>ENA-OQDC01001506-OQDC01001506.1-human-gut-metagenome-genome-assembly--contig:-NODE-1506-length-11494-cov-2.640011_pt1 | contig 11494 bp, 13 predicted proteins | sample MGYA00242770_ERZ504601 | MGnify/ENA primary metagenome ERZ504601 (study PRJEB26092, sample SAMD00036305) | human gut metagenome | host: Homo sapiens | study: EMG produced TPA metagenomics assembly of...
AATAATGGGATTTATTAATAAAGAAAAGGTCTTAAGAGGTGTTGGTAAAGCTGTTGACGTCACTAATAATGCGGCGGATAAGGTTACAGATTATGTAAAAGAAAATGAACTAGATAAGAAGGCTAAAAGTATGGCTGATGAATTTGGTGATGCAATGAAATCAGTAGGAAAGAGCTTAGAAGATACATTTTCTAATATAGTAGGAAAGAAGTAAATATTTCAAATAAAACAATGCAAATAGAATGATAGACAAAATTATTAATACCAAGTTCACAATAATTCAGAGTAAATATTATTAAATATATTTTAAGCATCTGGATTCACGGAGGATTTAATGGATATATTTGATATAATTGGTCCGGTTATGGTTGGACCATCAAGTTCACATACAGCGGGTGCGGTAAGGATTGGATATATATCCCAGAAGTTGATGGGAGAACAGATAAAGGAAGCAAATATTTTGCTGTATGGTTCTTTTCTTGATACAGGAAAGGGACACGGAACTAATAAGGCTATAGTTGCAGGACTACTTGGAATGCAGCCTGATGATATGAGAATACCACATAGTATGGAGATTGCCGAAAAAAAAATGGAATAAAGGATGACATTTGGAAAATCAACGCTGAAAGAAGCACATCCTAATAGTGCACAGATTATATTAACAGGTATTTCTGGAAAGCAGCTTGAGGTTGTAGGTGAGTCACTTGGTGGTTCAAGAATAAATATCGCACAGATTGATGGAATAACAACGAATTTTTTCCGGGAGATTATCCAACTTTAGTTGTGCATAATCAGGATCAGCCGGGTCACGTTAGTGAAGTGACATCAATGCTTGCACACAAATCCGTGAATATTGCAAGTATGCAGTTGTATCGTTCTAACAGGGGCGGTAATGCAGTAATGGTTCTGGAATGTGATCAGGAGATAACCACGCGAAGGCATAGAATGGCTCAAAAAGGTTGAAGGAATAACTAAAGTAACATATTTATCGCAAAAGGGAGATTAAATAATGAATTATCATTCTATAAATGATTTGGTGGAATTATGTCATAAGAACAATGCACAGATATGGCAGGTTATTATGATGGATAATGCACACGAGCGTATGGTTTCCGAAGATAAGATTTTTGAAAATATGCGTCTGATGTATAAAGCTATGAAAACTGCAGATAATAATTATGATAAATCTCTTAAGTCACCAAGCCGGATGGCAGGTGGTGACGGAGAGCTGATGTATCAATATAACAAATCAGGCAGGAATATATGTGGAGATTTTGTAGGAATGGTTATGGAAAAAGCTCTTAAAATGGGAGAGTCTAATGCGTGTATGCGTAGAATAGTAGCTGCACCTACAGCGGGGTCTTGCGGAGTAATTCCAGCGGTATTTATATCATATGAAACATATTTTAAGGCACTTGAAGATGATATGGTTAAGGCGTTGCTGATTGCTTCAGGAATTGGAGCAGTTATAGCAGAAAATGCTTCTATAGCCGGGGCATCAGGAGGCTGTCAGGCAGAGATTGGAAGTGCAAGTGCAATGGCGGCGGCAGGGTTGACATTTCTTCAGGGAGGAGATAGCCTGCAGATAGTTAATTCGAGTGCATTGGCATTAAAGAGTATGTTAGGTCTTGCATGTGATCCGGTATGTGGACTTGTAGAAGTTCCTTGTATTAAAAGAAATGTTGCGGGAGCTATGAATGCAATAACGGCTGCACAGATGTCTATGGCAGGTATTAAAAGTGTAATATCACCAGATGAAGTTATTGATTCAATGCAGAGAATTGGTGCGGCAATGCCATCAAGTTTAAAAGAAACAGCCAGAGAAGGTCTTGCTATAACACCAACGGCAGAATTAATTAAAAGAGAGCTTGACAAAGTGACAGATTAATTATTATAATAATAACACAGGACAATAAATCATTAAAAAAGTATAAAAATACAATTTTTCAGTTGCTATATTAAAAGTAACCTATTATAATATGTAAAAGTGTCAGGTAGATATTAATAATTGTTTTGCATATTGATATTTAACTGATGAGAAAGATTTTATTATTTAATGTTAATTTAGGTTAATTATTAATTGACAATATTTAATAAGATATTATAATAGATTGTGTCAGGTTATGATATTTGAAAGTTAGATGATGTTTGTTTGGTTATATTTTTGAGAACCTGATACTAAGTTTAATTTGGACGAAAGTATATTGGACAATCTCCAAAGCCAATATACTTGACTATATTTCTATCCCCTCTACTCATCCCCGGTCACCCCAGACCGGGGAACTTTTTTATTTATAGAACACTTGCTGAATGGGATTAATTTATATCTAATAATACAGGAAAATATGTGCAAAAAGAGTAGAAAAATGTAGAACATTTATATTTATTTATGTTATAATACTTCAACGATATGAAATGATATATTCTATGTTATATAAGAAACTAGGAGGTTATGGTATGGAAGATACAACAAAGGTTGATGCTGAATCTACGATGCCTGAAGCAGATAGCGAGGAAGCTGTATCAGAAGTGGATAAGAAGGTAAAAGTTCCAAAGTCTAAAAGATTTGGAAAGAAGGAATCAGCTAAGCAGCCTGTAAAAGATAAATTGAAAGCTGACAAGCCTAAGGTTGTTAAGAGTAAGTCTAAGAAGTCAGTTAAGAATAAGGATATTTCTAATGATAATAACACATCGAATGAGTATAGACAGCCGGGACTTAAGATGAGTATTAAAGCAAGACTTATAGCTAGTTCTGTTCTTCCTACAGTTGTGGGTATTACAGTAGTGCTTATTATTGCAATTGTTAATATGTCAGCTGGTATGAATGCAGAGGCATCTAATGGACTTGTGCTTCTAGCAGAGGCAACAAAGTCAAGTTATGATAATACATATTCTGGTGATTGGCGTGTCGATAATAATGGTAACATTTTTAAAGGTGATACTAATCTTTCACAGAAGCAGGACGGAATTGATAAGTTTATAGATGATAATGATGCAGATATTGCAATCTTTTATGGTGTTGATTCCAAGGTAACATCATTAAGAGATTCTAATAATAAGAGAATGTTGAGCCTTAAAGCACCAGATTCAGTATGGGAAAAGGTTAAGACAGGAGAGACATATAAAGCAGATCATATCGATATTGATGGAGTTGATTATACAGGTGTATATCTTCCATTAAAGAATTATAACGGCAATATTGTGGGTATGTTATTTGCTGGAGAACCAAGAACAGCTATAACATCATTTATTATACAGAGGGTTATAGCACTTGTGGGAGTAACAATTATTGTTCTTTTAGTAATAGCAGTGATATCATTGATGCTTTCCAGAAAAATTGCTAATGCTTTAGTGACAGTCAACAGATTATTTGTTTCCCTGTCTAATGGTGATTTAACTATGAAGGTTGATCCTAATATGTTAAAGCGTAATGATGAGATTGGAGAGATGGCGGGTTCTGTACAGGCACTTATCAGCAAACTTAATGGTATTGTGACAGGACTTACAGAATCAGCAGATCAGTTATATAAGTCTGGAGATGAGATGGCGGCTACAGCGAGCCAGTCAAGTAAGGCTACAGAAGAAATATCAAGTGCAGTTGAAGATATATCAAAAGGAGCTGTGTCGCAGGCAGAGGAAATCCAGAATGCTTCATCATATATTGCTAATATGGGCAAGCTTATTGAGGATATTGTTGAGAAGGTATCTAATCTTACACAGGCGGCTAATGTTATGGGTAACGCAGGTGATACTTCAATGAATACTATGGTTGAGTTATCTGAGTCTAATGACCATACTACAGAAGCAGTTAATAAGATTGCAGATCAGATTGAGCTTACTAATGAATCGGTTGGCAAGATTGGAGAAGCAGCTGCATTCATTACTAATATAGCAGACCAGACAAGTCTTTTAGCATTAAATGCTTCAATCGAATCAGCAAGGGCTGGTGAAGCGGGAAAAGGATTTGCAGTTGTTGCATCTGAGATACAGAAGCTTGCATCACAGTCAGATGAAGCGGCTGGTGAGATTAAGCAGATAATTGAAAATCTTAAGCAGGAATCAGAAAAGACTGTTGAAGAGATGAATTCTACAAAGCTTCTTATTAATGAGCAGGTCGTTAAGCTTAATGCGACAAGGGACAGTTTTGTTGATGTTAGTGATGGCATTAATGTATCAAGACAGGAGACAGCAGCAATTGAGGTTAATGTAGGTTCCTGTGATGACGCAAGACAACAGGTTAATGACGTAATAGCTAATCTTTCCGCTATTTCTGAACAGAATGCTGCATCAGCTGAGGAAACAACAGCTTCAATGCAGGAGCTTACAGCTACAATTAGTATGCTTTCAACAACTGCTAATGATTTGATGAAGATATCAGAGAAGCTTAACTCAGAAATGAAGTTCTTTAAGATATAGTACATAAGCAGATATGTGAATTATAATCATCTGTTTAGTGCATAAATAATAAAAAATGCCGCATTAATGTGGATATTCCATAACTTGGAATATGTTACACATTAATGCGGTATTTTTTATTATAAGTATTATTGTATACAATAATGCTTATTTTATTGCATAATTAATCTAGTATATATTGTTATTAGTATTTTCATTGCGGTCAATTACTTCGCCGGTATCAGGATTAACAGAAATTCCATTTACTTCAAGATGTTCATCAATCTGGATAACGAGGCACTGCTTTCCGTCAATTACACGGGTTTCTACAAGGTCGGTTTTATCAGGATTGATTTTGATTACAACATCGGGTGTCTTTACTTCAAATTTTCTTGAAGGTGTGATATTGTTAGCGGCAAGTTTTCCATTTTCTCCAGCAGCCATCTCAAATGTTCTTCAAAGTCAGCAAGCTTTTCTTCTTTTACGCCGCTTTTTTCAAGAATTTCCTTAACTTCAGTCTTATCAAGCATTACAGGAGCACTTGAAACAGCTTTGTGTTCATCAATTATTTCATTGAGGTTGTCGTGAATATTTTTAACAGTTTCATAGTTACAATCATCACCAAGTGTTTCAGTTACTAATGTATTGAAGGTTTCTTTCTGTACATTGGCTGGAAGTGGAATTTCACAGCTAAGTACATATGTAAGAAAATTCTGTTGGAAATCATCTATATCTTTACAGTGATACAGAATTTTTTCATCATCAGAACTCCGATTATTAAAGGCTGGGAAAAGAAATGCTATGTCAGGATTGTCAACCATATGGCTTTGAACCTGATTGTGGAAAGTCTTATCATTTTCAAAATATCCAAGCCCAGGTTTAGAGAGAGTAACCGGACAGATACAGCATAAAATGTAGTTATACACTTCATCAGAAGCGTCTTCCATAGCAATATTATCTGCAGTCATACCCGGAACATCATATGCCTGATTGATTACAAGAATTAAGTAGTTGCCAGGATAATAATAGTTGGCGATTATTTTATTATATAATTCATTGAGTTTATTCTCGTCTTTTAATTCGCTGTCTCTTAGCTCAAGCAGAAAATCGTGAGGCTGTTTATCGCCGTAGGCATCAAGAGTAAACTGCATATCAATAAGGTTACGTCCTGGTGTGCCAGAAAGACATTTTTTTAAATATATCTATATATTTATGGCGTTCTTCCTCAGGAAGATTGAGGAATGTTTCATTAATAGTTGTGACTTTATTCTTCTCACCATCAACATAACATCCGCATAATTTAAGAATTCCACAGTCTTCTATATTGAATTGTGATTTGATTTCATTAATCTCTTTTCTTGTCATATTAATCCTCCATAAATGCCGGTGTATAGATAACGGCATACTAATTCAGTGCTTCTTATTGTATCATAATGCATTGAAAAATGTAATTAGTATTAGTTGAAATTTATCTAATTGAATATATAAAAAGTATATAAGTTTTAAAATATATATGTACAGTAAAAATATAGTGTGATATACTATAAATATATTAATTTGGTATAGATGTAGAATACATTGTATAGTATATTTAATTTACATAGATTTTACATATAAGTTCGTTAAACTTTACATAACTACATATATAATGTCAGAAATTGCAAAACTATGAAGCAATTTATTGAAATATATCAAGAATGAAGATATTAGATAGTTTTTAATGTACAATAGAAAATAATAAGTAACAAAGATATAAGTGTAAAAATAAATTTTTACACGCGAGGTTGTGTCTGTGCGCACTAGACATAAGCTGATATGTACAAAAATGTGTGCAGGAATGGAGATTAATATGAGAATAGGAATGTTGACAAGCGGTGGTGACTGTCAGGCACTTAATGCCGCTATGAGAGGTGTAGCTAAAAGTCTTTACAATAAAGTGGATGATGTTCAGATATATGGTTTTCTTGACGGGTACAGAGGACTTATTAATAATACATATAAGCTTATGGATATTAATGATTTTTCAGGGATATTAACTATAGGTGGAACCATACTTGGAACATCAAGAACACCATTTAAGAAGATTAATGAACCTGATGAGAATGGTAAGGACAAGGTTGAGGCAATGAAGCACACATATAAGGAGTTAGGGCTTGATTGTCTTGTAATATTGGGAGTAATGGTACACATAAGCAGCCAATCTTTTATATAAAGAAGGACTTAATGTTGTAACACTTCCTAAGACGATTGATAATGATCTGGTTGGGACAGATGTAAGCTTTGGTTTCCAGTCAGCAGTTGATATAGCAACGAATACCATAGATTGTATACATACAACTGCGGCATCACACAGCCGGGTATTTATAGTTGAACTTATGGGACATAAGACAGGCTGGCTTACACTGCACGCGGGCATAGCAGGTGGATCTGATGTAATACTTATACCAGAGATACCATATGATTTAGATAAGGTTGTAGAAGCAATTAATAAAAGAATTAATGATAAAAAGCATTTTACAATTCTTGCAGTTGCAGAAGGTATAATATCCAAAGAGGAAATGTTATATAGTAAGAAAGAACTTAAAGAAGTAAGAAAGAAGGAGCATTATCCATCAGCAGCATACAGAATTGGTGCAGGTATTATGGATAGAACAGGTCAGGAAGTAAGGGTTACTGTACCAGGTCATGTACAAAGAGGTGGAAAGCCCTTGTGCTTATGACAGGGTATTAGCTTCAAGGTTAGGAGCTAAAAGCAGCAGAACTTATAATGAATAAAGAATATGGATATATGGTATGTGTCCGTAATAATCAGATTGATAAGATTGAATTAAACAAAGTTGCGGGCAGATTAAAGACTGTAGATCCACAGGCGGGAATAATTACAGAAGCAAAGGCGATGGGAATATGTTTTGGAGACTAGGTTTTTGGAAGAAAGATAAAGAGGCTCATATGACTATTAATAATGATAACAATAAAGAAGTTAATAATAAGAAGAATATCAGTGATAATAAAGAGATGAATCAACCAGAGTTTAAAGAGATTAATTCAGATAACGCACATATTAGTAAAAGATGTATATCAGGCAGAGGTTAAGAATAATACTTCAGCCGATGAGGTTAAGAGTAATGTTTTAGTTGGTGAGATAAATGGCAGTGCTTTATTCGGAGATATTAAGAGCAACGATTCAGGTGCTGATGTACCAAAGCCATATTTTGCTAACCGGGAGTTGTCTTGGCTTAAGTTCAATGAGAGAGTTATTGATGAGGCTGCGGATTTAAAAGTGCCTTTATGTGAGAGATTAACATTTGTATCTATATTTAATAGTAATCTTGATGAATTCTATATGGTAAGAGTTGGTTCATTATATGACCAGATGTTGCTTGCTAAGGGAAATAAGCACGATAAGAATGCAGGATTTGATAATAAGACACTTATGACAGCAAGAGAGCAGCTTGATGCTGTCTTTAGTGAGACAAGGGAATTACTGCATAAGAAAGATAAGATATATCAGCAGCTTATGTATAGATTTGAGGAGCAGGGAGTAAAGCTTATAAGTTTTAATGATGTTGAATATTCAGATGCTGTATATTTAGAGGAATATTTTAATAATTCAATTCTTCCTATATTATCACCACAGGTTATAAGCAAGAAGAATCCATTTCCATTTCTTAAGAATAAAGAAATATATGCAGTGGCACTTCTTGGTTCAAAGAACAATGACAAGATAGGTGTTGTTCCGTGCAGTAATGGCGTATTTGACAGACTTATTCCAATACCATCTGACAGTCATAAGTATATGCTTATTGAAGAACTTATACTGCATTTTCTTCCAAAGATATTTAAGAAATATAGTGTTAAGAGCAAGTCTTTGATTAGAATTATAAGAAATGCAGATATAGATATGGACGAAGCATTCTACGATGAAGAGATGGATTACAGGGATACTATGGAACAGCTTATTAAGGAAAGAAGGAAGCTGTGTCCTGTAAAGCTTGAATATTCAAGAGTGCTTGATGATAAAGTAATATCTGCTTTATGTAAGGAACTTAAGCTTGATAAGAAGCAGGTATTTTATTCTGAGTCACCTCTTGAGATGTCATTTATATCAAAGATACAGGATGACTTAAGAAGCAGGAGAGAGTTGTTCTATGAAAGACGTGTACCACAGAATTCAAGTAATATTGATATTAAGCAGCCGCTTATAGACCAGCTTGCAAAGAAGGATTTATTGCTCAGTTATCCATATGAGAGTATGCATCCATTAATAAGGCTTCTTAATGAAGCAGGAGGTGATGACAGGGTTCTGTCAATTAAGATGACATTATATCGTGTTGCCAAGAATTCGCAGATAGTAGAGGCACTTATTGATGCGGCTGAGAATGGCAAGGAGGTTGTTGTACTTGTTGAACTGAGGGCAAGATTTGATGAGGAGAATAATATTGAATGGTCACGCAGGCTTGAAGAAGCAGGCTGTAAGATTATATACGGAATAGACCATATCAAGGTTCATTCAAAGCTTTGTCTTATAACATATAAAGACGGAGAAGATTTTTGTTATATAACACATATTGGAACAGGTAATTTTAACGAAAAAACTGCCAAATTATATACAGATCTTGCTTTATTTACTTCAAGTGAAGCTATTGCCAAGGAGACAGCAGATGTATTCAATAATCTCGGACTTGGAGATGTTGTTGAAAATACAGAGCATTTGCTCGTTGCACCTAAGTGCTTACAGAATAAAATCCTTTCATTAATTGATGAGCAGATTGCTATTGCAAAAGAAGGAAAGGAAGCTTATATAGGAATAAAGATTAATTCGCTCACAGATAAGGTTATAATAGAGAAGCTTGTTGAGGCATCTATGAGCGGGGTAAAGATTGATATGATTATAAGAGGAATTAGCTGTATGGTTGCAGGAATAGCCGGATATACAGATAACATTACAATCACAAGTATTGTTGGTAGATTTCTTGAGCATTCAAGAATATATATATTCGGAAATGGTGCAGATATGAAGATGTATATTTCCTCAGCTGATTTTATGACACGTAATACTCTTAAGAGGGTTGAAGTTGCTGGACCGGTATATGATGAAAGTATTAAAGAGCGTATATTACATATGTTTAAGATAATGCTTAAAGATAATGTCAAAGCAAGAATTATGGGAAGTGACGGCAACTATTACCATAAAGGTATTAAAGAAGGTGAAGAGTCGATTAACTCACAGGAATACTTTTATGATGAAGCGATAAAGGCATCAAGGTAATATGTGAGATTAATCAATAAAGAATATATAAAGTTATTAAGTTTTTCGATTTTTCGTATTAAGACTTGCTGTAATGCTTGAATTTGCTTATATGAATACTGTATAATGTGCGTGGTAAGATAGTTTAATAATTAACAATTTCTAACAAACGTACTGTTAGGATAAAATCAGGCATGGAGGATTGACAGTAATGAAGCCGGGTAAGTTTTTTCATAATTTTTTTGGACATTTGCATACTATTAATACGCATAAGTTAGAGGTTATGAAGAATTGTTTTCGTGTGGGTCTGTATAAGCAGGGACTATTGCACGACTTATCCAAATATAGCTTTTCAGAGTTTATTCCAGGTGTAAAGTATTATCAGGATGGTAACAGAAGTCCGAATAATGCACAGAGGGAAGCAGAGGGTTGTTCAACAGCGTGGCTTCATCATAAAGGAAGAAATAAGCACCACTATGAATACTGGATAGATTATCCAGCTAAAGGTGGTGATGGAAGTCTTATAGGAATGGAAATGCCTGTTAATTATGTTATTGAAATGTTTTGTGACAGAGTAGCTGCAAGTAAGATATATAATAAAGATAAGTATACAGATGCAGATTCTTTGAATTATTTTAAGAGAGGAATGGATCATTATATAATTAATCCTAATACTAAGGAATTATTGTATTCATTACTTGTTATGTTGTCAGAGAAAGGTGAAGATTATACATTTGCTTATATTAGAAGGAATATACTGCATAATGGATAATTGTGCTGTTGATAAAGCATTTTACAAGCGAATAGCAGGAAGGAACTTATAATAACTAATGGGTGTTGAAGATTTTTTAAAACAGGAAGAACAGAGATTTATACGAGAAAATCTTATGTCAGATGAAGTTTTTGATTTTATAAGAGAGAATACAATGCCATTTAATGAACTTATGGCTTATTACAGATGTGCAATTATGGAAGTTGAGACTAAGTTCAAGGTTCTTAATGAGCAGTTTTCTTTACAGTATGACCGTAATCCTATAGAGACTATTAAGACAAGAATAAAGTCAACAGAAGGAATTATCAAGAAAGCTAACAAGAAGAATATTCCATTTACAATGGAATCTATCGAACAGAATATAAGGGATATTGCGGGAATAAGAGTAATATGTTCATTTACTGAGGACATATATATGCTTGCAGATTGTCTTTTACAGCAGGACGATATTACACTTATTGAAAAAAAGGATTATATCAAGAATCCTAAGCCAAGCGGTTACAGAAGTCTTCACCTTATAATTGAGATACCGATATTCCTTCAGAATGAAAAGAAGATGATGAAGGTTGAGGTTCAGCTCCGTACAATTGCCATGGATTTCTGGGCGAGCGTGGAGCATAAGGTCCGTTATAAGAAGAATATTCCAGATTCTGAAGCAGAACAGCTGGCTGCAGAATTGTCTTCATGTGCAGATCAGATTGCTGCAATGGATAACAAGATGGAAGAGATTCGCCGCAGAATTGCAGAAGCGGAGGAAAGAGAAGCTGAGAATAATCCGCCTAAGCAGCCACAGACTATCGGTGGCGTGATGCTTAAGAAGAGGCTGGAATCGGGGAAGTTTCCCTTTAAGAAGTAGGTAAGAAATGGCTCCCGGAGAGGGGGCTGGGGATGGCTGTATGGTTTAATTGAAAACGCGCTCCCGCTCGGGCGAAGACGCAGCGGGTACTAAGTTTGTGGGGATTTGCCGCCTTGCGGCGGCTCTCCCCACGAACTAAGTACCGGCGTCTTCACACGGTTTTCAATTAAACCACACAACCACACCCAGCCCACCAACCCCGGGGAGTTTTTACCTGTCAGCG
>ENA-OQDC01001508-OQDC01001508.1-human-gut-metagenome-genome-assembly--contig:-NODE-1508-length-11486-cov-2.766529_pt1 | contig 11486 bp, 8 predicted proteins | sample MGYA00242770_ERZ504601 | MGnify/ENA primary metagenome ERZ504601 (study PRJEB26092, sample SAMD00036305) | human gut metagenome | host: Homo sapiens | study: EMG produced TPA metagenomics assembly of...
ACTTCCAAGCCTTGATGGACAGGGGCGATGTGCCTGATTCCATCTTGATAAGCTATGCAAAGAAAGCGCAAGACAATCACGGGGTAAAATATGACAACAACATCGATTTCTATCGCTTGCTCACAAGAAACAGCAAGGAAACCCATGCCTTCGCCATGCAGCATATCAAAGAAAAATATAGCATGAATCAAGAACTCATAAAGCCATGGGGATACTATCCCTTTGCTTTAGGATATAAGTATTATCTCCCCTTATATTTTCTCTCCCTACAAAAAGGAGATACGCTCATGGCAAACCGTGTTGCCCACGAATTACGACAAGAAGCTCCTTTGCTTATCAAAGACGAAAACTCAGGAAAGGAAAAGCAAGTAAAACTGATGTACGAGGGTGGTAACACCCGTTATCGCTATGAAAAGGTTAAGACCTATATATTTGTAGGAATCATCATCGTGCTCATCATTCTCCTGACGATGACTTACCTCTCCATTTCCAGAATCCGAAAGGCTCACCAAACTATTAAAAACTTGCATGAGTCACTGCACCAGTTAAAAGATGTGGAGAACTCTTCGTTATCGGAGCAATGCGAACGATTAAACCACGAAATAACCACCCAGCTTCGCAAACTGAAACGCCGTGACAAGGACATCGAGGAATACAAGGCTCAAATTACCGAGCTCACAGACATCAGCCAAGGCTTGGTGTATTATTCGATGACGATACAAAATCAAAACATCAGCCAGATCGGTAAGCAAGGCATCCGACAACTTCTCGCCAGCTTCAAGGTGATAGACGAGAAGTATAGCGAACGATTGGAGAACTACGACTTGAATCCATCACAAAGCCTCTTCTGCATCCTCTACCATATCGGCAAGAGCGATGAGGAAGTGATGCAAATCCTGCAATACTCTCTCTCGAATATCAGGGTAAGAAAGTCGAGAATCAAGAGTGACACTGGAGCAGAGTCATTTGACGACATCATCAGATAAGCACTCCCATAAGTTTTTCGCTATACTCCATTAACTTATCGAAGCATTACAAAAATGCTTGTATTTTAAGTTTTTTCTAATCGTAACTCGCTCGCTATCAATACATCTGTACTCACTGGCATGTAATTCCGATTTGGCTATCTCTATCATTTGTGTTACCTTTGCATCCGAAATTCAAAACATCAAACGACTATGAGAAGAATAACATTATTATTAGCAGCCATACTCACAGTATGCAGCTTGAATGCTCAGAAAGGCAACAAAAATGAGAAAGTGGTCAATATTGACAAGGTAAACTATCGCATCACCTACAATGGGAAAATGGTACCAGATACCACAACAGTTCCCTACAACTATTGGGAGAGCGAAATGCGACTGGACATCGGTAGCAAGACAACTCATTTCTATGATAGAACCAAGCAAATATCCGATTCTATCATGGATGAACAAGCTAAGACGGGGCAATATGACATGAGTAAAATTCCTAGAGGTGGCAGAATCCATTGGGAATTCTACAAGAACTATCCATCAAAGGGGCAAACCACTTTACTGGATAAAGTCCATTGGTAACTATTACCAATGTACAGAAAAAATCGAGGTACCAAACTGGCAGCTTATCCCAGATAGCACAACTACCATCATCGGCTATAAATGCCTGCTGGCAAAAGCACTCTTCAAAGGCAGAACCTGGTATGCCTGGTACTCAGAAGACATACCTATAAGCGAAGGACCTTGGAAAATTTCCGGACTGCCTGGTCTTGTTCTACTTGCTTACGACCAGAACAAACAATACATATTCAATGCTATCGGTATGAGCACATTGAATGGGACCGAAAGCATAACTTTCACGGAAAAGGCAAGAGAGAAAGTAACACAGAAAGAGTTAAGAGAGGCTAAGCATAAATTTGATGGCGCAGAAGCTCTCAAAGCAACAGCGAGAAAAACTGGAGTTACGTTTAAGAAATTACCCGAAGGTGCCATCAAGGCTCTAAACCGAAGCAACAAGGGCAACCCTATCGAGCTGGAGTAACTCCAGCTCGATTAACAGATCGTATCTACATCATAACAACAAACGGACAACATAAGAATGAAAAGATTTATATTCATCACTTGTTTGGTATTCATTGGAATCATCGGAATATCAGCCAAGAAAGAACAAACTCCCATCCATCGCTTGATACTGCAGGGCGACAGTTGCATGAACGAGCATGACTCGTTCCATGCCATCACCTATTACCAGCAATATATCAATGAGCATCCACACGATTTGAATGTTCTCAGAAAGCTCGCTTCTTGCTATCGTCTTCGTGGCGACAACAAAAACTGCATCGCCTGCATGGATAGCATTCCTAACGACAGTCTCAACCATGAAGACTTGCGCATGATGTTCTATTCCTATCTTAATCTTGGCGATAAAAAAAAGGTAGAATCATATGGCATGACTATCTATCGCAAATACCCATACGACGGGGAGGTATTTGCCACCCTACTTCAGCAATGGAACAACCATGGGAAGCCTGAAATGGTTTCAGCTTTCGCCTTGTCGTATGTTGAAAAACGTGACTCCACGAATATTCTCATCAACAAGGAGCTTGCCTATTCTCTCTATTTACAGCTTAGATACGAGCAAGCCATCCCTAGATACAAGAAGCTTATAGCCGATGGATTCGACAATTTTGAGTCTAACCTCGTCATAGGATTGTGCTATTATAACTTGGAAAAGTACCGAGAAGCCTATACCTATCTGAACAAGGCGGCAGAGATGAAGAAAGACAACCCAAATATGAACTGTCTCTTCTACTTGGGCATGACTTGCAAGAAGATTTCCGAACAGACTAAGAACGTCGTGGAAAAGGAAACCATGGCAAGACACGCCATCATCAACCTGGAACGGTCTATAACCGTGGCTTACCCTCGCAGCCGTGGACTATATGTAAACCAGCAACTTGCTGAGCTTTATTACTATAAAATGGAATACGAAAATGCAGGTCATGCCTTCGCCCAGTGCATCGAATATGATGACGAGGACGATCCTCACAACTATTATAATGCTGCGCAAATGTATATCGGAGCCAAGATGAAGCCACAGGCAAAACTCTATCTCCAGATGTTCTTGGCAAAAGCTGATAAGTTGAAGGATGAAAAGGAAAAAGCTAAACTTACAGCGAAAGTAAAGGAGCAACTAAAAGGAAAGTAAAATAAAACAGATAACTTTTTAGTTTACTCTTCGCTAGTTTTAGCGTCTATTAAAAAGCTATAAATAGCTGCATTTTTTTGCAGAGTGCCACAAAAAGTGTAACTTTGCAAGCAGATTAACAGATAAAGACAGAATTATGAAGAAAATCATCTTAGCTTTAGCAACCTTGCTCTTTATGGGAAGTGCTGCAACAAAAGCACAAGTCACAAAAGTCACTGTGCGCTCTATCTCGGGAAACAGTAAGGAGGAAGTCGAGAACATCGACAACGCCAAGTATCGCATTACCTATGAGGGGAAATGGGTGAACAATCCTTCCATCAAACCCTTCATCTACACGGATAGCGAGATGCGCCTCGACATTGGTGAAAAGGCGACCAGCTTCTATGACAGAACGAAACAGGTAAAGGATTCACTCATGAACGAAAAAGCCAAGACTGGCAATTTCGACTTCTCAGATTTACCTAAAGGTGGAAGATTCCCGTTCTCCTACTACAAGAACTATCCATCTACTGGCAAATCCATCCAATTGGAATCTGTCGGCACTACAGATTACAAATGCACAGAGAACGTGGAGACACCCGACTGGCAACTCATCCCCGACAGCGCAACAACCATCATCGGCTATCATTGCCAACTAGCCAAGACCAACTTCAAGGGAAGAACTTGGTATGCATGGTACGCCGAAGACATTCCTTTTCCAGAAGGTCCTTGGAAGCTGATTGGACTGCCGGGCTTGACACTGAAAGCATACGATGAAAACAAAGAATATTCATTCACAGCCATCGGCATGAGTACGTTGACAGCACCAACACCTATCACGTTCCCCAAGGCTAAGAGAGAAGAGATCAGCCAAAAAGACCTCAGAGAATTCAAAAAAGAAGTTTACGCCAGGAATGGTATTGGAAACATTAAACATCAGAACATAAAAATACAGGACGAAAAAGGGCAACCCAATTGACATGAAGAAATTCATGAATAAGAAGAATGTCTTCAATCCGATTGAACTTCAATAATAAATGAAGAGAATAATTATCAGTTTTATCGCTTTCTTTCTCTTGTTCTGCATCCCAATGGCGATGCAGAGCAAGAGAAACACTCCTATCTTACTCGATGACGACAACACTGCTACCGGGATTCATGGTTATGTAGAAGATTCATTGACCCATAACCGTCTAGCCAACGTCTCCATCACGCTGCTCCGCAATGGAAAGCCCTTGAAGTTTACAAGAACAAAGGAGGACGGAACCTTCGTGCTCCCTATCACCGAAAAGCAAGCCAACGACAAACTGCAGGCCACGTTTATGGGGTATAAAAAAGACAAAAACATCGATTTCATCGGGAAAAGAAACCATCATCAGTATGGCTTCAACAGCTTTTGTCTTGAAGGAAGTACAAGTAAAAGGCTCTCGCATCACAGGGCGGGATACCATATCTTTCGACCTCACCCGCTTTACCAACGAACGAGATAACTCCCTGAAAGATGTACTGAAAAAGCTGCCAGGCGTGGATATAGAGAAGAATGGGCGTATCAACTACAATGGTAAACCTATCAATAGATTCACCGTGGAAGGACTCGACCTGACCGGTGGCAAATATAACCAGCTGGAAGAAAACATCAAGGCAAAAGATGTGAAAAAGGCCGAAGTCCATCGAGCATGACCAGCCTATCAAGGCACTTCAGAACAAGACTTTTACGGATAATATAGCGATGAACATCGCCCTGAAAGACAGTGCCCGCGACAAACTGATGCCTACCATCAAGCCCTATCTGCTGGTTGGGAGTCCTACCCACGTAGGCGGAAGCATCAATATCATGCAAATTGGCAAGAAGAAACAGATGATGTATGATGCAGAATACGACAGAACAGGCAAGAATCTAGGCTATTCACTTAACCAACTCGCATCTTACAGCAATCGTCTGGCTCCTGCCTCCCTTCCATCATGGATATCAGTACCATCGCTTGACGCTCCTATCGACGAAGAACGCCTGCGCTTCAACACCTCGCAAAAATACTCCATCAACCATATCAAGAAGAACAAGGACGATGCAGAGACTCGCATAGAAGCCAACTATCTTCGTACGGTAACCAGACAAGAACGAGAGAACATGAGTATCTATGACCTCGGCGGCGAAGCTCCCACAGTTACCACGGAGCACAACCACAAGACGATAATCAGCGATGCCTTCAATCTGCAATGGGAGAACAAGGTAAACAAGACTGAGCATTATGGCAACGAGAGCATCAGCCTCAGCACAGCACAAAGCGACGGTTTGTCAAACATCAACGACACGCTTACCCAACGTGTCCGCATCCCAAAGCTCGACCTCTCGGCAAGTATCTACCGCCTCTTCGTCTTCAAGAAAAGTCAACTCTCTTGGCGTAGCACTGCCGACTATCACCATGGTGTGGCGGACCTCTACGTTAACGACGAGCGCAATCGCATCCGCACCAACCTTTGGCATACTGCCCACGCCTTACAGTGGATGAAGAATCGCTTCCACTGGACACAGGAATATAGAATGAGTATCGACCTCAACAACATCTATGCAAAATATCAGGAAAGAAGCGATGAAATCGATAAAAACAACGGATTCATCGAAAACAGTCACGATGAAATCGGTCAAAACAGTCTTAACATTACAGGGAAGTTCACCCCTTACTGGCAATACAAGACCGAGACGTTCCGTATGTCGTTCTCTCCCGATTTCATCTGGGAACGCTTCACCTATCCACAGAAAACTCTACTTACCGTATCACCCTACCTTTACTTATATAAGAAATTGGATTTCCGTAGAGAGTTGACTATCTACACAGGATACAGTACTGGAACGGGCAATGCCACCAACTACGCCATGAAGCAATATCGTCAAAGTTATCGCTCTTGGTACACTTCGAGCGACATCATTCCGATAACTCGCTCTCTTTATGGCAAGTTGAGTTACGACTACAAGCGCCCTATCAAGGAAATCTTCTTCAGCGCATCGGTCAATGCCAGCAAAAACTGGATGAACACGGCATCCGACCTACGCATCGAGGATGGCAAATACTATACCTCATTATATAAGCAGGACAGCAAGAGCAACAACATCGGAGGTTCGCTCTATATCTCCAAGGGTTTCTACGACCTTCATCTGAAGACCCGCCTAGAGGGCAGTTACAACTACAGCAAGGGTGAGCAATACAGCAGCGGCAAAGCCATCAGCTACACCGCGGACAACTATACTGTGAAGCCTAGCATCGACTTCTCGCCGTCCTGGTGTGCCTTTAGCTATGAGGGAGAATTCTCTTTTTACACTCGAAACGTCAAAAATGGCGAAGTCATCGTTATTTAATTGGCGTCAAAGCGTATCTGCCACCGCTACCATCAGCCATGTGGACCTCTCCTTCTCGCTCGTACATTATCGCAATGAACTGCAAGAGGGCAGCCACCTTAACACCCTCCTTGGCGATGCTTCGGCAGTATGGAGAATGAAAAAGCTCCGCCTTTCAGCAGAGCTTCGAAACCTTTTCAACAAGAAGAATTATATGGAAACCATCTATAGCGGCATCAGCACATTGACCGACAGCTATCATCTTCGCCCTCGCGAACTGATGATTTCCGCCCAGTATTCCTTCTAAACAAGAACTCCCATCTCAGAAAAGAGACGGGAGTTCTTTGCTTTTGTGGATAGGAAAATAGGTGCTGCGAAATTTATAAAGAAATAACTTTACAGACCAAATGAGGTGAAAAATTTTTCCCTTAAGGGAAAATTTTCAATCTCTTCTTCCCCCATTTTCCGGGAGTTTTTTCTAGATTATCTCTTTCTAGAATATTATTTACATAGACTACTTCTGCTTCAGATAGTTCAACTGAACATTAGGAGCGCAGGCATTGCTTGTCTTCTCGGTGTATTCAGTAACCTTCAATGTAGCAGTACCCTTAATGTTCTCCACATCGCTACCTACCTTGAAGAGATAGTTACCTGCATCAACCTTCCACTGGCTGTTGGCCTCATCGAAGCTGGCAAGATCGCGCTTTTCGAGGGTCATCTTCAAAGTCTGGCTCTCACCTGGATTCAGCAACTTGGTCTTGCCGAAGGTCTTGAGTTCCTTGGCAGGCTTCTCATAAGCACCCTTAGGAGCGGTGACATAAACTTCAGCAACTTCCTTGCCGGCAACCTTACCGGTATTCTTGATAGTTACGCTAACCTCAATATTGTTGCCCTTTGCCTTGACAGATGGCTTGCCAAACTCGAAGGTAGTATAGCTCAAACCATAACCGAAAGGATAAGCCACATTCTTCTTGAAGGTGTCGAAGTAGCGGTAGCCTACATAGATATCCTCCTCGTGGTTGCTATAGTCGTAACCCTTGATATTGCCCTTGCTCCAATCCAACAGATTCTTGTAGGTGTACATATCGTAATCCTTGGCAAAGTTGGCTGTAGATGGATGATCGGTAGCAGCGATAGGCCAGGTCATGGTCAACTTACCCGATGGATTCACCTTACCGGTCAGGATATCAGCTACAGAGTTACCGCCCTCGATACCTGGCTGCCAAGCTACGAGAATAGCATCCACACGGTCTCTCCAACTGGCTGTCTCCATCACAGAACCAGAGTTGATGATGACAATCACCTTCTTGCCCTTGGCATGGAAAGCATCAGATACACGGAAAATCATATCCTGCTCTATCTGACTGAGGTTGAACTCACCATTGATCTGGCGATCCATTCCCTCACCTGCCTGACGGCCGATGGTGATGATGGCAGCATCTGCCTTTGGCTCCTCGCCAGCTACACAGCGCTCAGTAATCTCGATTTCATCGAGCTTTGGCTGACCCTGATCCAAGAACCACATCATCGGATTCTTGTCTGCCTTCAACTTAGCCTTGGCATACTTCACATAATTCTGATAGATTTCCGTAAGCTGAGGAGTAGTTGCCACACCGATGTTCTTCAAACCGGTAACCATATCTACAGAATAGCCAACATTAACGGCTCCACTGCCAAGACCACCCGACATGAAATCGTAAGAGTTGACACCGAAGAGAGCTACGGTCTTCAAGCCCTGGATAGGAAGAGCGGCATCATTCTTCAGAAGTACCATACCCTCGGTAGAACTCTGACGGGTGATAGCTGCATGAGCCTTCAAGTCTGGCTCACCACTATATTTATATCCCTTGAATCGAGGAGTCTTCACGATATATTCGAGCATGCGGCGAACATTGCGGTCCACATCCTTGATATCCAGCTTGCCATTCTTTACGGCATCAACAATATCCTGCACCTGTGCTGGATAACCCGGCATCATCAGGTCGTTGCCTGCCTCAACTTCCTGTTCCAGCGGAAGGTCGGCACGCTTACCAATCCAATCGGTCTCCACGATTCCCTTATATCCCCAATCGTTGCGGAGAATATCAGTAAGGAGCCCCTTGTTGCCCTGGGCATAAACACCGTTAATCTTATTATAGGCAGACATGATAGTCCAAGGATTACTCTTGCGAACCATCATCTCGAAACCCTTCAGATACAACTCACGGAGAGCACGCTGGCTCAATCGCTCATCCACCTTGGTACGGTCAGTCTCTTGGGAGTTTACGGCAAAGTGCTTGGCACTCACGCCCACGCCCTGACTCTGCACACCCTGTACAAAGGCGGTTCCGATAAGACCCGTTACGATTGGATCTTCTGAATAATACTCAAAGTTACGACCACAGAGCGGATTGCGATGCAGGTTCATACCCGGTCCGAGCACAACATCACAGCCATACTCCAGGGTTTCGTTACCGATAGCCTCACCCACCTTGCGTACCAAGTCAGTGTTCCAGGTAGAAGCCAGACAGGTTCCGATAGGGGAAACCGGTGGCAAAGTAGCTACGGCTGTCACCTTTGCGAGAGCATCGATATGAACTCCGGCAGGACCATCACACTGAACAGTAGCAGGAATGCCGAGACGAGGAATGGCTACAGTAGTACCCGCAGCACCCGGCACGAACTTCTTCTGGTGTCCGAGCATAGCGCCACTGCCCACGAATCCATCGTTACCACCACCCACTAAGACTTGGGGCTTTCTCTTCCAAGGTCATCGCCTTGATTACTTCATCGATGTTGTTGGCATTCAACTGAGGTGCTGATTGCGCCATCATTGTTGTTGCCATCGCTCCAGCCGCAACGGTAAGAGCCAATTTCTTGTAGTTCATCATTTTGTCGTTTATTTAGTTAGTTATTACTATTCTGTTAGTTTTTTGCTTCAGGTTCATGCAGTCATTTAGAATACTGCATTTCTTCAAAAACTTGCTGCAAATTTAATAAAATAAGGTGGAAACACCAAGCATTTCCACCTTTTTTTACTTGAATTCAACAAGATTATTCCCGGATTTAACAAAAGATATAGTAAGAGAATAACATACTATACATATCCCTTACCTAAGGCTAGTCCTGGTATTTAATCTGGAAGTAATCGAGCAGACGCTTATAGAAGTCCTGTGCTGTAAGACAAGTATCCATCAGATAACCTTTAATATGATTCCATTCGTGCAATCCTCTATAATAAAACATCTTCAACTCATCTGTGATGATGAACGGAACGATACCATTGCTTAGGCACTCCTTGAACATGATCAGTCGCCCCACCCTTCCATTACCGTCTTGGAAAGGATGAATAGACTCAAAGCGCTGATGGAAATCGATAATATCTTCCAGCGTTATTTCTTTCTTGGCATTATACTCCTTCAGCAATCTTACCATCTCCTTGTGTACCATTTCCGGTTCACAAGTTTCAATTCCCCCCACTTCATTTGGAAAGCGTTTGTAATCTCCCACCATAAACCAATCTTTGATGCTATCAGAAGTTCCTGACTTGAGAATAAGATGAAGTTTCTTGATGAAGTTTTCGGTCAACTTCTCATCAGCCTGCTCGATAATCAAATCGATACACCTGAAGTGATTGGTTGTCTCAATGATATCATCCACCCTTACACTTTGGTCTGTAATACCTATCGTATTGGTTTCAAAAATAAAACGGGTCTGCTCATGCGACAACCTGCTTCCTTCTATATGATTGGAATTATAGGTTAAGTCTATTTGAGTACGATGATAAATGCCTCCTTTCAGCTTCATATTCTTCTGTTCCCGAAGGATAGAAAGAAGAGGAGAAACCTGTTGCTTCTTGGATTTACGCATAGGCAAGGTTGCATCGGCAGGAATATTCCATGTCTTTCCCACCAACACTACTTCCTCAATTTTCCCGGAAGCACAATAATTACGCGCAGTTCGTTCTGATACCCCATACTTCTGCGCAAACTCTTTCACTGATATATAATCCATATTTTATCGGCAAGTTTACGTTTGTATTTCGACTGCAAATATAACACTTTTTTGCCTGATAACGGCAAGAAAACAACGAAAAATGCGATTATTCTCCCTCTTTTTTGCCGATAACGGCAAGAAAAGCGCCCAACTGCTGATGTGCGACCACATATCAGCAGTTGGGCGGTTTTAGATATATAATGCAACAACTTACTTCGCTGTATCCTTTGAGCTTCGCTTATCACGGCGATAACTGCGATACTCATCCAGCGGAATCTCAATATCAGGTTCCACCAGCTCACCCTCACGTGGCAAGGCGAACTTCTGATACTTGATGTTCAAGCCACGCTCTATCCACATACTCTCATAATAGGTCTGGATAGAGAGAATCTTACGGGTTTCCTCATCGATACCCTCCTGATGATAGAGGTCCTCTGTGCGGAAGAGCACAGGCAGATGGTTGCCATCCACCATATAAGTAGTATAGGTGAAGAGGAAGTTGGAGTCCGTCTTCAGATGGATGATACCGCCATCCACGAGGAAGTGGCGATAACGGTTCATGAAGTATGTAGATGTAAGACGCTTGCGAGGATTCTTCATCTGAGGGTCAGAGAAGGTGAGCCAGATTTCCTGCACCTCATCCTCGGCAAAGAAGCGGTCGATAATCTCGATGTTGGTACGGAGGAAAGCCACGTTCTTCTGTCCTTCCTCTATCGCTTTCTTGGCACCGGTCCACATACGTGCACCCTTGATATCCACACCGATGAAGTTCATCTCAGGATAGAGTTTGGCAAGTTCCACGGTATATTCACCCTTGCCGCATCCCAACTCCAGCACGATAGGATTATCATTGTGGAAAATACATCTACGCCACTTGCCCTTCATATCGAAAGGCACGTCATCTACAACACTATATGGATACTGGAACACGTTCTCGAAAACGCTCCATATCCGCAAAACTTTGCTAATTTTTCCTTGCTCATTGATTCTTTTTCTTCGTTTGGGTGCAAAGGTA
>ENA-OQDC01001510-OQDC01001510.1-human-gut-metagenome-genome-assembly--contig:-NODE-1510-length-11478-cov-2.049775_pt1 | contig 11478 bp, 12 predicted proteins | sample MGYA00242770_ERZ504601 | MGnify/ENA primary metagenome ERZ504601 (study PRJEB26092, sample SAMD00036305) | human gut metagenome | host: Homo sapiens | study: EMG produced TPA metagenomics assembly of...
GACAAAAGAACTGGCCGCGTGCGTACATCTTTCTACGACTCCTGTTTTTGAACGCCTGAAGAGACTGGAGGCGCAAGGATACATCAAGAAGTATATCGCGGTGTTGGATGCCGAAAAGCTCAATCGCGGTTTTTTAGTATTTTGCCGGGTGAAGCTGCGCCGGTTGAACAAAGAAATCGCAGAAGAGTTCACGGGTATTATCCGGGAAATACCGGAAGTGACGGAGTGCTATAACATCTCCGGTAGTTACGATTACCTGCTCAAGATTCATGCACCCGATATGAAGTATTATCAGGAGTTTCTTCTCAATGTGTTGGGGACAATCGAGAGTCTCGGTTCCATGGAGTCCACCTTCGTGATGGATGAGGTCAAGCAGGTGTATGGCATTCAGGTCTGACCCGGACAGATAAAAATACGGATAAAACGGTTGTAAGGTAGTTATTAAATGTAAAAAGGAGCCGGAAGACGAATCTTATTCGTATATTTGGCTTCAGATAAGGTTTTTTTGTATCTACAGCAGCTTTATCTTGTATTTTTTACTATTAAATAATGATGAATATGAAATATAATACTTTATTGTTTCCGCGTAAAGCGGACCAAACGAACTTTTCCCTTTTCCTGTTGTCCATGCGTCTTGCTGTTCGGCTCGTTACTGATGACTCACGGCTATGCCAAACTGATGGGTTTTGCCGCCATGTCTGCTTCTTTCCCCGACCCTATTCGGAATCGGGAGCCGTTACTCTCTGATGCTGGCCATTTTCGGTGAACTGTTTTGTTCAGTAGCCTTTGTGTTCGGTTTCTTGTATCGTTTGAGCATGATTCCGATGATAGTAACGATGGCTGTGGCTTTTTTCTTTGCCCATGGCTGGAAGTATAACGGGAGGTGAATTGGCTTTTGTCTATCTGGTTGTGTTCATTCTGATGTATGTGGCCGGACCGGGTAAATATTCGGTAGACCATTGGATGACGAACAGCGGAAAAAGGAGACGATAACTTAACTTTCAAAATAGTATATATATGTTGATGACGACTACGGCCCTTGTGGAGGGCAGACATATTACGAAATATCATGGTGTGGTGACGGGCGAGGCAATCATCGGTGCGAACGTGGTGCGCGACCTTTTTGCCGGATTGCGGGATTTCTTCGGCGGCCGTTCTGGTTCGTATGAAGAGGTTTTGCGCAAGGCTAAAGACACAGCTTTGCAAGAGATGGGAGAGGAAGCGGCCCGGCTGGGTGCCAACGCGGTCATTGGAATCGATTTGGATTATGAAACGGTAGGGGCAAGCGGCAGTATGCTGATGGTGACAGCCAGCGGTACGGCCGTATATCTGGAATAAGGAAGATTATAATAAACAGACATGAAAAAGAAGTATCTTTTATTGGCTGCATTGGTCGGAATGTCAGCCGGTGCGATGGCACAAAAGAAGGGGTTCAGTTACAAGTTCTATGGGCAAGTGCGTGCAGACCTGTTTTACAATACACGTACAACTCGGAAACCGTAACGGGTTGTTCTATATGTATCCGCTGGATAAGTTCGTCCGAGCGGATGACTGACTGATGAGGAATCGGAACGGAATCTGTATGCGGCTTTGACAGCCGTGTCGGTGTGGATGTGGCTGGCCGATGTTGGGCAAGGCCAGGACTTCGGCGAAGGTTGAAGTGGACTTCCGGGTTCGGGAACATCTTATTCTCTGTTCCGTCTGCGGCATGCTTAGTTTCAATCTTGACTGGGGAACTTCCGCATTGCTGGTGGGACAGACCTGGCATCCGCTGTATGGAGATGTTGCTCCTGAAATCCTGAATTTGAATATGGGAGCACCTTTCCAGCCGTTCAGCCGTGCTCCTCAGGTACGTTATCGTTTCACCCGGAAGCATTTCCAGCTGACAGCCTCTGCCATTTGGCAGTCTCAGTATCTCTCTGTCGGTCCGGCATCGGATAAAGCAGGAGAAACTTCAACGTCCAAGAGTCAGAACTTTATTAAGAACAGCTGCGTACCGGAATTTTATGTCGGTATGGACTATCGCCGGCCGGAACTGATTGCCGGTGCCGGAGTACATGTTTCTTCCATCCGGCCGCGTACAAAATCTGTAGTAGGGAGTGATACATACAAGGTAGATGAACGGGTAACCGGCGTGTCAGCTGAGGCTCATCTGAAATATACGCATGAACGTTTCCTTCTCTCGGCCAAGAGTGTACTCGGTACGAATCTGACGCAGACCAGTACGGTGGGAGGATATGGCATTACTTCGGTAGATCCTCGTACGGGTGAACAGACTTACACTCCGTTGCGTACTTCTGTCACCTGGCTGAATGTAGCTTATGGAAAGACCTGGCGTCCGGCTTTGTTCTTCGGTTATCTGAAAAACCTCGGTGCTTCTACGGAAGTGTCTGATGTGCTGGGCATCGGAACCAATCTGGATCAGTTGTTGAATGCCACGGCTGAATTGACTTATAATCGTGGCAATTGGAAACTGGGTGCTGAATATTCACTGTGCAATGCCTGGTATGGTGATGAATTCAGTGCAAAAGCAAAGGCTTTGTCATCTCATACAGTGATGAACCATCGTGTGGTGATGACTGCCATTTATCAATTCTGATCATTGTTTAAAAAAGCGGGAGGTTGTAAAGAAAGATGCTACAACCTCCCGCTTATATGTTCAGTACTGACTCAGTCTAATACAATCTTCACTTTATAAAGGTCTCCTCCGATTCCATCCTTATATTCAAGAACGCCCTCTTTGACAATGGGATATTCCTTACCATCCAGAGTAAATCCTGTACATTTATATTTGTAATCAGGTAGATCTTCCCAATAAGAAACAAGTATATGTTCATTGTTATCTCCGAAGATATGCGGGCAAACCAGTTTCTGGGTAACCATAGGATATACATAGCTATACATTGTCGCAGTGAAAAAGAAATTTTCTTCTCCATTTTCATCTTTCCATATACCAGGTTCGTTTACTCTGTAATGATGCGGTTTAGAACTGGATTCATCTGGTGATACAGATATAGTCTGTTTGTACTCCGTATTCAGAATACTGTTGGAACTTTCGTCGTAAGGAATTCCTTCAACCAGATTTTCACCAGACTGGTTCTCAAATGCTATTGCTATATTGTAATAATAGAGATGAGTTTTTAATATGATGTTTTCATCTTCCTTACATCCGTAGAATGTAACCAAAAACATTGAAAGGCATAGTAAAATAATCTTTTTCATAACTTTAATTTTTTAAGGTTGCTTTTATAAGTCTCGTAAAGTTATAAGAATTAAACGATTATTCCAAATTTTCTATACTCTTTCTGTAAATATACTTTTATTTGAGCGCATGATTGGGGAGTATCGAAAGAATAATGCCTTAGCCTACAGGGAACGTTTCTTCATAAATCTGCGGTTTAAACCATTTTTCTGACAGGTTCGTCGTAAAGTTTCAGGCAGAGCCAGGCCGTCAGGATGTTTCCGAAAATATACCGCTGCTGCAACCGGCCAGGTTTCTCCGAGGGTATATTGTCTGGTCTCTATCAGCCAGGAATAGAATACATACATGATCGGGTAGTGTACGGCATAGAGCGGATAGGAGATATCTCCGAGGAATTTGCAGATGCGGGTGGACTGCTTGTCGGTTGTCTTGCCGGAAGCACCGATGCATACCAGAACGGGGGAAATATGACTGCAATACAGATCATTTCGAACACACCGTTCAGGCAGACGGGAGATTTTCCTTCAATGTAGGGAACACAGAAAAGAACGAGCAGGACGATTGCGCAGATCCAGAAAGCGCCTCTTATCTGGAACGGACGGAAGTTTCTTGATATCAGCATGCCCAGAGTGAAAGGAAACAGCATCCGGAGCAAGCCTCCCAGGAAGTTCAGTCCGTCGAGTGTCCATCCCACTCCCAGCATGCCGTATCCTACGACATCGAACAGTGCAAATCCTGCCAGTCCCAGTCCGAGCAGAACGACCAGAACGGCCAGTGCCTTGTTGCCCAGACGACGGATGAAAAGTGCATAAAGCAGGTTGCCGATGTATTCGAAGAACAGCGACCAGCTTGGTCCGTTAAGCGGAAACATTTCTCCGTTGCCCCGGATGTCGTAGCCTGCTCCCGGATAGGCGGGGATAAAGAACAGAGACAGCAGCAGGGTCAGCATGACCATGGAGGTTGCAACGTGCGTTCCGTCCCATTTCACACCTCCCTGTACAAAGAAGGCAATGACACCGATCACGGCGCCCATTACGATCATGGGATGAAGGCGGATCAGACGTCGCTTGAAGAAATCTTTCATTGTCAGCGTCTTTCCCCATCTGTCGTCGTAGGCATAACCGATAACGAAGCCGGAAAGTATGAAGAAGAAGTCTACTGCCAGATATCCGTGGTTGATGGTTGTGATCAGTGTTCCTCCTCCGGCAAAGGAGAATCCTTCGAAGATGTGATAGAATACGACCAGCAGGGCGGCTACGCCTCTCAGTCCGTCAAGAAGTTCATAGTGCGGCTTTGTATCTGTGAAAGCCGATGATGCAGTAAAATTTTTCATTTTGGATATATGTTTATTTTAGGTTAATGTATATGAATGCCTTGTGAATATATTCTTATCCTATATATTTATTGATGCCGGGTATCAAATTACAGCAGGCTGATTATCAGATAGGAACAAATGAAACATATCGTCGTTATCAGAGGAATGTTTATATATATAGGTAAGTCTGTCTGACTGATGGCCGGATGCAGATACTGGACAATTATCAGATGAATGAAATAGACAGCATAGCTCTTCCGGGAGAGGTCTTTTATAAATCCGGCAGTCAGGCCATTCTGTTTCCAGTGTATATTCTTGATCAGGGAGAATACTCCAAAAGCCATGAGTGAAATATTGATGGCACAGAAGCGCCATCCTAGTTCCAGTTCGCTTACACTGGTTGCCACATTTATTCTGTATTGGTAGAAAAAGGCAGTAAACAGATACCCTGTAACGATGAGAATGAGGGATGTCCGTGAGGATAAACTGTTATAGCGTCTGATGTAAAATCCCAGTATGTAATAGCCTGCAAACCCTGTAAAATAGTACAACATTGGGGAGGGATTCCAAAAGCATTCTCCCAATATGGCGGGAAAAACAAGATGAATGTAGGGGATGCAATTGGTGAATCCCCACAAGCAAAGATATCCCTGCAATTGTTTTTTGGAACATTGTTCCAGCCAGGGTGATATGACTGGAGTCAATATATATAGTCCCAGAATCATATAAATAAACCATAAATGTCCGACTTCTGTTCCGAAGTTGACGGGAATATGCAGAATGTTGTTGATAACATCTTGTATTGTATCGTTGCGTTTGAAATAGTAGTATATGGCATACACAATACACCATATGACGAAGGGGTAAACCACACGCAGGGCTCTTTTGCGGAAAAATTGCGTAAGATCACTTTTCATGGGTAAAAGGAAATACCCTGATATCATGACAAAAAGTGGTACCTCTATAGGAGTAAGGCTGTTTATCCAGCCGATCATGGTAATGTCAGGGCTGTTATTGATCGTGAAATCAGGCTGTATATAATAGCACTCCGTTACATGTTGCCATATGACCAGAAAACATGCAAGGGCCCTTAATATATCCAGTTCGTACTGATAGTTTGTTATATTCCTATGAATCATTATTATATTGACGTTGATTGTGGTTTTCTCCGCAAAGGTAGGCAATCGCAGTCAATAATAATTTGTCGCAGATCAAATTACGCTATTCTTCTGTCTGTTGCATTGATTTTTCTGATCGGGAATTTTCCTGACAGAATGTTTCTTTTTCCGCTTTTTTGGCTGACTCCCTGTTGAGGCATTTTGCTTCATTGGGGAAGAGGTATGAATGGAAACCAGATAAACATACAGGTCTGTACCCGAAAAGAGGGATAAATATGCGGATTTTCCCGGTTCTGACTGCATACCTTTGCTGAAACTTGCAGACGATTCAATGAAGATGACTATTCGTTTTGCCGATAATGTTTAGACGTTTCGTCTGAAACGTGCAGACGAATTTCCGGAAAGGTCTGCAAACGGATGAAAAAAGGAAGGCAGACCTTTCCGGATTCGTCATTTTGAGCTGGAAGGAGTCTCCCGGAAGTGTTAAATTTTGATCTAATCAACAATGGTACAGGGAGATATACGAAAAATCGTTCGCGAAATCAGAATGGCCCGTCCTTCAGGACGTGAATTCCTGATTCTCACGGGCCGTAAAAAGCAAAATGTCAGTTTGTCACCGGGAGATCCGGCAGACAGTGTCAGTCGAACACCTTGAATTCATAGCCTTGTTCCAGCAGCCATTCGATGGAGCGGGGCAGGGCATATTTCATGTTCTTTTCCGATTTCAGGGAATCGTGGAACGTGATGATGGAGCCGTTGCGTGCATATTTCTTCACCTTGGCAAATACTTGCGGGCCGTTCAACCGTTTGCTGTAGTCGCGGGTTACAAGATCCCACATCACGATGCGGTATTTCCGTTTCAGGACCATATATTGCAGCCATCGCATGTGTCCGTGCGGCGGTCTGAACAGATCCGTATGGAGATAGGCGTCGGCTTTGTCGGCATTGGCCAGATAGTTCCGGCTCAGGTATTCGAATCCGCGGATATGATTGAAGGTGTGGTTGCCGATGCGGTGCCCTCTTTCGACTACCATCCGGAACTCTTCCGGATGCTTGCGTACATTGTCTCCCACCATGAAGAAGGTTGCCTTGATGTGATATTTGTCCAGCAGATCCAGTACCCAGGGAGTTATCTCCGGGATCGGGCCGTCATCGAAGGTCAGGTAAACGGCTTTTACCTTCTTGTCCATGCGCCAGAGGGCACGGGGATAAAGCCAGCGTACGATTTGAGGGGGTTGTTCTATCAGCACTTTATTTAAAATTTAGGGCACAGCGCATTACTCCGCAGGGAGAACGCGCTGTGCCTTCTGTTCTTTTATTTCTTGCCTACACGCTGTTCCAGCAGCTTGTAGAGCTGTTCAAATTTCTGTGTATAGTGTGCAGCCGAATCCATGACTTTGCCGGTCGACGGATCTTTCAGCAACTCCATTTCCTTGCATACATCGTCCAGGATGTAGAAATAGCGTGTGCAGTCTTCGTATGCACCTGTGAAGCGGACATCGTCCAGGCTCATGTACCAGGAAATGTATTCCACGGCATTGTCAGCCAGTTGTCTCAGGATGTTGTCGGCTTTGGCATGTTCGCCCAGCTCGATGTAGTCGTGAGCCATTTCCTTTGAGCTGCTCATCACGTAGTCGTGACGGACAGTCGTGCTCGGGATCACCTTCTCGCAGTAGTCCAGAGCCTTCAGGGCTTTGTCCTTCTTGCCTTCTCGGATCAGCTGGGTGGCCAGCTGTACGAACATGCGGCGGTGAGTGTCGCACATGCGCAGGACGGTTTCATCCAGATAGATGTCCGGATTGTCGATTCCTCCGAACTTGAACTTGTTCATCAGGTTGTCGTACATCTTTTCGCTGTCCAGGCGGCGTCCGAGCTTCACGTTGTCAAACGGAGTGATGCGGTAAGCCAGACCTTCCTGCAGGAAGTTGTTGGTCAGGTTCAGATGGTTTTCCGAACCTACGGTGATGGCCATGTAGATGGGACGTTCCCAGTTGGCATTGGCCAGCATTTCCAGCATCATCAGCTCACTCTTGTAGAGCACGTGCTTGCCTTTCAGTGAAATGTGCATGTATTCCGGAATGGAATCCGGTGCCAGCATACCCGAACGCTTGATGGCTTCCTTGTCCAGTTTCATCACGATACTGTCGGTAGGAATCATCTGCAGGCCTTCTTTCGGCGAACGAACCCAGTGCTTCAGAATGTTCTTCAGTTCGTAAGGATTGTCTCCGAATTCCTGCTTGGCTTCTTCGGGATTCTGTTTGTAATAGTTCATGACGGTGCTCATGGCTTCCGGACGTACATAAACAGCCTCGTTGTGGCCGGATACGTAGTCTATACGTTCCCAGTTGATCGGTACTGAAGGAGAGTCGTAGGCCGGACGGCGCATCTGGTCGATGTACCAGTCTGTCTGCAGATAGCTCAGGTTGCAGACGCGCACATCGGTGCGGAATCCTTCTGTTTCCTGGTTATACCACAGGGGGAATGTATCGTTGTCACCGTTGGTGAAAAGAATCGGGTTTCCTTTTTCCGGCACGGTGCTCAGGTAGTTCTGTCCGAAGTCGCGGCAGGTATACCGGCCGCTGCGGTCGTGGTCGTCCCATGTCTGGCTTACCATCTGGATGGGAACCAGCAGGCAGACTACGGTAGCGATTCCGGCAGCTGCGGTTTCACTCACTTTCTTCTTTTGCAGCCATTCGGCAATGGCGGCTACACCCATACCGATCCAGATGGTAAAGGCATAGAACGAACCGGCATATGCATAGTCGCGTTCACGCGGCTGGAGCGGAGTCTGGTTCAGGTAGAGCACGATGGCAAGTCCCGTCATGAAGAAGAGGAAGAATACCACCCAGAACTGCTGGATGCCTCTGTTTCCGCGGTAAGCCTGCCAGAACATACCGATCAGTCCGAGCAGCAGCGGCAGACAGTAGAATACGTTGTGTCCCTTGTTGTTCTTCAGCTCGCCGGGCAGGAGAGTCTGGTCGCCCACCAGTGCGTTGTCGATGAACGGAATACCCGTAATCCAGTTGCCGTGTTCGATTTCTCCCTGTCCCTGTATGTCGTTCTGGCGTCCGGCAAAGTTCCACATGAAGTAGCGCCAGTACATGTAGTTCAACTGGTAGATGAAGAAGAACTTGATGTTGTCCCACTGGGTAGGAACCTTCACCATGATCATTTCACCACACTGGTCGTAAGGTACTTGTTTGCCTTCCACACCACCCAGCCATTGTTCGTAGGCTGAGGCATGATCCGAGCTCCACATGCGGGGGAAGAGCATGTTCTGTGCGTATTTGTATTCCGTCTTGTTGCGTACGATTTCGTAGCTGTCTTTTTCATCCGGACGTTCTTTTTCCTTGCGCTGGTACACCGGAGCTCCTTCTGTCACGTCGTACATGCATCCGCCGTCCACCTGTTTCAGGGCCGGTTTCGAAGCGTATGTCTGTCCGTAGAACAGCGGACGGGTTCCGTACTGTTCGCGTCCCAGATATTCACCCAGGGTAAAGATGTCTTCCGGAGAGTTCTGATCCATCGGCGTATTGGCTGACGAACGGATCACGATGACAGCGTATGAAGAATATCCTACCACGATCATCATCATGGCCAGCAGGCTGGTGTTCAGCGTGCGTGCGCTGACCCGGTATTTCTCGCTGAGGTTGGCAAACAGATAGATGGCCAGTATCGCCAGAACAATGATACCGATGACTACGCTGCCGGTGCCGTGGCCGTAGAACGGAATTCCCAGCAGACCGACGGTGAGCAGGAACGAGATGTTCATGCGCTTGCGGCTCTTCTGCGTGTAGCTTTCATAGACACCCCATACGAGTGAGGCAACCAGAACAGCCAGGTAGACGATGACTCCCGTGTTGAACGGCATGCCGAAGCTGTTGACAAAGAGCAGTTCAAACCATCCGCCTACTTTCACGATGCCCGGAACGATACCGTAAAGTACGGCTGCTACCAGGATCATGGAGCCGACAAGTGCCAGCAGACTTCCTTTGAGATTGGCCTGCGGGTGTTTTTTATAATAGTACACCAGTACGATGGCGGGAATACACAGCAGGTTCAGCAGGTGAACACCGATGGAAAGTCCTGTCAGGTAAGCGATCAGGATCAGCCAGCGGTCGCTGTGAGGTTCGTTGGCGCGGTTTTCCCATTTCAGGATCAGCCAGAATACGATGGCCGTGAACAGGCTTGAGTAAGCATATACTTCTCCTTCGACGGCACTGAACCAGAATGTATCACTCCATGTGTAGGCCAGTGCTCCGACAACGCCTGCTCCCATGATTGAGATCAGTTTTCCTTTGGTCAGCTGGTCCAGATCCGGGCAGATGAGTTTCCGTGTCAGGTGCGTAATGCTCCAGAAAAGGAAGAGAATACATGCCGCACTCATCAGTGCGCTCATGATATTTACCATCATGGCCACTTGTGAAGGATCGCTGGCAAACTGGCTGAACAGGTTAGCTGTCAGCATGAAGAAAGGTGCGCCGGGCGGATGTCCCACCTCCAGCTTGTACCCGGTCGTGATAAACTCGGGGCAGTCCCAGAAGCTGGCAGTCGGTTCGATGGTCATGCAGTAAGTGAAAGCTGCAATGACAAACGTGATCCAACCCACCAGATTGTTAATCTTGTTGTACTGTTGCTTCATTTTGTTATTTCATTAACATTCAATGCGGCAAAGATAGTAAAGAATTTACTTCCAGCGAGGTTCACGCGTCTTAAAGTTTTCAAAGAAATCAGTGGTGATGGCATTTCAGGACTCTGTGGGGCAGATTCCCGTGGCCGAGCAGTTCGATGGGGCATCCGAAGTGTTCTTCCAGCCATTCCGCAGGCACCTCCGTGTCGGGATGGTAGTCGAGTGTGCCGTTGACACAGGCAATACTCTTTACATTTTGCAGGACGGTACCGATGTCGTGGCTCACCAGTACGATGGCCCGCTCGCGGTTGATTTCTTCCAGCAGAGAATATAACTTCGCTTCGAAACGCTTGTCGATATAGGTATTGGGTTCATCCAGAATCAGAACCTGCGGATTGGAGACGAGTGCCCGTCCCAGTAAAGCCCGTTGCAGCTGTCCGCCGCTCAGTTGTCCGATTGCTCTTTTCTCCAGTCCTTCCAGTCCCATGCGTGCAATGACCTGTTTCACCTGTTCATGCTGAGCAGGCGAGAACGACCGGAAAAGTGATTTCTGCCGGTTCAGTCCCGAAAGCACGACCTCATAGACCGAGATTGGGAATTTCTTGTCGATGGAATTATACTGAGGCAGGTAGCCCATGCTGATTTCGGGCACCTCTTTTCCTTCCTGATAAAAAGTCACCTTGCCGGCGGTGGGATTCAGCAAGCCCAGCATCACCTTGATGAGAGTGGTCTTTCCTCCTCCGTTGGGTCCGATGACACCGAGGAAATCCCGTTCGAACACTGTCAGGTTGATGTTCTCCAGAACTGTTTTGCTGTCGTAGGCGGCAGAGATGCCGGTCATTTGCAGGATCGGTGTTTTCATACGCCGCTGTTCTTGTCAGGGTTCGACAAAGCCCGTGCCACCTTGAGCATTTCTTCTTTCCAGTGGTAGCTGAGCGGATTGATGGAAACCACCTGCACGCCCAGCTCCTTGGCAATAAGTTCCGCATTGCGCACGTCAAACTCCTGCTGTACGAAGATGATCCGTACCTGATTTTCTCGGCAGGTTCTGATCAGTTCCTGCAGGTGAGCCGGTGAAGGTTCTTTTCCTCCCTCTTCGATGCTGGATTCTGTTTTCCACTCCGTAATCTTTGGCAAAATAACTCAGTGCCGGATGATAAATCAGGAAAGCCTGGTCGGCATGCTCCATCAGTTCCTGTACTTCCTTGTCAGT
>ENA-OQDC01001511-OQDC01001511.1-human-gut-metagenome-genome-assembly--contig:-NODE-1511-length-11473-cov-6.032875_pt1 | contig 11473 bp, 12 predicted proteins | sample MGYA00242770_ERZ504601 | MGnify/ENA primary metagenome ERZ504601 (study PRJEB26092, sample SAMD00036305) | human gut metagenome | host: Homo sapiens | study: EMG produced TPA metagenomics assembly of...
TAACCAATCCACAGCATCTTATATATCATAGTCGAACCTACAGAAGAGGTAAAGAATGGACTATGACTTTAATGGTTATAAAGACCTTGGAGAGGGTCTCTAAAAACTACTACTATATAATACGAGGGAGAAAATAAAGAGTATCAGTTGGTGTGAAGATACTGAGGAATGATAACAATAATCAAATATGAAGGAGGTAAGTGCATGTTTCGTTATCTGCCTGTTCGAAAGATTCAAGCAAGACAAGTGTTGGATTCCAGAGGAAATCCGACCGTAGAGGTAGAAGTTACTGTAGGAGAAGGAATTGTTGGGATAAATGGATATACAGCGAGAGCGATAGTGCCGTCAGGTGCATCGACCGGGAAATTTGAGGCAGTGGAACTTCGCGATGGAAAAAAAGGCTATTATACAGGTTTGAGTGTGGAGAAGGCGGTAGAAAATGTAAATACGAAACTGGCAGAAGCAGTTATTGGAGAAAATGCACTGGATCAGAATCGGATTGATCAGATTCTGATTGATACGGATGGCACAGACAATAAGAGTAATGTAGGAGCAAATGCAGCACTTGGCGTTTCGATGGCGGTTGCAAGAGCGGCTGCGATGGCACTCAGAATTCCGCTTTATCAGTATCTGGGAGGCTGCCACAGTAAAAAAATGCCGGTACCGATGATGAATATTCTGAATGGGGGAAAACATGCAGATAATACAGTAGACCTTCAGGAATTTATGATCATGCCGGTGGGCGCGGAAAAGTTTGAGGAGGGAATTCGCATGTGTGTGGAGATCTACCAGATACTGCGAATTATTTTGAAAGAAAGGTCCCTGTCTACTGCGGTAGGAGATGAAGGCGGATTTGCACCGGATCTGGCAGACAGTCAGGAGGTTCTGGCATTAATTGTCCAGGCTGTGGAAAAAGCAGGATATAAACCGGGAGAAGATATTCTGATTGCGATAGATGCAGCGGCAAGTGAATTGTATGACGAGAATCTGAACTGCTATTATTTTCCGGGTGAGAGCCAGATGAAAGGAAAAGAGGTTTTAAGAGACAGCGGTGAAATGATTGCATATTATGAAGAACTTGTCAGGAAATTCCCGATAATCTCCATTGAAGACGGACTTCATGAGGATGACTGGGAAGGCTGGAAAGAGATGACCGAACGGCTGGGAAAAACGGTACAGCTTGTAGGGGATGATCTTTTTGTTACAAATATCAAACGACTGAAATGTGGGATACAGCTTCATGCGGCGAATGCAATTCTTGTCAAGGTGAACCAGATCGGCACGTTGAGTGAAGCTATGGATGCAGTAGAAATGGCACAGAATGCAGGATATCGTGCAGTAATCTCACACAGATCCGGTGAGACAGAAGATGCATTTATCGCAGATCTGGCAGTTGCAACCGGTGCAGGCCAGATCAAAACCGGAGCACCCTGCAGATCGGATCGAAATGCAAAATACAATCAACTGCTCAGGATTGCGGAACAGCTTGAAAAACAGGCAGTTTATGAGAATCCGTTTGGCAGGGAAGGGTGAAAGTGCGGGCTGTTTACATGCAGCCCGCAAATTTGTTTTTTTGGAAGTGGAAATTTGAAATGGAAATGACTAAAAACAGTTGAAATCGAAGAATGGTTATGATAGAATGAATTCTAGTTGATTAGGAGGTGTAACCGAAGTGCAGATTTTAAGAACTATTCTCACTGTTATTTTTGCCATAGATTGTATTGCGCTTACTGTTGTTGTACTTATGCAGGAAGGAAAGCAGCAGGGACTTGGTGGAGCGATTTCCGGAGCAGCGGATTCCTACTGGGGAAAGAACAAAGGTCGTTCTATGGAGGGTGGACTTGTGAAAGCTACCACAATTATGGCAGTGTTATTTTTTGTACTGGCAGCAGTTTTGAATATGAATTTTTAAGAATTGTCAGAAGGAAACACTCTTGTATAAACACAAGAGTGCTTTTTTTCTCATAGCAAAGGAGTATACGTGAGTAAGAAGAAAATCTGGGAAAAGAAAAAAAATGAAAAATTTTCCAAAGAGAAAATATCTGTAAAGCCAAAGAAAAGGGATATAAAAGCCCTCAGTAAGCTGGGACTGATCAAAGAAGGAACTTTTATCGGTAATCATAAGGGCTTTGGTTTTGTAGAACTGGAAGAGGAAGAAGATGATATCTTTATCCCGGCAGATCATACAGGGACTGCAATGCATATGGACCGTGTCCGGGTACTCCTCAAAAATGAAGCCAAAACAGGGAAACGCAGAGAAGGTACTGTAATAGAGATTCTGGAACGTGTAAATAAAGAAATCGTTGGTACATTCCAGAGGGAGAGGGATTACGGTTTTATTCTGTGCGATAACCAGAAGTTCTCAAAGGATATCTACATTTCGCCTAAGAATTCCAAAGGGGTTCGCGATGGAGACAAAGTTGTTGCAGAGATTATAGATTATGGGAACGACAGGAGAAAACCGGAAGGTAAGATCGCAGAGAATCTTGGAAGTATGAATGCACCGGGAACGGACATTCTTGCAATCGTTAAAAGCTTCAATATTCCGTCAGAGTTTCCTGTAAAAGTTATGAATCAGGCCATGCGGGTACCGGATCATGTACAGGAGGCTGACCGGGATGGCAGAACGGATCTGACACAGCTTATGACAGTTACAATCGATGGTGAAGATGCAAAAGATCTGGATGATGCAGTTTCTCTTACAAAAGAGGGAAATATATATCATCTGGGTGTGCATATTGCAGATGTGAGTAATTATGTACAGGGAGGAAGTGCACTGGACAAAGAAGCACTGAAAAGGGGCACCAGTGTATATCTTGCTGACAGAGTCATTCCAATGCTTCCGGAACGGCTGTCTAACGGAATCTGTTCATTGAATCAGGGGCAGGACCGCCTGACTTTAAGCTGTCTTATGGATATTGATGAGAATGGTACAGTAGTTGCTCATCGGATTGCAGAGACGGTTATTCGAGTGGATCGTCGTATGAGTTATAATCAGGTCAGATGTATTCTTGAAGATGGAGACACTGAGACAAGCAGAGAGTATAAGGAATTTGTGCCAATGTTTTTCCTTATGAAAGAATTATCGGCACTTTTGAGAAGCAAGAGATATAACAGAGGTTCTATTGATTTCGATTTTCCTGAAAGCAAGATCATTCTGAACGGGGCAGGACGGGCAATTGATGTGAAGCCATACGAACAGAATGTTGCTACACAGATCATAGAAGATTTTATGCTGATGGCAAATGAAACAGTGGCAAAAGAATACTGCCAGGGAGAATATCCGTTTGTTTACCGTACGCATGACAATCCGGATCCGGAAAGAGTGGAAAGCCTTCTTACGCTTCTGAGACACCAGGGGATTCAGGTGCAGAAAGCATGTGAGGAAATCGCACCAAAGGAAATTCAGGAGATTCTTGAGCAGATTCAGGGAATGCCGAATGAAATGATGATCAGCAGACTGATGTTGAGAACGATGAAACAGGCACGATATACAACAGAGTGCAGCGGACACTTTGGGCTTGCGGCGAAATATTACTGTCATTTTACCTCTCCGATCAGAAGATATCCGGATTTACAGATCCACCGTATCATTCGTGATAATATAAGAGGCAGATTACAGCGAGAAGGAAAAACAGAACATTACAGGGAAATACTGGAACATGTGGCAGAACAGTCCAGCGTATGCGAAAGACGCGCACAGGAGGCGGAGAGAGAGTCTGACCGTCTGAAAAAAGCAGAGTATATGTCCTATCATCTGGGAGAAATTTTCGAGGGAATTATTTCGGGAGTTACTGCTTATGGATTTTATGTGGAACTTCCGAATACAGTGGAAGGCCTCGTTCATATTACGGCACTGTCAGATGATTATTATGAATTCGATGAGGAAAACTATGAACTTCGCGGAGAGCTTACGAAGAAAGTTTACCATCTGGGACAGAAAGTTACGGTCAGAGTGGCAGATGCAGATGCACTGAAACGAACGGTGGATTTTTCGGTAGTTGAAAACACTGTAGATGAGATGAGTCTGAACGAATAAAGGGGGTGTTTTTCATGGCAAAAAAAATCTGGAATGAAATTGATCGCAAATAATAAAAAAGCTTTTCATGACTATTTTATAGAGGATACTTATGAAGCAGGGATTGCACTTGTCGGCACTGAGGTGAAGTCGCTCAGAGCAGGTAAATGCAGTGTGAAGGAATCGTTTATTCGTGTGGAAAACGGGGAAGTATACATTTACGGGATGCATATCAGTCCTTATGAGAAGGGAAACATTTTTAACAAAGATCCTATGAGAGTCCGTAAATTACTTCTTCACAAATATGAGATCAATAAAATCGAAGGAAGTCTTCAGGAAAAAGGCCTGACTCTTGTACCGCTGAAAGTATATTTCAAGGACAGTCTTGTGAAACTTGAAATAGGAGTTGCACGTGGTAAAAAGTTGTATGACAAGAGACAGGATATTGCGAAGAAAGACCAGCGGAGAGAGGCAGAAAGAGAATTCAAAGTCAAAAATCTGTAACTTTAAAAAAAGTATGAATTCGCAGACAATTAGTTGACAAGAATTTGATACTCTGTATAATTAAACTAAAAGATGACTATTCTGGTTACTGTGAACGGAGTGAACAGTAACCTATTCCGCGACTAGAATTAGGAGGAAATATATATGATCAGGAAAAGATATCTGGCAGCAGCCGGACTGTTGACACTGGCTGTTGTGGCAGCAGGATGCGGTAAGAAAAATGATGCAGGTTCTGTGGTACAGGCAACACCAACTCCGACCGAAGAAACTTCAGTATCTCCGACGCCGGAGATGGTAAATATGGAAGAAACTGTTGAAAAGAATATCATGGGTGAGAAGACATCCACAGCATCAAAGGTGACTATTGTAAATCAGACAGGATCTGAGATCGCAGCGATCTATATCAGAGAGACTCCGTCTGATGACGCAGATGAAGACACCGCAGATGAGTGGGGTGATGATCTGGTAAACGGTATGTTTACACTGAAGAGTGGAGACAATGCAGTTTATTATTATGAGAAACCACAGTCAGCGTCAACCATATATGATATCAGAATTACGTACACAGATGAAGAAAAAAATGAATGTTTCTTCAGAAAACTGCCGCTTACAACGATTAAACAGATCACACTTCGTATGGATGGAAAAGATGAAGATGCGATTCCGTATGCAACCTATATGACGGCAAACAGTACGAAGGAAATCTCAACACTGAATGATGTTAAGAAGAGACTCGGTCTGGAAACAGATGAGGACAGTGATTCTGTGACACCGACTCCGACAGAGGCACCGGATGATTCCAATAATTCCAATAATTCCAATAATTCCAATACAGATAATCCGAATCCGACGACAGCACCATCGGATAACAGTAACGGCAGCAATAATAATCAAAACAGTGATGATCCTACAAATGCCACGATTCAGACAGCGGAGAAATATATCGGTATGTCTATTGATGACCTTGTCGGAGCCGTAGGGGATTCCCAGTCTGCCGAGTATGACGATGACTCTGCTACCGGAACAACTGGATATTACTATTATCCGGATTTCACAGTTTCCACATCCGTAGATGAAGACGGAAATGAAATCGTTACAGGAGTTTGGTAAAGATAAACAATGCTGTGGCATTGCGGGAAAGGATAAATGATCTATGAAAAGAATATTACTGAAATTAAGTGGAGAAGCTCTTGCCGGAGCCGAAAAAAAAGGATTTGACGAGGCAACGGTTATTGCTGTTGCAAAACAGATCCGTGCGGTCGCGGAAGAAGGAACACAGATTGGTATTGTGATCGGTGGAGGCAACTTCTGGAGAGGCCGTACAAGCGAGACGATCAATCGTAACAAAGCAGATCAGATCGGTATGCTTGCCACTGTGATGAATTGTATTTATGTATCTGACATCTGCAGATATCTGGGACTTAAGACAGAAATCTTTACACCATTTGTATGTGGCGCATTCACAAAACTTTACTCAAAAGATGCAGTAGAAGAGGCATTTGCAGAAGGCAAGATTCTTTTCTTTGCAGGAGGAACAGGCCATCCGTATTTCTCAACAGATACAGCTACAGTTCTGCGTGCTGTTGAGATCGAAGCAGAAGCAATCCTTCTTGCAAAGGCAGTAGATGGTATTTATGACAGTGATCCGAAACTGAATCCGAATGCTGTGAAATACGATGAGATTTCTATTGAAGAAGTTGTTGATAAAAAACTTGCGGCAATGGATCTTACTGCATCTATTATGTGCCTTGAACAGAAGATGCCGATGCTGGTATTTGGCCTTGAAGAAGAAAACAGTATTGTAAATGCTGTACATGGTAAATTTACAGGAACAAAAGTAACTGTATAAGAGAATTCTAAAAAATAAAATATAACCGGAGAAGGAGAATTCGACAAATGGATGAAAGAGTTCAGAAATATGAGCAGAAAATGACAAAAACACTGGAAGGCTTTGAGACAGAGCTGACCACGATCCGTGCAGGACGTGCAAATCCGCATATTCTTGACAAGATCACAGTAGATTATTATGGCAGCCCGACACCACTTCAGCAGGTTGCGAACATTACTGTACCGGAAGCAAGAATGATTCAGATCCAGCCATGGGAATCCAGTCTGATCAAAGGCATTGAGAAAGCAATCCTTACTTCAGATCTGGGACTGAATCCGAGCAATGATGGTAAGATCGTGCGCCTGGTTCTTCCGGAACTGACGGAAGAACGCCGTAAAGATCTTGTAAAAGACGTAAAGAAAAAAGGAGAAGCAGCCAAAGTTGCTGTTCGTAATATCCGCCGTGATGCAAATGATGCATTTAAGAAGCTGACCAAACAGGATGTTTCTGAAGATGAAGTAAAAGATCTGGAAGATGCAGTACAGAAGCTTACAGATAAGTTCATCAAGAAGATTGATGCTGCGGTTGAGGTGAAATCAAAAGAAATCCTGACAGTATAAGAATTGTGCAATTGTCAGATTGGAGGGAGAGGGAGAGCCGGAAAGGGCTCTCTTTCTGTTCGCTCTGCAGGATGAGAGGAGAAACATAAATATGGAAAATATGAAAGTTCCGAATCATATTGCGATTATTCTCGATGGAAACGGCAGATGGGCAAAGGCCAAAGGAATGCCACGGGGATATGGACATATCAAGGGTTGTGCAAATCTTGAACAAATCTGTTACGATATCAAAGATCTCGGCGTAAAATATCTTACAGTATATGCTTTTTCAACAGAAAACTGGAAACGCTCCAGAGAAGAAGTAGAAGGACTGATGAAATTGTTCCGCAGTTATCTCAAAAAATGTATGAAGAGTGCGGAAAAAAATCATATGCGAGTGAAGGTCATTGGAGATCCGACTGCATTTGACCAGGATATTCAGGATAAAATAAAAACTCTGGAAGAGTTTTCGAAGGATTATGATGAATTATATTTTCAGCTTGCATTAAATTACGGAAGCCGTGATGAGATTACCCGTGGAATGCGTAAACTTGCACAGGATGCAGCTGATGGAAGATTGAATCCGCAGGAAATTACGGAGGACACGATTTCGGGGTATCTGGATACAGCAGGTGTTCCGGACCCGGATCTGTTGATCAGAACCAGCGGAGAACAGAGACTGTCCAATTTCCTTATGTGGCAGCTGGCATATACAGAGTTTTATTTTACAGATGTTGCATGGCCGGATTTTCATAAAGAAGATCTGATCAGAGCAATCGAAAAATACAATGGAAGAGACCGCCGCTATGGAGGCGTGAAGGAGGAATAAAATATGTTTAAGACACGACTCATAAGTGGCATTCTGCTTGTAATCGCTGCGCTTCTTACGATCATAAGCGGAAACTATGTGCTGTTTGTGACATTGCTCTGCGTTTCTCTGCTTGGAATGCAGGAACTTTATAAGGCAATGGGGGTACATAAAGATCAGACGGAATTTCTGGAACTGGCGGGATATCTTGGTGCGATTCTGTATTATGTATCTCTGTTGCTGGGATTTGAACGTTATGGAACGATGGCGATTCTGATCGCTCTGATCCTGATCATGTTTGTGTATGTTTTTTCGTATCCGAAATACAATGCAAATCAAGTCATGGCAACATTTTTCGGAGTAGTTTATGTAGCGGTAATGCTTTCTTTTATTCTTCTGACAAGAAATCTTCCGGATGGTAAATTTATCGTATGGCTGATCTTCCTCTGTTCCTGGGGATGCGATACCTGTGCATATTGTGTGGGTATGCTGATCGGCAAACATAAGATGGCACCGGTGCTCAGTCCGAAGAAATCAATAGAGGGAGCTGTGGGAGGCGTAGTCGGTGCTGCACTTCTTGGCGTGATCTATGCGGCAGCAACACATGGAGCAATGCTTGAATATGCAGTTATTTGCGGCGTTGGAGCACTGATCTCAATGGTTGGGGATCTTGCTGCTTCTGCAATCAAAAAGAAATCAGGGAATCAAGGATTATGGAAAGCTGATTCCGGGGCATGGTGGAATTCTTGACCGTTTTGACAGCGTAATCTTTACGGCACCGGTCATTTATTATCTGGCAAAAATGGTTCTTGGTCTCTAAAAAGGAGAAAGGCATGAAAAAAATTGCAATATTAGGATCCACAGGATCTATCGGAACACAGACACTGGATGTTGTGCGTGCCAATGGTGATATTGAGGTTCTTGGAATCAGTGCAGGAAAAAATATTCAGAAACTGGAAGAACAGGTAAGAGAATTTTCTCCACGTCTGGTTGCTGTCTGGGATGAGAATGCGGCACAGGAACTTGCACAGAAGATTCAGGATACGGATACGAAGGTTGTCGCAGGAATGGATGGCCTTCTGGAGCTGGCTGCCATGCCGGATACAGAAATTCTGGTTACTGCAATCGTGGGAATGCTTGGGATTCGCCCGACGATCGAGGCGATCCGTGCAGGAAAGGACATTGCACTTGCCAATAAGGAAACTCTGGTAACAGCAGGACATCTGATCATTCCAATGGCAAAAGAATATGGAGTAAAGATTTTTCCTGTAGACAGTGAACACAGTGCTATTTTTCAATCCTTGAATGGAGAACATAAAGATGAAGTACATAAGCTGCTGATCACCGCATCGGGTGGACCTTTTCGTGGAAAATCAAGAAAAGATCTGGAGTCAGTGACACTGGAAGATACTTTGAAACATCCGAATTGGGTGATGGGGCAGAAGATTACCGTGGATTCTGCGACACTGGTAAATAAAGGCCTTGAAGTGATGGAGGCCAGATGGCTGTTTGATGTGAGTCTGGATCAGATCCAGGTTGTTGTACAGCCACAGAGTGTGATACATTCTATGGTGGAATTTAAAGATGGAGGAATCATTGCACAGCTTGGAACACCGGATATGAGGCTTCCAATTCAGTATGCACTGTATTATCCGCACAGAAGATATCTGAATGGAGACAGACTTGACTTTGCCAAACTGGGCCAGATTACCTTTGAAGAACCGGATATGGATACGTTCCTGGGCCTTCCGATGGCAATTCAGGCAGCAAAAGCAGGTGGTTCTATGCCGACAGTGTTTAATGCGGCAAATGAACTTGCAGTAAGTAAATTCCTTCACAAAAAAATTCGTTTCCTGGACATTTATGACATTATAGGGCAGTCTATGGAACGTCATAAAGTTATTGAGAATCCTGGACTTGAAGAAATACTGGAAACAGAGAGCGATACATATCAATGGATTGAAAGCAGGTGGTAGATTGAAGATTCTGATTGCGATTATTATTTTCAGTGCAATCATATTGTTTCATGAATTTGGACATTTTTTATTTGCCAAATTAAACGGAATCAGTGTGACTGAGTTTTCTCTTGGGATGGGACCGAGACTGTGGAGCTTTCAGAAGGGAGAAACCAGGTATTCGTTGAAATTACTCCCGCTTGGCGGTTCATGTGCCATGGTAGGTGAAGATACTGCCGAGGAGGAAATTCCGGGTTCCTTTAATGCGGCATCTGTATGGGGCAGGATTTCTGTTGTTGCGGCCGGCCCAATATTTAACTTTATTCTGGCGTTTGTGCTTGCAGTGATCATTGTAGGTTTTGTGGGATATGATCCGGCTGAAGTGCTGGAAGTGGATAAAAATTCAGCAGCTGCAGAGGCAGGGCTTCAGAACGGAGATATTATTACAGAATATGACGGATATCATGTGGATCTTGCAAAAGATCTGTATGTATATATGTATCTGAATGATCTGAATGAGGGCGACACAGTTAGTCTGAAGGTCAGAAGAGATGGCATGACAGAAACGATTTCATACACGCCCGATGTATCGGTAAGATACCTGCTGGGATTTAACAGATCAGATGCATCTTCTATGACAGTGGAATCTCTGATTGACGGAATGCCACTCCAGGAGGCGGGATTGCAGCCGGGGGATACGATCACGGCAATCAATGGTGTGGAGATTGCGGACGGTGAGGCATATGATGCATATCTTGCAGAACATCCGCTTTCAAGTGAACCAGTAGAGATCACGTATGATAGAGATGGTCTGGATTATACGGCGACGATTACTCCGAAAGAGTATCGTACACCACAGCTTGGATTTTCTTATAATCTTGGTTATACAAAGACCTCTGGCCTGCAGATACTGAAATACGGTGCGCTGGAAATAAAATATATGATCAGGACGACTCTTCTGAGTCTGAAAGAACTGGTTACGGGGCAGCTTGGATTCCAGAATCTCAGTGGCCCGGTAGGCGTTGTAGATGCGATTGGTACAACTTATGAAGAAAGTAAGAGTGAAGGTATTCTGATGCTCTGGATGAACATGCTGAATATGGCAGTGCTGTTGTCAGCAAACCTTGGTGTTATGAATCTGCTTCCTCTTCCGGCACTGGATGGCGGAAGACTTGTTTTTCTGATCATTGAGGCAATTCGGAAGAAACCGATCAATCGAGAAATTGAGGGCAGGATTCATTTTGCAGGGCTGATGGCACTTATGGTGCTGATGGTAGTAGTTATGTACAATGATATTCTGAAAATCTTCTGAAAATAGAAAGTAGCAGATAACAGACAGAAGGACGGATGCGAATATGCATCTGTCTTTTTGTGTTATACGGGATACATGATGCATAGAATATACGGAGAGACTTTGGCAGGAGAAGCAGGTGGAATTTTATAATAAAGTAAAAAGTCAGCAGGATCAACCGGATCAGGGCGAACTGAAGGTAAGTGTTTTTACGGAAGATGGTACACGACCGGTGGAAAACGCATTGGTGCGGATCTCTTATACTGGAGAGAGTGGGACAGACGGTGGAAGAAGTACGTACAGATTCATCCGGACAGACACCGATTCTTGAGTTAAAAACACCGCCTCTGGAATATAGTATGGAACCGGTGGAAGAACAGCTTATGCGGAGTATACGATTCAGGTGCAGGCAGAAGGATTTGAAAATACAGAAATTGCAGGTACACAGGATATTACCAGGCGTGGTGGCG
>ENA-OQDC01001512-OQDC01001512.1-human-gut-metagenome-genome-assembly--contig:-NODE-1512-length-11469-cov-2.283195_pt1 | contig 11469 bp, 12 predicted proteins | sample MGYA00242770_ERZ504601 | MGnify/ENA primary metagenome ERZ504601 (study PRJEB26092, sample SAMD00036305) | human gut metagenome | host: Homo sapiens | study: EMG produced TPA metagenomics assembly of...
TCCATATCCCTCACCAAATCCATTGATCAAAATTGCAGGATCCTGATCTCCATTGTTGATGATAAAGGACATCGGTATCACATCTCCCTCTATGTCAAATTCTGACTTTAGTTCTTCCGCATGATCCCGGAACGCAATTAATACCTTTTCCAGTTCCTCTGTTGTTTCAGGTACTTTCAATCCAAGAAAATCCAGCCATTTTTTATTGATATACGGAATATTCCCAATCGCCTGAATTGCTTCTTTCCCTTCCCCCAGCTGTTCGATCCAGGGGAAAGAATAAATATGTCCGTCCGGTGCGGTACACATCGTCCGGTATTCCGGGATATTTTTTCAAAAAATAGCCTTCAGATTCGGCATATATTTATCAATCAAATGCTCTACCGGAATAATAATCCCCTGTTTTGCATAACGAAGGAGATCATAATCATTCATTCCCGCATTAAAGAGCCCATCCGGCAGATTTCCAAACTGTGCCAGTGCCAGATTTTTCTTATCCGCAAACTGGTCTGCCACAAAGCAGGTCCAGTCAATATGTACATTCGTCTGTTTTTCCAACCGTTTGAAGATTGTTCGCTCGTTCGGCTCCTGTGTAGATGTTGCAGGAGCACTGGTGATAAATGATAATTCTGCTTTTTCTTTCAGAGGAAACTCCACGTCTTCGACTGGTGTATTCCGGATTGATCTCTGCCTCCATCCTTTCTTTGCTTCCACATCCCGTCATTGAAAATACAAGCACAAGAGAAAGACTTGCCGCAATAATCGATTTGATTCTTTTTTTTCATAGCTGCACCTCCTAACCTTCTAACCTTTTTACCGAACCGACCATGATTCCCTTATCGAAATATTTCTGGAAAAACGGATACATGATCAAAAGCGGCAAACTGGATACAACAATCGTCGCATATTTCAGTAATTCTGCTACTTTTGCCATTTCTGCTGTACTCTGGATATCCGCAATCATACCCGGCTGTGGCGTATTTTGTACCAAAATCGAACGTAGTACAAGCTGCAATGGCTGTAAATTGGCATCATTCAGATAGATCATTGCATCAAAATAGCTGTTCCACATTCCCACAAAAGACCATAGTGCCAAAACTGCAATGATCGGTTTACACACCGGAAGCATGATCCGGAAAAAGTGCTGGATTTCATTTGCTCCGTCAATAGCAGACGCTTCTCGAAGTTCTTTTGGAATAGACTGATAATACGTTCTCGCCAAAATCATATTCCATACATTGAATGCTCCCGGAAGCAAAATCGCCCAGACCGTATTTACCATATGGAGCTGATTCACCAGAATAAATGTAGGTATCAGACCGCCGCCAAAAAATCATGGTGATGATAAAAACAGTATTAAAAAACCTTTCTTCCCACAAATTCTTTTTTAGACATTGGATACGCTGCCAATAAAGTTACAAAAACTGAAATTACAGTAAATGCTGTTGAATAAAAGAACGAATTCAAAAATCCTCTCCATATCATTTCATTTTCAAGCACTCTTCTATATGCATCCAGTGTCCAGTCTTTAAATTTGAAGCTGATTCCCTGGCTGTTCAATACATTCGGATCCATAAAAGAAGCAACCACAACATAGACCAGCGGAATGAGTATCGCAAGTACAAAAATCCCCAAAACCGCATAACCAAACCCTAAAAGCACTTTATCCGAAGTGCTAAGTTTCATTTTCTTCTTGTTTCCATCTTCGTACCTCCTAAAGACCTTCCCCGTCATTGAGTTTCTTTACAATCCAGTTTACTGCGATCAGAAGGATTACATTAATAATCGAATTGAACAATCCCACTGCTGTCGAATATCCATAATCTCCATTTAACAGACCGATTCGATATACATAAGTAGAGAGGATCTCAGATGCTGGAAGATTCATATCTGTCTGCAACGCAAATGCCTTTTCAAATCCAATGCTCATAATATTTCCTGCCTGTAAGATAAACTGGATCACAATAATGTCTTTGATTGCCGGAAGTTCTACATACCAAATCTGCTGTAAAATATTTGCACCATCTACAATTGCTGCCTCTTCCAGATCTTTGCTCGCATTTGACAGCGCTGCAGTATACATGATCGATGCCCATCCTGCTGTCTGCCAGATTCCGCTGGCGATATAGATTGTACGAAACGATTCTGGCATTGTCATCCAATTGGTATCAATCCCCAACACCTGATTGATTGGTCCTACCGGAGAAAGAAACATACGGATCATACCACAGAGAACGATTACGGAAATAAAATTCGGTGCATAGATCAGTAACTGAATCTTCTTTCGAATTCCTGCTTTTCTAATGCGGTTTAAAAGTAATGCAAGAATAATCGGTACCGGAAAGCCCCATAGTAATCCATATGCACTCAGCTTCAACGTGTTCATCAGATAATTCATAAAATCTGGTGATGACAAAAAAACGCTGAAAATATTCCAACCCTACCCATTCACTTCCAAACACACCGTCAATCACATTATAATCCTCAAATGCGATCAGCACTCCACTCATTGGAATGTACTTGAAAATAATCGTCAAAAGAAGTGCCGGCATTAGAAAGAATAAGTATAACTGCCAGTTTTTTCTGACATACTGTAGCTTTTGTTTTGCTGTCTGCTTCACCGGAACCGCTTTCTTGTTTGTAAATGTCCTCATTTCTTTTTTCCTCCCTTTTTCTTTTTAATAAGCCGATTATGAAACCGGTAAAGTAACCGGTTACTTTTAATTTGATATTACACCAAATCATCTAACATGTCAACATATTTTCATAAATACATGTTCTTTGTTCACCAAATTTTAGTCTTATTGCATAACCGGTTCCGTAACCAGTTATTTCTTAATTGCTTTTTTCTACTGTTCTTGCTATACTGAAAGTAGTTTACAGAAAACAGGAGTTGTTATATTATGGGCAAAAGAAGTAACCTTTGCAGATATTTGCAAAATACACAAACTTTTCCAAAACTACGATTTCAAGATATTTTAATAATCCAGATTCTCTTACTTTAGAAAATCAGGAAAAAATCGCAAAGGCTCTGGATGATCTTGGATATCAGGAAAATAAGCTTGCCAAAGTTCTGGCAAATGGGAAAAGCGAATTTATAGGAATCATTATTCCCAATCTATATCTGCACTACTATTCTGAAATGTTGAATCAGCTTTTGTCCAGTTACAGTGACTACCACTATAAATTCCTTGTATTCGTAAGCAGTGACAAAAAGGAACTGGAACAACAGTACCTGGATGAATTGATGTCTTATAAAATTGAAGGTCTGATTATATTGAGCCATACTTTTTCTTCCGAGGAGCTTGCTTCCTATCACATTCCTATCGTCGCAATTGAACGGGAAGCTGAGCATATCTGTAGCGTAGACACAGACAACTATATGGGAGCTGTACAGGCAACCACTCTGCTGATCCGCAATCAATGTGATGTACTGATTCATGTAAATGTTCCTGTACCTGAACACGTTCCTGCTTATAACCGTATCCGAGGATTTGAAGATACTTGTAAGGAACATCACATTCCATATGAACTAATGCTTCAGGATCTTGGCTATACTTATGAAACTACTTATATAGCGATCAGACAGGTGTTTCAAAAAATAGACAGCACCTATTCCGGAAAGAAAAAAGGGATCTTTCTTTCAAATGATACTTACGCAAATATATTTTTGAACCTGCTTTTCCAAAAATATGGAAAATTACCGGAAGATTACCAAATCGTAGGCTTTGATAATTCTCCGATTGCCAACGAAGCAATTCTCCCAATTACTACGATTGGCCAACAGATTGATAAAATTGCAAAAACTGCAATGGAGCTTTTGATTTTGCAGATGGATGAGATGAAAAAAAGAAAACCTACCCCTTTAGAAAATCCCATTCATAAACAAATCACCCCTGTTCTGATTCGCCGTGAGACTACAGATTCCTGATTAGAGATAACTTTTACTGGACTGATTTAAATTTATTTTCACAAAGGAGACCTGTATGAGCAACCGACATTATCTGATCAATTCAGAAGATCTTCAAAATCTGAATGCCAGATTACTTTCCATTGCTTTCTCCAAAGACGAAGGTGACTGGAAAAGTATTATGCATACACATCATTTTACGGAACTCTTATTTGTAGTCAGTGGAGAAGGCAGCTTTTCTTTTAACCAGGAGCAATCGCCTCTACGCCGGGGAGATCTGGTCATCATCCCGCCTTACACAGAACATACCGAACGTTCCTCTCAAAATCATCCGCTGGAATATTATGTGCTCGGAATTGATGGAATTTCATTCCTGTCCCAAAAAGACAGAGAATGCGCACAGGTATTCTGCAATTTTGAGCATGATCCCAGTATTCATGAACTGTTCCGCCAGATGCTCTACGAAATCCGGACCGCACAATACGGTTCTCAGACCATCTGCCAGCATCTGCTTGAGATCCTGATTCTGAAAATCATACGATCCCAACAGCTCATTCCAGTATCGATCAACTCGATCCGAATGACAAAGGAATGTGCCCAGATCAAAGAATACCTGGACTCGAACTATGCAGAACACATTACGCTGGACACGCTGACCGGTTTGACACATATGAACAAATATTATATGGTGCACTCTTTTACAAAATATGCCGGACTCTCCCCGATTCAGTATCTGAATCAGACGCGTCTGAAGCGCGCACAGCATTTGCTGAAAAAATACCAACTATTCGATTTCTGATATTGCGTCCTCCACCGGATTTTCTTCCCAGTCCTATTTTACACAGATTTTCCGAAAGAATTTTAATATGACACCGGTGAAATACCGGCAGGAACATGCAAAGAATTAAATTTGATATCTGAATGCCCGGATGGGTACACAAAAAGGAACGCTCTCACAGAACTTTCTATGATCGCGTTCCTTTTTCTTTATTTTATCAATCCCTAAATCTCATACCACTTAATTTCATTTGCTTCCATATCCAGATCAAAGCAGCTTCCGTCTCCGCGGTACACAGTTGTGCTCTGTGGCTCATAAGTATTATTTACTACACAGTATTTTCCATTCTTCACATACGCATGTACTTCTACATTGTAGTTTGTACTGAACCACTTATGCAGATCTTCTTCATCATGAGAAGACCAGATGATAGAACGATATAACAGTCTGCTGTTTTCAAAGCTGTATGGAAGTCCGCTGATGTAAACGCAGCGTCCCTGTCCAAACTCATTGACTGCAAGCTGTACTTCTTTGTCAATCTGTTTGACGATCGTTGTACCGTCCAGTGCAAAGATGCTCTTTTTGCCTTCTCCGAAGTCGATCTCCCCTTTACAGTCTTCTGTGATGAAGTGCTCATGCTCTTCCCAGTTGTATTTATCCATGTTCAGTGTAAATCCTGTCTCTTTTTCTACACCCATCATCGTTGCAAGCTGGAAGAAGTGACCTTCATACTGATGAGCAGCCGGCTCTCCGACTCCGATAAATCCGCCGCCATTGTAAACAAATTTCTTGATTGCTGTGACAATCGTCTCATCCGTCCAGTTGTCTCCGCCTGTGTATGCAGTATCTGCATCACCGATATTCAGTACCACATCGATGTCATCTAAAATTGCCGGATTCTCACGGATATCATCAAAACTGATAAATCTGACATCAAACGGAGCACCGCTGAGCGCTTCGATTACACCTGCATAAGAGTAGTTCTGTTTGTAGTAGATCGCATGATGCACCATATGATTTCCCCATGCACGCATCTTGCCCCAGCAGTTTAATACTGCGACCTTCTTGATGCAGTATGGCGTCGTTCCTTTGATATTTGTATACAGAGTACGGAATTCGTTGCAGACACTCTCTACATAATCGATAAATTCCGGGAACTCCATCGCCAGTTTTAAGTATCCGCCGTATCCGATACGGTCAATCGGTTTTCTTAAAATCGCACGTCTTGCCGTTACCCAGTTGACTTTTGCTTCCTTGACCGGATCTCCTCCTTCATGGAACGTATCCGGGAAAAAGTATGGCAGGAATCTTCCTTCTGTATATTTCACCCCGTCAATATCACTGATCAGACGCAGCGTCGCACCGTTTCCAACACTTCCTACGACTGCATCCAGACCGATGGTCTTGAACTCATCCATAAACGGTTCCATTCCGATCCAGTGATCTCCAAGGAACATCATGGCTTCTTTTCCACATTCATGTGTGATATCCACCATCTCTTTTGCAAGCTTGGCAACCTCTCTTCTCTGGAATGCCTGAAAATCCTTAAATTCTTTGGATGGAATCCGATACGTATTGTTCATATATCCCTGATCGATAATAAATTCCGGACGGAACTTATATCCGACCTCCTGCTCAAACTGCTCCAGAATATATGGACTTACCGATGCAGAATATCCATACCAGTCTACATAACGCTCTCTCGCCAGTTCATCAAAAATCAGTGTAAACTGATGGAAAAATGTCGTATAACGGATCACGTCGATATGTGGATTGTCCTGAATATATTTTCTGAGACGCTCCATGGAATATTTGTGTGTCTTTGGCTGACGCACATCAAATGTGATCTGCTTTTCAAAGTCTGTCCATCCGTTTGTCACCGCATTGTACATATGTACCGGATCCCACATAATATAGGCAAGAAAACTTACTGTATAATCATGAAATGCCTTTGCACTGTGGATCGTCACATCCCCGCTCTCGCTGTCATAGCTCCACTGCTCTGTCGGAACTACTTCTCCCGTGGTACGGTCAATCACTTCCCACCATCTTGTGATATCATCATGGTCATTGACCTTCAGCATATCCGGATACAGATGGTTCATCAGATGAATGGATAACTCCTCTTCCACTGCTGTATAAAAAGGAGTCATAATATACATCTGCTGAATCTCTTCCGGATTTGCCTTTGCCCATGCGTTGTCTTTTCTGGTTGTATAATAAGTAGAATATACTTTTGCATCTACATTCTTTAATTCTTCCGGATAATCGGTTCCGTCACAGTCACGGATCGCATCTGCCCCCAGCGCTTTACCAAATCCAGTGTTTCCGGCACAACGTCCACATCTGTAGGGATCGTAACCCTTCCGCTCGTACACTCTTTCAAAATGATTCTCCTCTCTCTTCTCTGTTATAGTCTACTTTGTATAAATCAAGAATAGAAGAAAACCCTGCTTTCGTCAATTTGCTTCTTGCTTTCATTTTTAGCATTCTTGCTGTTGTATTTTTTTCGTGTTGAAACTGATAATTTTATTCGAATTTTACATCCTCCCGCTCCAGAGAAATATAAATTTTCGTTCCCACTCCGACACGGGATTGGGCCCGGATGCTGTGTCCTAATTTCTGTATGATCGTCTTGCACAGGTACAGACCGATTCCCGTAGATTTCTGGTGCTCTCTTCCGTTATATCCGGTAAATCCACGCTCAAAAATACGCGGAAGATCTTCCGGGGCGATTCCAATTCCAGTATCCTCCACCACCAGTTCCGTGCCTTTTATATAAAGGGAAATGCTCCCTGCCTTCGGCGGGCGGACTTCGTCCGATGATGTGTATTTCAGGGCATTGGACAGTATCTGCTCGATCACGAACAGCAGCCACTTTTCATCGGTGAGCACCATCTGCCTGCTGTCCTGAAAATTCAAATGGATCTTTTTCAAAATGAAGATCTGGGAATATTTGCGAACTGCCTGCCGCATAATATCACCGATCGGATACCACTGGAATTTCAGGTCATTCCCCATATCCTCCATCCGCAGATAAGACAGTACCATTCCCACATATTCTTCCGTCTGAAAAATCTTCATTTTCATCTCATTTAGGAAATCCAGTGTCTCCTCTGCATGTTCCTCAAATTCCATTGCCTGTTCTTCAAAAGACTGGATCAGAAGATGCATAGCGGAAATCGGTGTCTTGATCTGATGCACCCACAGACTGTAATAGTCAGATGCATCCTTTTTGCTAAGGAGTACTTCGTTTTCCAGCATCTCTCTCCATGCAAAAATTGTCTCCGTGATTTCCTGATATTCTGCTTCAATCCGGCTCTTTGGATCCGGAAACTCTTTCAATTCATGCGGAAGTGCCGCAGACAGATCCAGCAGACTTTGATACCGCTTCCGATAAAACCAGAAATTCAGCGCTCCCACAAATAAAAGCCAGATTGCAGAGAGCTCTGCTCCATACTCGATCACATCAAAGGGAACTTCTTTTAACCAGAATAATATACAGAAAATCACAAGCATTACGGCATATACTCCGACAACCGGAAGTTTTTCTTTCAAATAAGAAATCAACAATCTCATTCTATCACGTACCCGATTCCTTTCTTTGTAGCAATAAAATCACAGATTCCAATACTTTCCAGTTTCTTTCTGAGTCTGGTCATATTTACAGTCAGTGTGTTGTCATCAATAAACTCATCACTCTCCCAGAGACGTTCCATGATCCGATCCCTTTTTACGATCTTTCCCGCATTCTCCATCAGGATCTGCAAGATTTTGAAATCATTTTTCGTCAGCTCCATACGCTCTCCGTGAAATGTCACTGCCGCATCGTTCAGATTTAAGATCACATCCCGATACTCCAACACATTTAACTGCCCGGTAAAAGAATACGCTCTCCTTAATAATGCCTGGATCTTTGCAGTCAGGACATTCCGATCAAATGGTTTTTCCACAAAATCATCCCCACCCATGTTCATTGCCATCACGATATTCATATTGTCACTTGCGGATGATAAAACAGGATCGGCACACTGGAGATCTGACGAATCTGGGTACACCAGTGAAATCCATTATAAAACGGCAAAATAATATCCATGATCACAAGCTGCGGATCAAACGCTGTATACTCCTCCTGTACGCGTTTGAAATCCTGCACACATGCCACCTCATAATCCCACTTTTCCAGATGTTCCTTCATTTTATCCGCGATGACACGGTCATCTTCCACAATCAGTATTTTATACATCGTCTTCCCCTTTCACGCTCTTATATATAGAAATAATATCCTTGCTTTTGCTCACTGTCAACGACAAGAATGCTCACCTTTAGAAAGTCTTTAGAATTCTTAAGTTTATATATATTGACCGTATATATTATATTTTCTATAATATGCTCAAAAGATAGATATACAGTTTTCTTACCTATCAAATATACGAAAGGAAGGGATGGATTTTATGACATTTACACTCAACACACCCATGTTTGATTTTCTTGTTCTTTCTATTATCGCCGAGGGTGATGCCTATGGATATCAGATCAGCCAGATCATCAAACGAGTATCTGATACCAAAGATTCTGCCCTGTATCCGATTTTAAAGAAATTACAGGAAAACGGCTATGTAGAGACCTATGACCAGCAGTTTCAGGGACGGAACCGCAAATATTATAAGATTACACAAAGCGGAAAGATCCGGCAGGAACACCTAAAAAGGAATGGAAAGAGTACATTACGATCATTGACGATATTGTAAATGGAGGAATGGGAAATGACTAAGAAAGAGTATATGAAAAAACTTGCATACCAGCTTCGTCGTCTTCCTAAAGAGGATTTCGATAAAGCAATGGACTACTTTGAAGAATATTTTGAAGATGCAGGCATCGAAAACGAGCAAAAAGCCATCGAGGACCTGGGCGCTCCGGAAGAAGCGGCTTCCGCACTGATTCTGGATCTGGCACAGGAAAATGCTGTCAAACCGCCAAAAAACAATGAAACGGCGCTTTTCCGCTTTATGGATCGCTATTCTGGCACTTTTTGCTGCCCCGATCGCCCTGCCTCTGGCACTTGGGATTCTGGCCGTGATCGGAGCTGTCATTCTGGGAATCCTGGCAGTCGTTGGCGGTATCTTAATTTCCGCACTTGCCGCAATAGCAGGAAGCGTACTCGGCATTATCGGAGGGATTGCAATTATCCCTCAGACCTTTGGCGGAGGACTGGTCACCATCGGTCTCTCTCTGATGCTGATCGGATGCGGCATTCTGGTGACATATTTCACCATATTACTGGCTCGCTGGGCAATCATCAAACTTGCCGGACTGCTCGGCAGACTTGTCAAAAAAGGAGGACGAAGACATGAAGAAAAGTAAAAAAATCATTCTGACAATTTCCGCAGTCACACTGACTGCCGGAGTCCTTTTAACTGGAATCGGATATATGAAGGGCGGTCGGTTTGGATTCGTCTTCTCTGACGGCAAATTTATCTCTGCTGACAGTATAGAAGAGGAGAAACAACCATTTATTCTGGAAAAAAAGAAGCTGGATTCTGTAAAAGACATTGACATTAACATTTTGTCCTATGCCGACATCCGGATTCTGCCGTCTGCAGACAACTCCTTTTACCTGGAGTATAATCTGCCCGGTGAATACCCAAAGCCGTCTTTCTCCTGTACAGACGGCAAGCTCACCCTGACTCAGGAGAACCGGGAGCCCATTGCCATCATAGGATTTGGTTTTCACGATTCCCAAAGCTCCGAACGCGAAGTGACACTGTACGTTCCCTCAAAAGCGGAATTAAACAGCTGCAAGCTCTACAGTGACTCCGGAAATATCCAGGCATCGGATCTTACTGCCTCCGTTTTTGGCATCGGATGTGACTATGGAGATGTCACACTTAAGAATATCAAAAGCAAGGAACAGCTTGCTCTGAATTTAAGTGCCGGACAGCTAAATGCTGATACACTCTCCGGAAAGACAGTCACGATTTACAATGACAGCGGGAACATTTCTCTGGATTCCTGCACTTCGGATGATCTTCATCTCGAAACGGACTACGGAGATATCCAGCTTGATAACGCTGCTGTGAAAAATGCATCCGACATGACTTTAGACTCCGGAACCCTCACGATCTAAAAACAGTGCTCTGGGCGCTGCCAGGATCACCAATGATAGTGGAACTATTTCTCTGGCTCAAGTAACCGGAAAATCCCTGGAGGCAACTTCGGAATATGGGGATATTTCCCTGACAGATACCCAGCTTTCTGATAACGCTGTTTTAACTCTGGATTCCGGTAATCTTTCGGCGGATACCAGCAGCGTGAAAAAAGATTTCTGTAAAAAAATGACAGCGGCAGTATTTCTCTGAATCAATTTTCCAGTGAAAATGCGGACTTTATGTTATCCTATGGTGATCTGGATCTGATCGCAACAAAACTTGGCTCTCTTAGCTGCAAGAGCGAAAACGGAGATGTTGCCATACAACTGCCGGACAAATTTGATTCCTACGGATTTAATCTTCTTACAGAATACGGAGATATCTCACTCCCTTCCGGCAAGGCTGACGGCATTGTTTCTGATGAAGACGACTCCTCTGAGGTTTCCTACAGTGCAAATCCAGAGGCGAAAAAAATAAAATTCAGGTAGAATGTGAAAGCGGAAATATCCAGATCCGTTAGCAGGAAAGACGACTGACTCCACTTTCTGAAAAAGTGGAGCCGCCGTCTTTTTTATTCCTTTGAAACCACATATAAGGAATAGAAAAATCCTTTCTTTTGCATCAACTCCTGA
>ENA-OQDC01001513-OQDC01001513.1-human-gut-metagenome-genome-assembly--contig:-NODE-1513-length-11466-cov-4.995679_pt1 | contig 11466 bp, 9 predicted proteins | sample MGYA00242770_ERZ504601 | MGnify/ENA primary metagenome ERZ504601 (study PRJEB26092, sample SAMD00036305) | human gut metagenome | host: Homo sapiens | study: EMG produced TPA metagenomics assembly of...
GACATCCAGTCCCCCGTCGTACAGTGCCGACAGTTCCCGGACAATCATCTGCCGGGGTGCCGGATTGATGGCGGGCTCTCCCACCGGAAGTCCCAGCCCCGGAAGGGGTAACTTTCCCTACTCCATCTTCCCTGCAAGAAATGAATGCCGGGTTGTGCAGAAAAAGAAACCTTTGCCTCTATCACGCTGCGGTTGGTCACATCAGGGTCGTCGCCCGCATCTTTCACCACGGCAGCCGTGGCCGATGCGTCCCCTTCCTGCCAGACCGATTTGACCGGCAAAGATAACTCTTCCCCGTCGGGAATATGAAAGCGTACCTCTGAAAGAGACTCACCGGTAAGTAACCTGATTAAGGCAGCCTTGGCCGCAGCCGTGGCACATGCCCCGGTCGTATAACCGCTGCGCAAGGGATAAAAATCGGGCAGCAAACGTTCGATGGCTTTACGCAGTCCGTGTATGCCTGTCACCGTGATGAAACTGGCTGGCAGTGCCGGGCGACAAACCGCATAGATCGCAATACCCAGCCGTCGGGCCGCCTCCAATTTTTCGACAAAGCCGCCACTTTCTCCGCTTTCTTTGGTCAAGATGGCCTGCGGCTTCAATTTCTCCAGGAGTTCCGTCTCCGGCGCATCCTCATGGTAGAATACCAGACGGCTTGCATCGAAGCCCTGTCGCAAGGCCAGCAAAACAGACTCTTCCCTATCAAGGATACGGAACCAACATTCCGGTCGTAAGGTGGCATTGGCCCAGAAATCGCGTAGTTTACCGATGGTCTGCACGCCCGTCAGTGCCAGCAGGCGGGAGATGCCGCCTTCCTTCAGCCGACGGACAGCCTCCTGATAGTTCTTACACCAGATGACTTCATCCGTTCGCGCAGGATAGATACGCTCAAAGCGGACCACATCCAGGTGAAGCTTCCGGCTTACCTGCTCCACGGTCTCGTGCAACTGGACGGCAAAAGGATGGGCCGCATCAACCAACAGGCGTATGCCCTGGGAACGGCAGAAGTCTTCCATCTTTTCCGCATCCATTCCCCCAGTCACACGCTGTCCGTGACGGCAACACACCTGCTGCCACTCTCCACGCGTAGAGTAGAAATAAGGCTTGCCCGATTCGTCCAGCACCTTCACAGCCAGGCGACCTTCTGTGGTTCCACCTAATACCAGTATCATGAGCGGAACAAATGCTTAAAGTCAGAAGCATACAAACGCGAGAGCCCCTTGCGGTTATCTATCGCTTCTCCCACTACCAACAGAGTAGTCAGTGTCAGATTATTTTCACGTACGATACGTGCCAAATCCTTCAGTACGCCTCGGTATATCTTTTCTTCCTTCCATGTCAGTTTGTAGCAGGCAGCCACAGGAGTTTCCGGCGGATAGGCCTGCAGCAATTCGCGCTGCACGTCCTCCACAATGGAAGCACTCAGATAGATACACATGGTACTTTGTGACTGGGCCAGCTTGTGCAATTGTTCTTTCTCTGGCATAGGGGTTCTTCCCTCTCCACGGGTCAGAATAATGCTCTGCACTTTTTCCGGTATGGTAAACTGCGAACGCAAAGCGGCAGCGGCAGCCTGGAAAGAAGAGATTCCCGGTGTGATGTGATAGCTCATGCCATAGGCATCGAAGAAAGCCATCTGTTCCTGGATGGCTCCATAGATACACGGATCGCCTGTATGAAGTCGGACCACGAACAGTCCCTTGTCGTAGAACTCTTTCATCAGGGCAAACTGTTCCTGCAAATCCATATGAGCCGAACTGCGTACCACCGCCCCTTCCTTTGCATAATAGGTCAGTTCACGCGGCACGAGACTGCCTGCATACAGCACCAGGTCGGCCTTTTCAAGCATCTGCTTGCCACGCACGGAAATCAGTTCCGGGTCACCCGGTCCGGCTCCTACAATTTCAATATGTCCTCCACGTACCGCATTTGCCTCCAGCGTCACGGCAAAGGTGAAATGTGAGCTTGGTGTCAGCTCGCCCTTCTGTTTCTCAACCAGCCATTTTCCGCATCCGCTGCTCTTGCATGCCGCACTTTCGGCTACTCCATACACACCGGTCACTTCATAGACCTTCTGCGACGGGTTGGGAATCTCCATGCCGCTCAGTTCTTCCGAAGAATAGATGCAAACCTTCGCCTGCGGCCATTTATCCTGCAAGGCCTTCAACAACGGTTCGTCCTTCTTCAGCGCTATTGTACTGATAGTAGTCAGTGACAACGGAGAAAGATGATGCGCTTTCAGGGAATCCTCGATGTACTCAGCAACCCCTTCGGGCACACACTGTTTCTTACAGCCCACTCCTAAATGCAACACCTGCGGACGATAATACAACGCCTGTACTGGTGCTTCGTACTCATAAGGAGTGACGGCTATCAGCAAATCTGTCTCTTCGAAAGGAATATCCTCATAATGATAATACACTTTGACATACGGCGGAAGCGTGCGTTCCAGCCAGGCCGTACCCTTGTCCTTTATGTCCAACAGCAAGGCCACTCTTTCCTGGTTTACGAAACGGGCTATCGCACGGTTCATTTCCTCGTGCGTGCAAGCGGTCTGCCATCCGAACTTAGAAGCCAGCAAATCCAGTGCCCACACCCCGTTGCAGTCGCTCTGGGTGGTAATGACGGCCTGAGCCCCGATAATCGACGAAATCTGCTTCGCCCACTCGTTGGCCCCTCCTACATGACCAGACAATACTGGAACCACAAACTGTCCGGTGCTGTCCATGCATACCACGGCCGGGTCGGCATATTTGCTCGACACACAGGGAGCAATGCAACGCACACAGATGCCCATGGCACCGATAAACAGGAAGCGGTCGTATGCCGCAAACGAAGCTGCTACGAAATCACCGTATGATTCCACCTGCGTGCATCCGTCGAGTAACTTTTGTGAAAAAATGGTACAATCTCCCAACTCCTTCTGCAGCAACTGCGCCATCGGCAATGCCTGAGAAGATATTAATATAATGGCTGTTTTCTCTTTCATTCTGCTTTCAATATTTCAATTGGATTATGGGCATCCACCACAAGCCGGATGCGTTCGGTCACCTGGCGTCCTACCTGAGCGATTTCCTCGTAAAACTGCAGCAAACTTTCCTCACTTACTGAATTGAACACAATCACTCCCCCCGGAAGCAATACCTCGTCTACCCGCTTCAGCAATTCCGGCAGCCGTCCTCCATGTCCGCCAATGAACACGGCATCCGGACGCGGAAAGTCCGTTAAAGGCAGTTCCATGAAATCTCCGCCCACAAAGCGTATTCCGGGAGTGCCCCACCTGACACTGTTTGCCCGCAACAATTCTTCTCCCTCCGGACGACGTTCGAATGCCACCACATCCAGATCGGGATACACACTTTTCGCCTCGATGGATACGGAACCGGTACAACTGCCGATGTCCCACAATACCGTGCGGGTCTGCAAATCCAGCATGCTCAAGGTTTGCAAGCGTACGGGCCTTTTCGTAATCATGTTGACACGCCCGTTCAACAGGTGGAATTCCGATTCATTCAGTCCGAGCGGACGACGACGCAACTCCGTACGCAGAAGAATCATGCAGTTGGGTGACGTGAATTCGGAGTTCATGGCTTCTTCCACTGTAAATTCCCGTACCCGTTCGTCCACAATATTACCCAAAGCCTCTCCCACATACAAGCGATAATTGTCGTATCCGTATGCATGCATCCGGGCAGCGATGGCCGCCGGAGTCTTCACCTTGTCAGTCAGCACGCCGAGCATGCCCTCCCCACGGATAAGGGCCGCATCAAACGCCTTCCACGGACGGCCTGTAAGCGATACCATCCGCATATCCTGATAGGGTAACAGCAAGCGATGAGCCAACATCTGCAACGAGTTGAACGTGGGATACACCCGGATACAGCTGTCGGGCAACACACGCTGCACCGTATTGGCAAAGCCGAAGAACAGCGGATCGCCGGAAGCAAACACCACAATCTCACGGTACGCGGCATATTGCCGGAACACCTTCTCCAAAGGCACGGTAATGTCTATCCACACCGCTCCTTCGGGCAGAAACCGCTCCACTAACTGATGATGGCGCACGCCCCCCGAAAATACCTTTCCCTTAGAGATGAGCTCCTGCACTTGAGGAGAAAAGTAAATCTCGGCGCTGTCGCTGATGCCGATAATATGAAATAACTGCTTACACATCTCGTCCCGGTTTAACAGATTCCGCATCATCCAAGGTCATGATGGCATTCACCAAAGTAGCCGCCAGGTTACTTCCTCCCTTCCGGCCCTCAATAATCAGTTTGGGCACCTCCTTAAAGGTCTTTACCATGTATTTGCTTTCACACACATGCACAAAGCCCACCGGTGCCGCGACAATCCCTCCCGGATGTGCCTTTTGCTTTCTCATCAGGGAACACAGCTCCATCAAGGCCGTAGGCGCATTGCCAAACACGAACAAGGCATCCGGATGTTCCTCTACCGCCAGACGGATGCCTGCCTGCGTACGGGTAATCTTTTTCTCCGAAGCCATCTGCGCCACTCTCTCGTCGTTCAAGTAGCACTTTACCTCCAGTCCCAGCCGTTCAAGCGCCCGTTTCCGGATACCCGATGCCGCCATGGTCACGTCGGTCACAATGGTACGGACTTTTCCTTCCACCAACAGGGCATGCAGTCTCTCCACGGCATTCTCGTCGCTGTAAAGCAGGTTCTCCATCTCAAAATCGGCTGTCGTATGAATCGCATGCAGCAAGGCCCATTTATGTCCGAGCGGCAGATGCGGATTCTTCAGTTCCTTAGCGATGGTAGCGAAACTGTTCATCATAATCTCCTGACCTATTCCTGCAGCATCCGGTTTCTCCTGCTGATAATATCCGCGGGGAGTAATCAGGTGGCCGTTCCATTCATACGATTGCGAGTTACCTATCAGTACAACCGTAAACATATCCACCTCCTCCGGGTCAAAATCGGCCAGTGTCGTGATACAGACCACCTCTTCCTCACGCCCTGCCTGACGGACATAGCCCACCGGAGTATCCGCCTCACGCTCCTGCATGAAAATCTCTTTCAGGCGATGCAATTGCCAGTACCGGGCCTCGCTCTTCGGGTTGTAGACCGCCGTCACAAAATCGGCCGATGCCGCCGCCCGGATGCGCTTCTCAATCTTCTCCCACGGGGTGAGCAGGTCGGACAAGGAAATCACGCAGAAATCATGGCCCACCGGCGCTCCTAACCTGGCAGCCGCCTTCTGAAACGCGCTGATACCCGGCAACACTTCTATGATGACGTCGCTCTTGCGCTCCCGCTTCATCTCATAAATCAGCGGAGCCATTCCGTAGATGCCCGAGTCGCCCGAACTGATGACACATACACACTTGCCTTGTTCTGCCAGTTCGAATGCCTGACGGGCACGGTCGCGCTCGCGCTTCATACCCGTGTCCACGCACTCTGCACCCTCCTTCAAATACTGACGCACAAACTGGAAGTAATAATTATACCCCACTACGACGTCAGAAGTCATTAAAGCCCGGACTACCGCCGGAGTGATATCCTCCGGGGAGCCCGGGCCTATGCCTGCTACTATTATTTTGTTTTCAGTCATCTTACTTTGATTCTATAACCATTTCTTATAGTTGCAAAGTTAACGATTTTATCAATTCTCTACTACTCTCAAGACATCAAAATAATAACCTTGTGCTATATCCGCACCTTTTTCAGTCACTCCTGTAGCGACGTCATAAATATAGATACAGGTACTTGTCTCCGTATTGACACCAATGTAGGCCTTGCCGTTTACCACTACCGAGCGCTGAGAGAAACGGCCGCTGCTGTAACCCACTTCCTTGCCATCGCATGCCAGACGGCTTCTCTTTCCGGTCTTCAGGTCTACGATTGAATAATACAAGCTATAGGTATCTCTTCCTGCATCAGCCGACTGGTTTCGTGCATACGTCAGCGCCTTGCCGTTGCCTAAGTATTGCACCGTACACAACTTTCCGTCCGCATTGGGATAACCATTGTAAGAAGCATCAAAATCAGACTCACCTTTATTGATACGCAACAGGCAACCTTCTTCCAGTTCACCCTTCTTTGTAAAGGCAGCAAGGTAAAGATTTCCTTCCTCATCGTACGTCACGCATTCCTGCAACAGCTGCCCGTAAGAACTGCCGGCCATTTCTGCGGCAAGGGCATTGACCTTATTGCTCTCCACTTTCATATCCGAAGGATTGATGACAGCCGTCAGGAAGTTGGAAGTAGCTACCCCTTTTCTGCCGGCTTTATCCTTTCCATAATAGAAATAAAACAGCTTGCCGACTTTTTCATTGTAGGTAAGAATACCCGTCGTAGTGAATACAGCCGCGCCAGCAGGCAATGGCAGATCCAGTGTACCTTCCGACAGAATGCTCATATCCTCCGCATTCAGTTTGGTCCAGATGATTTTATCCGCATCCCCATTGGCCGCCATCACAAGCAACGTCTTGTCGTCCAGCCACGCATGCGTGTACTTTCTTTCAGTATACGAGTTCACCACAAAAGGCTGCTCCTGCACAATTTCTATCTTGTTGTTTACAATCTGGAATTTGGTAAAACGGGTCTGCTTGCTCGGAACCTGATAATAATATTTCCCTTTTGAAATCAGCTCGATGGTATAAGGATTCAGTTCCACTCCGGAACCCTGAATATCTATCATCGGCTGGTCGGCCGTAAGCGATTCCACACTTTTCACGATGGTGTTTTCTCCTCCGCCCATACCTCCATGCTCACCTACCGACATGAAAATATCAAAATGGACTTTCCCGGTAAGGTCCGGTTCTCCACTGCCCCCGTTCGGAGTATCATTGCTACATGCCACAAAAGAAAAAAGTGCGGTAGCAAACACACTCGTTTTCAGGAAACTCATGAAGGAAACTTTCATTTTTTTTCATACACATAATTTTAAGATTAATATTAATACTGTTTTTATTTTTCGTCTTGACATACAGGTCAGTTCAGGAAAACTCGGAACTTCAGGAAGAACGACCTTCCCGGCTTCTGCAGTTTGTAGTGGTCGTACACCAGTCTGTCGAAGATATTGTCACAGCTTACCGACAGATTGTATCTTCCGTTTTCCAAAGAATAAGTCACCCCCACATTGACCACATGCTGGGCCGGAATCTGCGCCTTGCTTTCCTTCGCGCCGTACGCTTCCCATGTCAAGTAGTACCAGTGTACCCACTGATAGGAGGTTTCCAGACGCAGGCTGCTGTTTTTCCGGCAGACATCATGAAACGTATAGTTCACCTCCGCCGCTCCAAACAGCCACGGACGGTTAGGCACCCGGTTCAGGTAAGTGGCAGAAAGCTTTCCGTCTTCCTTGTATTTACGCTGGTCGCGTGCGTCCTGCCAGCTCACATTGGCCATGCACTGCAAGTTCCGCCTCCAACTGTAACGTACTTCACCTTCCAGCCCCTTGATATGTACCGCAGGCACATTCTGATACTGCATCATGCCCTCCTTTTCAGCCACTACAGCCTGAATATAGTCGTCTACAAAACGCATGAAACCGTTTACTTCATAATACAGCACATGTCCCGCTCCGGGATGCCAGGTACCAAACACACCCAGGTTCACATTGTCACTTTTCTCCGGATTTAGTGCCGTGTTGGCATATATCGTAGAACCGTTGCCCAGCAACTCACGCGCCAAAGGCAGACGTACACTGTGCTCGAAAGAAGCCTTCAAGGCAAGAGGCTCCCAAAACGACACACGTGTTCCCGCACCGTAGCCCCAGTAATTCCCGGTACTTTCCCCCTTCACCTTATCCGAGCCGGTCTGCCAGTACAAATCCGTCTGCCGGATGTTCAGGTGATTCACGTAATCCTTGACAAAGAACGTATTCTCCATTTTGTCCTGCCACAGCTGCTGATGATAGGAAAGGCCGATAATGTGCTTGCACACCACATCATTGGAAGGCTCAAAGCTACTGTCCACCTCGTCATAACGGTCATTTCCCGTCCTGTTTACCAGGTAGTTCAAATTGACTGCATGCTGCGGATTGAAGCGATAGTCCCAGTTGGAACGGAACATCGTGGTAGGACGCTTGTAATGACGCAACGACCTTTCGCGCCCGGTAATTTCATTTCTGGAACTTTCTATGTAATCACCATTCCAGTCGTACACCCGGTATGCCGTATCTACCGTGAGCGAATAGTCCCACGTGTGCGAAAGCATGCTGTGCATCTGCAACCCCTTCAGCAGGAAATCTTTCTTACGATATTGTGCCGACACATTATAGGCACTTCCGTTGCGCTCGGCCATACCATACACCTTGGTCTGAATAGAACCCGTCTGCAACTCCTTGTCCACCTTCGAATACGAAGCCGTTACAAAGAAGTCATCCGCCCAGGGCTTTCCGGTCACCCCGACCTCCACCTGAGCCAGCAGCGAAAAGTAATCATCGTGAAAACGCTTGCGGTTGGACGGCACATACTTTCTCACACTTTCGTCCCACACCTCTACCCCTTTCATCGTGTAGTCATTCTTCGAGTAATTTACTCCGACGGTGGGACGCACTATCACCCCGCTCTTGGGAAACACAATCTGTGCGTTCAGGTCGGCCTTGTGTGTATGGAAAGAACCTATCCCGTAAGACATATCCAGGTAGTTCTTCTTTTCTTTCTTCGTTACAATATTGATGGCACCGCCTAATGCGTCAGAGCCCAAATAAGCCGGAACCACCCCCTTGTACATCTCTATGTGGTCGATGATATTGACCGGCAGATTGGCCAGCGACACCTCGGAACCCTTCGTCTCCAGCGGCACCCCGTCGATGAAATAACGGACCGAATTGCCCGACATTCCGTTGATGGACAAGTCATAATCCGACCCGACACCTCCTTCCTGACGCACCTTGACACCCGACGTACGGTTCACCAGCTCATTCAGATTGCTCAATGAATTTACGACCGGCTTTACATCCAGCGCATTGACAGCAAACGCCCCTTCACGCAATTTCTGCGATTTGCTCTTGGCATAGACTTCCACATCCTTCAAGGCCACCGTCTCTTCCTTTAAGATGAAATCCACCATCTTCTTCCCGGTCAGCCTCACAGAATTTTTTCTGGCTTTCATACCCTATGAAAGAAGCGACCACGGTGTACGTTCCTTCCGGAAGTTCAAGCCTATAACTCCCGTTGTCATTCGAATAAGTGCCATAAGAAGTGCCCTCGATGGCCAGCGAAGCCTGTGCCACAGGATGTCCGTCGGAAGATGTGATTTTCCCGGAAAGAATGGCAATCTCCTGTGCAAGTGCGTCAGAAAAGCCGAAAACGGCTAGAAAGAAAATAAAAATAAACGTCAGGTGTTTCATAATACCTCAAATCTTCATATCCTCATGCTATGCCCGCGAAAAAACATACAAATACAAAGAGAAGAGGATTCTGTATATCCAGAATGGGTAAAGAAAAGTCTAGCTCGTTGTTTTCATACTTTATTTCCCGAAAGCATAAAAAACCATTTAAGACACTGGCAGGTCTTCTGACTTGTTTCTTTTCAGGAGCCTTCCCATCTTGCTAAAAGACAGTGGCATACAGATTTCCTGAAAATCATGCGAAACTTACAGCAGCGGGTCTGTTCAGGACTTTCACCTGATTCCCTTTTCATCACGCTTTACCAAGCTGTGAACCAATATCGCCGCAAAGGTAGAAAATATTTTCTTATATGCTACACGACGGCAGATTTTTCATTTTCACAAAAAAGGTAGTATCTTAGCGACCACAAAAGAAATAAAACGTTATATTGAGTCTATCATGGAACCATCTCACCCCGAAATTCAGTTTGTATCATTAGGTCCCGGCGACCCTGAACTTATTACTTTAAAAGGACTGAAGGCCTTACAGAATGCGTCGTATATATACTGCCCTGCCACCCTCACTCCGGCAGGCACACAAACTTCATACGCGGCAAACACCTTACTGGCGTTGGGGATAGCCCAGGAGAAAATCAGGACATTTGCGCTCCCGATGAGCAAAAACAGAGAAGCGGCCCTGAAAGTCTACCACAACCTGGCAAACGAGATAGAAGACGGTTGCCACAAGCACCAGCAGATAGCCGTGGCGGCCGAGGGTGATGCCGGCTTTTACGCTTCCGTGCAGTACTTGTATGAGCTTCTCAAGAACAAGGGTCTGCCGGTGAAACGAATCGCAGGTATTCCGGCGTTTATTGCCGCAGGGCCCGTGGCAGGCATTCACTTGGCCAAGCAGGAAGAAAGGTTGCTGGTAGTGCCCGGAATCATTACGGCCCAGGAGCTGGCCGAGAAGATAAATGCCGGTTATGTCATCGTCATCATGAAACTGCCGCTTTGTGCAGAGGCCGTACTTCAGTACCTCCACTCAAACCCGGACGCTGAATTCCATTACTTTGAGAATATCAGCCGGACAAATGAATTCTACACCTCAGATCCGGCAATTATCAAAGAGAAGAAGTTTCCTTACTTTTCGCTGATGGTGATAGGACGGAAACAATGAGACTGGATTATGGCATCGGGAAAAAAATACACACATTCTCGACCTAAGATGCCGAATAACAAAAATGCCTGATGATATATCTAATTACTTGACATGTAATCAGGCATTTTTTCAAGTTGTTCTTCTATTTTCTTGAAATCCTGGCACAAATCCAGAGTCTTTACCATAAAGATATTGCCATCATAGTTCCGGAATTGCACATCAGGCTGAATATCGCTTGACGTTTTTGCGTACAACAATAATCCGTCGACCATCCCGGTGTGAAACCTATCTTCGTTTGTGACGTATGCATGTATCTGATAAAGATGGGGAGAATGTATACTGATTTTACCCATATTTTCTTGGACAGTGCTGCCATAATATTTTGCATCAATAATCAATGTCCTTTCACCTAATGTAAGTGTGATATCAGTCTGCATAATCGGAAGCATTGCCATAGACACACTTTCATTCTCACATATGTCCCATTTAATCTGTTTGGCTTTAGGCCTATATTCCGGGTGTTTCCTTTTGTAGAACTCCATAATGAACCCGCTGAAAAAAGCAGATTCATTGTGTGCATCAGAAAAAACGCTCCATCTTCACATCACCTTACGTCCGTTGTAAGCAAATCCTGCTCTGCAACAAAGAATAACATAATACTATGCAGCATTTGAATAAGTACGCGAGTTCCTGTCATAGCGTAACATATTCCAGCGTATCGACGAAGGAGATATCTCATCCACAGCTTCAAAATAAATCATCAGTTTTCTCAGCTTCGTTTTTCTCTCTACTGATACATCAGAATGCCTAAGCAACAAAAACACACATGATTTCAAAATCTGGTTGAACACATTATTCTCTGAAAACGTATCGAACTCACATCTTGGCACTCACGTAAGGGCTTTCGATATAGGTCACGGCATTTGAGGGAGAAGCTAGGCGCATTTGAAAAGGTAGACCGGCCGAGAAGATCCTATTGCGGAAGTCATTGGCCACGTCGGCACATCGA
>ENA-OQDC01001515-OQDC01001515.1-human-gut-metagenome-genome-assembly--contig:-NODE-1515-length-11456-cov-7.594227_pt1 | contig 11456 bp, 11 predicted proteins | sample MGYA00242770_ERZ504601 | MGnify/ENA primary metagenome ERZ504601 (study PRJEB26092, sample SAMD00036305) | human gut metagenome | host: Homo sapiens | study: EMG produced TPA metagenomics assembly of...
GAGAGTTAATATATAGTCAACAAAAGAAAACGAACACTAAATAAAAGTAAAAGGAGGTACGGACCACCAAAAACTTAAACTTAATCCAATAATCTAATGAAAGAGGTATAGACCAATGGGACATTAATTTTAATCTAGAACGAAATTTACGAAAGGGGTACAATCCAATGGGATAAAAAGTCTTTAACTTTAATCTGATATGAATTTTATGAAAGAGGTACAGACCGATGGGATGTTAATTTAATTCTAAGTAAGAACATAAGAACGAATTTTATGAAAGAGGTACAATCCAATGGGACGTTAATTTTTAAATAAAATTTCACTATTTGAGATAATAGTTTTAAATAGATATTAATTGAAGAAGGAGGATATTCCAATGGATGGAATAAATTGAAAGATCCACTGTATGACTTGTAGAAGCGTATGGTGGATTTTTCGTATGCTCTTTTTGCGATTATTCATGGATTTTTTGTATGCCCATTTTGGATTTTTTGTATACCCATTTATCCTTGACACTTCCGTATTTCAGCGATATACTCTCATATTTGACAGTTGATTAGTTAAAAAAGTGCCACAATCCTTGTAAATGCAAGGGGTGTAGCACTTTTTTCTGCATACACGAAATATAGTAATGTTTGATCTCCTCTTACTTTTTTTCTGATAAGTTGGAGGCTCAAGAAACTGTTTTGTTGCTCGGAAGGAAGATCTTTTTCTGGAAGGTTCCAGAACCCTTGTATAAATTAAATCAGATAAAATCGTATTAAGATCATACTCGAATTTATGTCGGCTTTTATATTTCAGTGTTTCAAGACGAGCCTGTTCATTTGCCCATTCAACAACTCCGTCATGATCCGTGTGGAGCTGTGCTGATAATTCAGCTAACGTACCTAATTTTCGGATGGTTTTGGAAGTACTTTTCCCATTGGCATTTGTATAGGATTGAGTGATATAAAAGGACTCAGAATTTTTTGATTTCAATGTGTCAAACTCCCGGGATCACAGTAGTCAGCCTTGCAATGCAACATATCATGCATGTATGGTAAAATATTGCTTTTTCCTATACATGAGGTGTATAATTTTCTTTGACTTTAAAAACATTTAGGAGAAAATCGTTATGGACATGAAATCAAATTCTCAGGCGATGGAGACAGAAAAGATCCCGTGCCTTCTGGCACAGCTTGCAATTCCTGCGGTTGTCGCCCAGATCATCAATCTTCTATATAATATTGTAGACCGAATCTATATCGGACACATTTCCGGTGTTGGAGCCGCAGCATTAACCGGCGTTGGATTATTTACACCGATCCTTATGCTGATCAACGCTTTTGCTATGCTTGCAGGTTCCGGTGGTGCTCCGCATGCTGCGATATCTATGGGAAAGAAAGATAATAAAACAGCTGAAAAAATCCTTGGAAACTGTTTTGCACTTCTCATCCTTATGGCTGTCATACTCACTATAGTCTTCTTTACATTTGCACCACAGTTGTTGACACTTTTTGGGGCCAGCGAGAAGACACTGCCGTACGGAGTAGCATATGCACGAATCTATATCCTTGGAAGTATCTTTGTCTTAATCGTGATGGGAATGAATCCATTTATTACAACGCAGGGATTTGCCAAGATCAGTATGATGACTACTGTGATCGGAGCTGTGATCAATATCATTCTTGATCCGATTTTTATCTTCGTATTCAATCTTGGTGTAAGAGGTGCAGCACTTGCCACTGTTTTAAGTCAGGCTGTCGGTGCGATTTGGATCCTTCGCTTTTTATCCGGAAAGAAGACAATTCTTCATCTTAGAAAAGAAAATTTCAGATTGCAAAAGGACGTTATCTTACCATGCCTTGCACTTGGTATTTCCACTTTTGTCATGCTTTCTACAGAAAGTATTCTCTCCATCAGCTTTACTTCCAGCCTTTCAAGATACGGCGGTGACCTCGCTGTCGGAGCTATGACGATCATTACAAGTGTCAGCCAGCTTGCCACGCTGCCACTGCAGGGAATCTGCCAGGGCGGTCAGCCGATCATGAGTTATAACTTCGGTGCCGGCAATAAAGAGCGAGTTAAAAAAGCCTTCTTTACACAGTTTAAGGTTTGTACGATTTTCACCAGCTGTTTCTGGCTGATCATACTGCTGTTTCCTAAGCTGTTTGCAGGAATCTTTTCAAACAATACGGATCTGATCACTTATACTGCATGGGCACTGAGAATCTATATGGCGGGTATTTTCTCCATCGGATTCCAGGTTGCATGTCAGCAAAGTTTCATGGCATTGGGACAGGCAAAGGTCAGTCTGCTGCTCGCCTGCTTAAGAAAACTGATCCTGCTGATTCCGCTGATCTTTATCCTGCCACTCTTTATTCAGGATAAGGTATTTGCAGTCTTTCTTGCAGAACCGATCAGTGACATTGTTGCAGCCGCGATCACGACGATCACATTCATGAGCCGCTTCAACGGAATTCTAGATAGGGGGAAAGTATGAAAAAACTATAACTTTTATGGATGATCCTAAAATGAACCAAAGCAACCCAGATTCTTTCCGGCTATATCGTATTTCTCTTTGTATCCGCAGCCATCATTCAACTGGCAGAGCCTGACATCAACCACTATGGTGATGCCCTCTGGTATTGCTATGCGGTACTTTCTACCGCCGGATTCGGCGATATTGTCGCAATGACTTTCATTGGCAAACTGGTTTCTGTATTCGTCACAATCTACACGATCTTCGTTGTTGCAATCGTGACAGGTGTTGTGGTCAATTATTACGGACACATCGTAGAGATGCAACGTCGTGAAACAGCAATGATGTTCCTGGATAAATTACAACGTCTCCCGGAACTTTCCAAAGAAGAACTGGAAGACATCTCAAAAAGAGTAAAAAAATTCCGCTGAGTTTTCACTCAACGGAATTTTTGCTTTCCACTTTTTCTTATCTTTATGTTTTCTATTTCTCGGATACTTCTGAGTTTGTATCTCTCACCTGTGGAATTAATGAAGCTGCCAGTTTTCCTTTTCCACGATGTTTCAGATATAAAATTCCAATTACAGAAAATACAACTGCTCCGTCACGATCCGTGTGGAGCTGCACTGATAATTCAGCTAACGTACCTAATTTTCGGATAGTTTTGGAAGTACTTTTCCCATTGGCATTTGTATAGGATTGAGTGATATAAAAGGACTCAGAATTTTTGGATTTCAATGTGTCAAACTCCTGCGTATGGTGGATTTTTCGTATGCTCTTTTTGCGATGATTCATGGATTTTTTGTATGCCCATTTTGGATTTTTTGTATACCCATTTACTTGAGTTTCCGCATAATGTAATTCTAAAATAGTTAAATTCCCCCAAAGTGCCAATCTGTCAAATTTTTGAATGAGATAGAGTGACAGGTTTGGGATTAGAGGCACTGAAATAAGCCCCGCCTGAACCGGACTTTGGGAGAACTATTCTTTTATCTATTTAAGCAACCAGCTTAAGGCAGAGTTGACGGTAAGCCGGACGTTTCGTCCGGAACCAGAGTCTGACGCCTTCTTTTGCATATGAAAGTATGCCGGAGATGCCTTTAGCCAGTCGGTAATAGCAGAAGAAAACTCTTTCCTTTACAGGATCTGCTGTTTTTATGATTGCAACCTTTAATGCATTGGATTCTGATTCCATTGAAATCATTGCCAAAAATGCCATGCATAAGGTGATATAAAAGTTAAGTGCATTGATTGCACAGAGCTTCCTCACACGGAAGTTTTCAAATTGGAACATCTGCTTTTTACAACGAAAGTATTCTTCAATTTTCCATCTGGAAAAATAGATTCTTGCCACCTGGATTACGTCTTCTTTAGACTTTATTTCTTTATTGGTAGCAAGCATCATTGGATGCTCCGTAATGCCGTAAACCAAGACCAGATATATATTTTTTCTGGATGCCGTGATTTGGACTTTCACGTGGGAAAGATAAGCTTCATGGTCTTTTCCTTTATAGAATACGCTAGTTTTGATTTTGCCTTTTCTACGGTCACGAAGTTCAGTAGCCGGAGTCCACTTGTTGTGATAAAGAAGCTTTCTTTTGGATGTAAGACGGATAACGTATTCTTGTCCTAATTTGTCAAGTTTTAGGAACATCTTGTTATCGTCGTAACCACGATCCATTGCAAAGGTTGCTTTCCCAAAGAGTGCCGTTCCTTGTTCTATAGCATCAAAGGTAATGGTATTGGCAGATTTATAATCCTTTTCAGCGGATGAGTGTATTCTGGAAAAAATGCTGACAGGATGATTATTGCCGGTAAGGACGCAGGCTTCTGTGACATGATACCCTTTTTTATATACGTTTTTTGTGGATGTACTCTCAGAACCGTCTCTGACAATGCCAAGAGATTCAAATTTATAACCATCCGGTTTTACAACATCGCTATCATCAATGTAAATGACTGGTTTAGAAAGAACCCACTTTTTTAGCATCTGAAGATAGGAAACCGCAGCTTTTGCAGGGGTACCTTTATCAAGGTGTCTGGAAAGACAGTCAACAATATTTATTTTTTTAGAGTCCTCGTGAAGTTGGTCAACGACATCTGTTAAAAGGCAACTTTGGGAAGCTAACATACCATAAGTGATATCTGCTGTAAATTTACGATCAGGCTTGGAAAGCTGTTTTGAAATTTTATTTGAAAAAGTTAAAATTTTTCGTTTCAAAGTGTAAGTATTTGATGTAAAATTAGCCATAGGGAATCTCCTTCTTTTTTGTTTAGTAAGGTTTTTGTTTGGTAGCTTAATTTTACATCAAAAAGAAGTCAGATTCCTTATATTTTGGGCATTTTCATAAAGTTGTTGATAATGAATGGAGAAAAATCAGAGGGCTGTGGATAAAACTGCGGAAACTCAAGCCATTTATCCTTGACACTTCCGTATTTCAGCGATATAATTAGTTTCTAAAACTGATGTGGATTTTTGGAGTATCACGATGAATGACGGGCAAATGGTTTCCGGCATAATGTGATACTACTTTTCGCCACATGACTACTTTTCCTGGCAGTCATGTGGTTTTTTTATGTCATAACGTTATTAATACTAAAAAAGATCCATTGGATCTTTGTCGTATGCTTAACAACTGAGAAATCCCGAAAGGAGTCTGAAAATGGAACAAACTTATATGAAAGAACAACCAATCCTGAACCTTCTGTTAAAAATGTCATTACCAATGGTTGTGTCTATGCTTGTAAATTCACTTTATAATATCGTTGACAGCTTTTTTGTTGCTAAGATCAGTGAAAATGCAATGACCGCACTTTCTTTGGTATTCCCTGTTCAAAATCTGATCAATGCAGTTATGATCGGTTTTGGAATCGGGATTAATGCCGTCATTTCCTTTTATCTGGGAGCAGCAGATCAGAAAAAGGCAGATCAGGCGGCAAGTCAGGGAATGCTCCTTGGAACATTTCATGGTATTTTCCTGATGATTATCTGCCTTGTAGTTATCCACCCTTTCCTCAGTCTCTTTACCAACGATGCAAAAATTATCAATTTAGGGCTTCGTTATTCAAAAATCGTATTTTTATTTTCTGTATTTTTTGCATGGGAACTGGTTTTTGAAAAGGTTTTTCAAGCTGTTGGTAAAATGAATATCTCCATGATCTGTCTGATGAGCGGATGTCTCGTCAACATTTTTCTCGATCCGGTTCTGATTTTTGGACTGGGACCATTTCCTTCACTCGGGATCGAGGGTGCTGCCCTTGCCACAGGTCTCGGACAGACATTCAGTGCAATCCTTTATCTGATTTTTTATATGATCGCTCCAATCTCTGTAAAATTCAGAAGAGCTTATTTTAAACCTGATTTTGCACTTTGTAAAAAAAATGTATTCCATCGGGATTCCTGCAAGTCTGAACATGGCTCTTCCATCCCTGCTCATTTCATCATTAAATGTAATCCTTGCAGGCTTTGGTCAGTCTTATGTCTTTGTGCTTGGAGTCTATTACAAATTACAGACATTCCTTTATCTTCCTGCTAACGGAGTCATTCAGGGGATGAGACCACTGATTGGATACAATTATGGTGCAAAAGAACATAGCCGTGTAAATAAAATTTATCAGACCTCTTTAATCCTTGTGCTGGCGATTATGGCAGTAGGAACTGTCCTGTGCTTATGCATCCCAGGAACTTTGATCCATCTGTTCACAGCTACACCTGCAACCATAAAGATTGGTTCCTCTGCTCTTCATATTATCTGCCTCGGATTCCTTGTATCTTCTGTTTCAGTTACAAGTTCGGGAGCTTTAGAAGGACTTGGAATGGGATTACCATCCCTCATCATCTCCCTCTGCCGCTATACGCTGATTATCATTCCGCTGGCTTTTCTTCTAAGCCTGCTGCAGGGAGCATCCGGTGTCTGGCACGCATTTTGGATTACCGAAGCAATCACCGCAATCATTTCTTACTGGATCTACCATAGGAAAGTAAGAGCTTTGTAAACTTTTTTGAATCCGGCACGTTGTCTATAGTTTCATGTTATAGATAACGTGCTTTTTCGTACACATGTCTTGCAATAATCTGTGCCGTGATGGTTAGCAGAAATCCCCTTTGATATCCTTTGTCGCAACAGAACTGTAATGCCATATCCATAAGCTTATTTCCAAATCCACGCTGTCTCATCTCCGGTTCCAGCATAAAAAATCGAAGCTGTGCAGTCTCATCATCAACTTTGGCAATAGCAATACTCCCCGCAAGTGACCCATTACATTCCAGTATATTCAGACAATCGGTTTGTGGATCAAACTGCTGCACAATTCACATGAAGATTATGAGAGACTGATAGAATACCTCAAAGTAAAGAATCCACCTGCAATCCTGCCAATCCAGATCGCATACTATGCGGGACTTCGTATCGGTGAAGTTTGCGGATTGACATGGCAGGACATCAACCTTGAAGAACAATGCCTGACCATTAAAAGAAGGATCCGCTATGATGGCACAAAACATAAAAACAGCATCGAACCGACCACACAATAGTCACATTTGTCGGAGTTTCCGCCGGTACCACAGCGGATTAAAGTTCCATGAATCTGGCTGATACCCCACATGTCAAAATTTCGATTCAGATTAAAAATCTTTCCCAATCTTACAAATCCTGACATAAACAGATTTGTGACAAATTCCTGTAGTTCTTCTACTGGCGGATTGTCTGGAAGGAGAGGGTACATGAAAAAAGCCAGAAGCCTTGAAAATTCAAAGTTTCTGACTCTTCAGTCAACAGGGGATGAGAGAATCGAACTCCCACCAAAGGTTTTGGAGACCCCTATCATACCATTTGACCAATCCCCTATTCAGTTGTCACTTTCGTCAAGCGACTTATTAAGTATACTTTACATGTATTAATTTGTCAATAATTATTTAAATATTTTATCACTTTTTCTGTAATCACATTCTGGTATTTTCCTTTTCTCCAAATTACCCCGATTCTCTGCTCAATCGATGGAAATACCGGAATCCCAATAATATCAGGATAAGTTTCTACCATGGATCTGTAAAGAAATGCTCCGATCGCCGTCTGCTCCGCATTCACGATCGCAAGATCTAATTTTTTTCCAGCACCTGCTCGCATGCCTTGACCGAACCGTATTCATATAAATGAAAATCTACCTCCGGGGTCAGAGTCAGCTTGTTATTATTCCGGTAAAACAAATTCACTCCGAACTCTTCTTCCAGTGCTTTTATGGCATTTGAAACCGAAGGCTGGGTTACAAATAACTCTTTTGAAGCTTTCGTAATATTATGATATCTTGCCGCCACGCAAAAGTATTCCAACTGGGTCAGTTACATCGCTTTTATCTCCTCTAAAAAATTTTTCACTCTTTCAAGTTCCATAGCTTTTTCTTGTGATACCATATTTTTTTCAAAATGTACATTTCCAGCCTTTTTCAATATAATCCAGGTATAGCAAATGGTAATGAAACGGCCGGCTTATTACTCTTTGATCTACCACAACCGGAACACTCCGGTTCAAAGAAAAAGTTAATAAAGGATTGGAGGTAACTATTATATGAGTCCCTCAACAATAACGCTGTTGTTCCTCTTATTTGCGGTGATCATGTTCGTATTTGAAAAGATTCCGCTGGGAGTTACTTCAATGATCGTCTGTATTGGCCTGGTCGTGACCGGAGTTTTAGACATCAAGACAGCTTTTGCAGGCTTCATTGACAGCAATGTGATTTTGTTCGTTGCAATGTTCATCGTTGACGGTGCTTTATTTGAAACTATAATGTTATAATGATCCGAACATCTTTCTGACCCAAAGATTGCAATGACTAAGGATTACAATTTCCACAGGGTTCATATCCTTCATCGATCAACGTCTGTCTTGAACCCGTATATTCACCTTTATTTTTAGCCTTGATCTTCTTTGCACCGGAACATTCCGGTTTATGAAATTTCTTTGTATTCTTATTGAGAATATACATCTGCTCCTTTGTATCTGAAGGCTCTGCCTCTGTACCGTCTGCCCATTTCCCTTCCGGCTCTGCAATCTCATCGCCTTCCCAGTTTTCTCCGGTTCTATAATCAATCACTACATACGGCTGTACATTATATACATATACATTAAAGCTGATTCCCGCTCCATCATCTTCTACTGACTCTGCCTGCATCTGTACTCCTGAGGCAATCAGGTCATCCCCCTCAAAAACCGGTGTCACACGGTACATCACATGATTGTCGGTTTCTTTGATATACGCTGCCACCTCATCCTCGAAAGGCAGCATACCTTCTACATTCATATAGCGTGTTCCTGTGATCAGATTCTCTTCATTTGCATTCTCACCTGTCAACTGGAATCCGATCAGGTGACAACGGTTATACACATATCCACCATCCACGGTATCATAGGATTTATTCTTCCAGCCGGTCGGCTTCACACTGCTGATACTCTCCCTCGTTTCTGTCGGCATCAGATCCTGTCCGATGCACGCTTCTGCCGACTGACATCTTCCAAGCTCATCCAGTTCACTGTATTCCTCATAGGATACTGTCGTAAGCTCTTCTTCCGTAAACTCCGGCTGATTATCATTTACCTCCACATATGGCTCTCCTGAATATGCCGGAACATCATCAACCGTCACATAGGATTCACTGTCTGAACCCTTTTCTTCGGCAGAATGATCTTCCGCAGCCACTTTCGTGCCTGACTGAGTATTGCTGTCTTTCCCTGAATCTGTCTGCCCCTGGTTACCGCAGGAAGTCAGACATACTGACAGGATCAGCAGCAATCCGGTCAGAAAACCATAAGTTCTTCTCTTTTTATCTTTCATATTCGTCTCCCTATTCATCCGTACTGATCTATACGATCATTCTTTTTTATCCCCCGGTCTTGGAAATCTTCTTTCTATAAGAAATAAAGATTCTTCCGGGAAGCTTTCGCATCTTTCATTAAATGAACAAATCTATTATATAACACGAATATATGTTCTTTCAATCTTTTCTGCAATCTTTTTACAGCCAAAAGTTCTTTTTCTTTGTATTTTCAAGCCGGGATTTTTATGCTATGATTACAGAGTCAGCTTCTGACAGAAATGAGGTATCATTTATGAATATACGGCATAAAAGAAAAGAGAAAGAAGAGTCAGTTTCCACAGCAAGAGAATTATTTCAGTGGGTAGCCGCCATTGTTGCTGCTGTTCTGATTGCACTGGCTATAGATAATTTCGTTATTGTAAATGCTCAGATTCCTTCCGGATCTATGGAAAATACGATTATGACCGGTGACCGCGTCATTGGGAACCGGTTTGCATACAGTTTCAGCGATCCGCAGCGGTTTGATATTATTATTTTCCGCTATCCGGATGACGAAAGTCAGTTATTCATCAAAAGGATCATCGGACTTCCCGGAGAAACGGTTGAGATCCGGGATGGAAAGATCTATCTGAATGGTTCTGATGAACCACTTGAGGATGTGCAGACGAAAGAAACCATGGTCGGATCTTTCGGTCCGTATACAGTACCGGAGAACAGTTATTTTGTCATGGGAGACAACCGCAATGACTCCAAAGATTCTCGCTACTGGACCAATACTTTTGTTACAAAAGATGAGATTCTCGGAAAGGCGATCTTCCGCTACTGGCCGATTTCTGAATTTAAAATTCTTGAATAAGATTTTATCAAAAAAGGTGTGCGAAAATGAAAATCATATTTCGCACACCTCTTTTTTTATTCTGATAATCCCGTTTTCTGATATCACCAGATCCATCCGCTCATCATGTTCCTCTGTTGGAATTTCATCACACATCAGACTTTCTCTGCACAGAATTGCTTTTTCACAGTCTTCCGGCATTTTCTCAAGATAACGGTCATAATACCCCCCGCCATGTCCGAGCCGTTCACCCTTCCGGTTACAGGAAATACATGGGATGATCGCAAACTGGATTTCTGTCGGATCAAGGATGATATCACATTCTTCTCCCGGCTCCAGGATTCCGTAGGATCCAATTTTTAACTGTTCTAAATTCTGAATTTCATAGGCATCCATTATTCCTTTTCCGGTACATTTAGGAACACCCAGTCTTTTTCCACTGTCCAGTATTTCCTGCAAAAGCGAAATGGTATTAATTTCTTTTTCTGTACTGACATAACAGAAAATTGTGTCGGCATTTTTATATTCTGCAAGAGATTTTATCTGATGCAGGATTTTTTTATCCGACTCTTCAGTTTCTCGTCTGGATAGTTTGGATATTTTTTTCTTTACTTTAGTCCTTAATTCTTTCTTTTGTTCTTTTATTATTTCATTTTTTGTATCCATTTTGCACATTTCCTTTTTAAGCTGAATTTTTTCCTGCATTTTCTACCAGAAGTTGATCCAGCTTCCTGCGGTCTTTTTCCCGGATCTCATATGCTCCGTCCTCTCCCTTTTCGACATGGAGCTTCAGTTTCTTCTTATCCCCATACCGAATCCCTTCCTGCAAAGCTTCGTTCAATACATCATAATAAATCTGATATACCTGTCCCTGCATCTCTTCTTCCGATGGAATTTCCATTCCTTTCATTACCTCGTTGGTAATTGATTGTGCATACTCTTCTGCCTTGCTTTGAAATGTCTCATATGTATCAGAAAACAGTGTGACCGGTCTGATCTCAAGTTCAACTATATAACTTCCGTCTTTCTGCTTTTCACTTTCTCCGATCTGATAATTAACCTGCCTGACGATCTGTGTAAAAAGTATCCTGTACTTCTTTTCCAATTCCTCCGAAATAGCTGATGAATGGAATTTCTCCATGGTTACATCCAGATTTTTTTCAAAGACAGCCTCCGCTTCTTTTCTGGAAGTTCCCGTCATTTTACTGTACTCCTCAGTTTCTTCCTTATAAGAAACATCCAGCACAGCCTGCACATAACGGACAGGATCAAAGCGATTCATATAAAAATAAATTCCCGCTGCCGCAGCCACCATGATAATCACAGTCAAAATACATCCCAGGATTTTC
>ENA-OQDC01001517-OQDC01001517.1-human-gut-metagenome-genome-assembly--contig:-NODE-1517-length-11426-cov-3.779627_pt1 | contig 11426 bp, 6 predicted proteins | sample MGYA00242770_ERZ504601 | MGnify/ENA primary metagenome ERZ504601 (study PRJEB26092, sample SAMD00036305) | human gut metagenome | host: Homo sapiens | study: EMG produced TPA metagenomics assembly of...
GCGTTATGGTGGCTCTCTTACTGGGTATTGAGTTTCTTAGGAGTGATATCCGAACGATTCTCTATTGTAAAAGGAATGATCCCAGGATTCTTAAGAGTTGCTTATATACGCTGCTTATATTATTGACCAGCCTTTATTCTATTGTGGCCGGAGCCATGCTTCATCCGGAGCCCATACCTGTTTATGAATTGATACCCGGTTTTCAAATGGGAGTTTATGGTTTTTCTTTTTCGTTTATATTGCTCGCTGTTGCATGTATTTATCGTAGAACATTACCTTTTGTCCTTTTGGGGTACGCTATGATATATGTAATCGGTGTATTGATACCATTACTTAGGTATGTAGTGTCTATGATGGATTATTTCATTCGTACAAGGGTATAGCAGGTTAATTTCTTGATTGTATCGGATTGCCCTTTTTATGGGCTGCCTCCCCCGGCTTCTTTCCTCCGATTCCGAGTCCGGCATTTTTTGCTCGGCAAAGGTTTTAGGATCTGCAATGACAGATTACAGCCATATCCTTTACTGTATGGAAAATAACGCTGAAGAAGTGTTGCCATTGCAGGTTACACCGATTGCTAGTGCATATAATGCTAAAGTAAGGGAAAAAGAACTTGTTTTCCGCATTGACCGTCTGCTAGAAGAACTTGCTTCGTTGAAAGAAGCTCTCCTCCTGAAAGGCAAGTGTTCTTGCTTTCTTGTCCTCATAGCTAAAGATTTTAATTCATAATGTTTTTTGTAGTTTCATAAAAATGCTTTTTCGAGAACAAGTACCTGTTTCGATTGAATAGTAAGATAATCATACCAAAATTCAGTGTACATTATTCTATGTAACTAAACAGGCTAACCGAGTAGACAAAGAGGGGATAAGATGATTGCTCATTCTTATCCCCTCATGCCATCAGTTATTCAAAATAGTCCCAATCAATGTACTTCTATTGTAATGACTGACCTTATACGCACAACTTAATGTGTCAAGCAATAATACAGCTTTTTTTAGCTTTACAATTGCAATTTGCAACTACTTAGAGTAGTCATTTTAGTTTTGACATCCTCTTTCTTGTTATCTGCGGTGAGCGGTAGGACAGTTTATTTCGCCACGTCCCACCATATGCGAGAACTGAAGTGATCGCCACCGGACAGACGGCTAACAGCTGCCTCGTAATTAGCCGCATTGTCTTGCGACTCTTTTGATGGGTAGCGGAAACGACGGGGGGATCTCGCCATTCGTATCTGCGTTAGGATACGGATTGGCCGGGGTCATAGGTCGATTTTTAATTTCCGGATAGCCGGAACGACGCCAGTTAGCAAAGGTCTCATATTCATCACAGAAACAGTTGATCCAATATTGTGTGTTGATCTGTTCCAACGCTTTCGATGCATTGAACGGGTTCTCCGTCAAATAGCGGTCGATCGCGGCCTGCGTCAGATACTGATTGTACAGTGCCGTGCCGTTGGGGAACTGTGCGAACTGCCGCATGGCAGCGCGTACGCCGTTCTCGTAGTAAGCCTGCGCGCTCCCGTCTACCCAGCCGCGTACGGCAGCCTCGGCCAGCAACAATTGTGTCTGGGCATAGGTGCAGACGAACGTCGGGCCCGTCGGGTCGGAATAGGTATAACGGTTTATCGTGGAATAACGACTCCTGTACGTGCTGCGGTAATCCTCGTCCTTGAACTCGGGGTATTTGTTTCCTACGAACCACGGGCTATCGGGGCTGTCGGAGAAACCGCTAGGCAAGCCTTTCTGGACGGCCGGATCGGAATTGCCATATTGGAAGTCGCTACCCGCCTGCACTGAGATGGTCGGATCCTCGCACACCGTACCGATCAACGGCAGGCGCGGATCGTTAGTACTTTTCAGCAGATCCACGAAATACTCGGTCAGGAAGAAGTTGCCGCGATCCTCGTGCGAGTAGATCTTGGCGTATGGCTCGGAGGAGTCGTTCGTTGTCAGGCCACCCGCATGCATCAGCATGCAGTTGTCCGCATCCGACTCAAATACCCCGTTGGCTACCGCGGTCTTCACCCATTGCTCCGCCGCGGCCGGGTCTACCTTCGACATACGCATCGCCACGCGCAGCATCAGTGAGTTGGCAAACTTCCGCCACTTCGAGGCATCGCCTTGGTAGAAGTTGTCCGCCGATTTCATCGCTGCCGCCGATGCACCGTTCAAGGCGGCCTGTGCCTCGTTCAATTCCTTCAACAAATCCATATAGATAGATTGTTGCGTGTCATACTCCGGGAAGGAATACAACTCCGGCTGTACCGCCTGCGAGTAGGGGATATCCCCGTAAAGGTCGGTCATGCGGTGCATGCCGTAGGCGAGCATGATACGGGCGATTTGGTAATCGGTCTGCCGTGACGGATCCTCTTTCCAAGCCTCCACCGCATTTTTCATGTCGCGGAGCGCCCCGCGCGTGTCACCGTTGTAGATTTCCCAATACGCACCTGAGTAGCCGTCGTTCCAAGTGTAATTCGCATTACCCAACCAATTGAACGATGCGGTATGGCTCATCCATTGAGCCGCATAGATACAACCGTTTCGCCATACGTCCCAATCAGATCCTAACATCTGATGCTGACCGTTGGTGAACAATAACTCGGTCGGGATATTCTCCGAATTCAGGTGCTCCGGGTCCATATTCACATCCCCGAAATCGCTGCAACCCGTTCCCCCGATCATGGCCGCGGCGGCGCACGTCATATATACTAAATACTTTTTCATACTATTATACTTCTTCAAACGTGATTAGAATTTGACATTGACATTGAAACCGACATTTCTCGTGGCCGGATAACCGTTCAACTCCAAGCCCTGTCCGTTCGTATTGTTGTAAGCTGACTCGGGATCGATGTTATCGGTATGCTTCAAGATAGTCCATAGGTTACGTCCCACCAACGAGACGCTCAAGCCCTTCACCACCTTCATCTTTGTTCAAGACAGACTGCGGGAAGGTATAGCCGAGCGACAACTCACGCAACTTGATGAAGCTGGCATTGTAGACGAACTCCTCGGCGATATTATTGTTGACGATCCCCTTGTGATAATCCTGCGCGTTTACCGCCACGTTGTTCTCTCCAAGGATCTTTCCATTGTCATCTATCATGACACCGGCACCGATAAAGCCACTGCCTCCCGGGTTATCGACCGTACGGCCAAGCAACGTACCCTTGTGCAGACCCTCGCTGTAGAGCGAGTAGTTCGTGCCGGAGAAGAGGCTTGCGCCTGCCTTGTAGTCAATCAAGAACGACAAGGAGAAATCGCGGAATCTCAACGTGTTGCTCCATCCTCCGGTATATTTGTAGACACCGTTGCCTAGGTTCTGCAACTCGTCGGTCGCTTGCGGGATACCGTTCTTATGGATGATCCGGCCTTGCTCGTCACGGGCGTATTTGTAGCCCACCAACATACCGTAAGGCTGGCCTACGATGTTGCGGACGGTCACGTTGCCCGAGCGTGCGGAGGCTCCGTCGATAGACAGGGACTCTACGCCTCCCAGGTATTTCACCTCACTATCGTTGTATGCGAAGTTGAAGGTCGTCTCCCATGAGAAGTTCTTCGTATGCACCGGTGTCGCATTCACCATGAACTCGAAACCTTGGTTCCGGATCTCGCCCACGTTCATGTATTTCGATCCGAACCCGGACGCGCTGGACGTGGTGACAACAGCGATATCGTCTGTCGTGTTCTTGTTGTAGTACGCCATATCGAACGATAGGCGGTTGCTCATAAACGCTAGGTTCAAGCCCACCTCGTACTCCTTGATGCTGACCGGTTTCAAGTCTGGATTCGCAAATTGGTTACTGTTTGCCGTACCTCCGGTCTGTCCGTTGATCTGGAAATTCTGAACCTTATACACCATCAAGGTCTTGTATGGATCTGTACCATTGGAGGAGCTTGCCCACGAGCCGCGGATCTTACCGAAATCGAACCAATCCGGCATATTGTCACGGAAGGTATCGGAGAATACCCACGAGAGCGTCACGGACGGATAGAAATAGCTGTTGCTATCCGGGTTCAAGGTGGAGAACCAGTCGTTACGTCCCGTCAGGTTCAAGAACACTTGGTTCTTCCATCCGAAGTCCGCCGTAGCGTATATGGAGTTCACCCGGTATTCCGAATAGTCCTTCTTCGATCGTTTATCGCTGAGATTATTTACAGACCACAGTCCATCGACGATAAACGGACGGCCTCCATCCGTCGTATAGAACATCTTGTTGATCGTACGCTGACGGTTACCGCCCAACGTGGCGCCAACCGACCAGTCGCCCCACTCCTTATTGAACCCGATCAAGTAGTTCAAGTTCATCTCGGAGAAGCTACGGGAGTATTCCGTCATCCAGCCTTGTGGATCCGCAGCAGCTCCAGTCGGCTGTATCTGTTTGAACTCCAAATTGTAACCATCGCGTTGAACGGCACCTTGCACATACAACCAATCCGTGATGTCGTATTTCAAGGTCATTGATCCCGTCAAGCGGTTCTTCTGCATATCGTTGGTTTTCCGATACTGCAACCAGTAGGGGTTGTTGAAATATACATTGCGGTTACCATTACCGTTCATTTCCGAGCCGTCCTCAAAGGAACCCCAAGGAGCGTTCGCCGAGCCTCTTTCCAACCAACGTACATCGAACGAGTTCGCCAAGTGCAGCAAGGTAGCGTTGGTATTACCGTTGCCATCGGACAGGTTCGAACGGCCTTTCGACTTCTCAAACACATAGTTGGCGTTTACGATCAAGTGCAGGTTCTTCAAGATATCATACGTCGTATTCATATTGATACCTTGCTGGCTGTTACTAGAGTTCGGTAACTGTCCCTTCTCTGCTACGTTGGATACGCCGAAGCGGTAGGTGATCTTGTCTCCCGCGCCGCTGAGCGAGGCGGAAGTTGAGTTGTTGATACCCGTGCGGTAGAAATTCGGCCAATTGTCGATATACTCGTAAGGCACCTCATTTCCCAGGAAGTTGGTCGCCGTACCACCTAAAACGTCTCCCCAGCTACTAGTCTGCGTGGTCTCAGCTCCCGCTACGGAGGTAGGACGTACGCCATAATCACCCTGCCCGAACACATTTTGAAAGTCTCGGTAGTCGTAGATCATGTTAAAAGTCAAGTTGTTGTTGAACTCGATGTTCACAGGCTTACCTTTCTTTCCGGACTTGGTCGTGATCAAGATCGCACCGTTACCACCGCGGTATCCGTACAATGCGGATGCGGCGGCACCTTTTAACACCTGTATGCTCTCGATATCGTCCGGGTTGATGTTACTCAATCCATCACCCATATCTATACCGCCCCATGTGCCGGCCGATCCTAAGTTCTGGTTACTGAAGGGCACGCCATCCACCACGTATAGCGGCATATTATTACCTGTCAGGGAGGCGTTTCCGCGGATGATCACACGGGAGGAACCACCCGTACCGGTCGAGTTACCGCCTACGTTAACACCGGCCACCTTACCGGAAAGGGCGTTACCTAGGTTCGGGTCACGGGCCATCGTAAAGTCCTCGCCACCCACTTGCGTCGTGGAGTAACCCAACGAGCGGCTTTGGCGTTTTATACCCAATGCGGTGACTACCACCTCATCGATCTTCTGCGTGTCCTCCGTCAGTTTCACTTGCAAGCCCGTCTGCCCGCTCGCCGTGATCTCCTGTGTCGCATAACCGATATAACTGATCTCGATTACCGCCCCATTGGGAATCTCCAAAGAAAAGTTTCCGTCTAGATCCGTAATCACGCCGTTTGTCGTACCTTTTTGGATCACGTTCGCACCGATTACGGGAATACCCGCTTCGTCTACGACCGTACCTGTCACCTTCTTGTCCTGCTGTACGCCCATCACCTCATCAACCGTGCCTACGGAAGCAGGAACGGCCATCGCCGCGTTTACAGAAAAAGCGGAAAGCAACAAACAGAACGCCGAGGTTTTAGCTATCCATTGAAGGGATAATAGCTTAGATTCATTCTTTGTCATCTTGCTTTTGTTTTAAAATTAAGTTTAAGTTTAGATTGATTACATTTATTCCTGTAATGTTATATCACAATATGAACATGGTTCCAGCGGAACTAATGTACCATTCATGGTCTATTGCATAAATGCGATATAAAGATACAACTTTTTCGTAAACTATACTTAAATTTATGGTGCTTTTTTAGAAAAAAACAACACATTTGTCACAAATTACCTTTTGAAACCAAGAAAATCAAATCTTAAACGTATCTAAAACACGTTAGTTCCGCTGGGACAAGTTTCATCCAGAGACCAAAACAACCTCAAGTATGCATGGTCCCGCTCTAAATGAAAGGCAATCTCTCTACCAAAATAAGGCCGATTTATTTGGCACAGGTCACTATTTACCATACTCTTGTGTCTGATTTAAGATTGAAATCCTTAGAAATATTTTTAAGCATAATCTGTATGAATGCTAGTTGATACATAACTTCAGCCATCTCACACAGATATTTATAATCAATAGTTAATCTTCTGGAGTTCCTCAACAAGAGAACGATCTTTCAACAATCCATCTCTTAGGTAAGACAAGGAATTCGTTTGGGCGCTCATTTAGCCAGAGTACGGCTTCAACAACCCAACCGAATTTGTCCGCAACCCAATCCCAAGCGCTCCTTTGGCACTCTCTGTCTGTAAGGATCTTAACGAGGCGCAGGAACTTATATTCAAGTTATTCAATAACCATTGGTGCTATTCTCCATTGGTAACTTGATTGATACTGTAAACTCTAACCATCATATTTTTTCAGTTTGCTGATACTTATTATTTTTATATTGAAATATAAGGTTATTTTATTCATTTCAAAATGACTTCTAATTATTTTAACAAACTATTATGATTCATTTGTTAAAAGTGCTTGTCAAAAAGATAGCGAAACAATCGAACATAACAGTCATACCTGTTTATTAATATATTTCTCTCTCGATCGTTTGCTTTTATACCTGATTTTTTTGAAATTTTGCACGCGATAAACAATATGTACTCGGTACAATAAGTATAATTAATGTCATGAAACCTACTAATTTACTATATTCCAATATTATCCTTGTTCTTTCACTTCGGTCAAGGAAATACCTCCTTACAAGAATCCGGCACTTCCGGTTGACGAACGAGTGAAGGATTTATTAGGGAGAATGACGATCGAAGAGAAGTTCTGGCAAACATATATGATGCCTGGTGATCTGGATAAAGGGAAAGACCGCTTTTCCCACGGTATCTTCGGATTCCAGGTTTCAACCATAGGAACCAGTAAATCCGGAACTCAAACAATTGCTGCAATACAACCCGAAATTAACAGCAAAAGAGATGGCTAAAAAAATCAATGAGATCCAACGTTACTTCGTAGAAGAAACCCGACTGGGCATACCGATTATTGCATTCGACGAGGCTTTACACGGATTGATTCGTGGTGGTGCCACGGCGTTCCCCCAATCCATCGCATTGGCCGCCACATTCGATACGGCCTTAGTACGCCAAGTCTCCCATGCTATCGCCATGGAAACGAAAACACGTGGTATCCGACAAATACTATCGCCCGTGGTTAATCTCGCAACAGATGTGCGTTGGGGACGTACGGAAGAGACCTATGGAGAAGATCCATATCTTTCGGCATGCATGGGTGTCAACTTTGTAAGAAGTTTTGAAGAAATGGGAGTGATAACCACCCCTAAACACTTTGCCGCCAATTCCGGAGATGGAGGGCGAGACAGTAATCCGATCCATTTCACGGAACGATTTTTGGAAGAGACGCATCTGGTTCCTTTCAAGGCTTGCTTCCAAAAAGGACAGTCGCAGTCTGTAATGACTGCATATAATATGTTAGACGGAACTCCTTGTACAGCCAATCCCTGGTTATTGATCGACAAACTCCGGAACGAATGGGGATTCGACGGATTTACGATTGCGGATGCAGATGCTGTCGGTATCATCCACAAGTTGCATCACACCGTCAATAACTTCTCGGAAGCAGGAGCTGATGCAATCAATGGAGGTCTGGATGTCATCTTCCAGACAACATACGATGAACACCGACCATTCTTACAGGCTTGCCTAGATGGTTTAGTTAAGGAAGAAGCGCTGGACAGGGCTGTAGGACAAGTATTAAAAGCGAAATTCCGCCTAGGTCTGTTCGAGCATCCCTACATTGACGAAAATGAGGCGGAGAAGTGGAATGCCTGCTCCGCACACCGGAAACTGGCTCTCGAAGCAGCTCGCAGATCAATCGTGTTATTGAAAAATGAAAATCGGGTTTTGCCGTTATCCAAACAAGTAAAACGTATCGCCCTTATCGGACAAGATGCCGCTCAAGCCCGTTTAGGAGGGTACAGCGGACCGGGCGTTGACAAAGTCAGCATTCTTGATGGATTGAAAAATAAACTGGGCGATCGAGCTATCATCCGTTACGAAGAGGGATGTAAACGAATCAATCCGGAATATCTGACCGTCCCAACCGATTATTTATCCACATCAGACGGACTGTCGGGACTGGAAGGGCGCTATTTCAATAATATCTCCTATGAAGGAGTCCCCGATTTGAAACGGATTGACAAACGCATACAATTCTCATGGACATTGTTTGCCCCGGATTCTTGCCTGGCTGTCGATTGGTTTTCTGTCGAATGGAACGGGAAATTAAAATCTCCCGTCTCCGGAACATATCAGCTCGGGCTGGAGGGAAATGACGGTTACCAGCTGACCGTTGATGGAAAAGTGCTAGTAGACAAACCATATAAAACCTCTTTCGGTCACACATTAGTTCCTTTTACCTTTGAAAAAGGAAAAGAATATGACATTCGTATCAGGTTTTATGAGAATACAAAAAACGCACGTATCCGGTTTGTTTGGGACGTGGATACAAAAAATGAAGACCAGTCCATCGAACAGGCCGTACAAGCTGCCCGTGAATCCGAGATCGCCATCGTTGTCGTGGGTATTGAAGAGGGAGAATTCCGTGACAGAGGCTATCTGGCATTGCCTGGCCGACAGGAAGAGTTAATCCGTAGAGTCGCAGCAACAGGAAAAACCACTGTTGTTGTTTTGATCGGTGGAAGTGCCGTGGTCATGTCTGAATGGCAGGATCAAGTTCCGGCCGTACTGAATGCCTGGTATCCGGGAGTGGAAGGGGGCAATGCGGTTGCCGATGTTTTATTCGGCGATTATAACCCCTCAGGCAAACTGCCGATCACTTACCCGATCCACGAAGCCCAGCTACCACTCAATTACAGTCATAAACCGACCGGGCGGAGCGACGATTACCTCAACCTGACCGGTGAACCGCTTTTTCCTTTCGGTCACGGATTGAGCTATTCCGAATTTGATTATTCTGGACTAAAAGTGACGAAAGCAGTACATGGCACAGCTTTCCATGTTACTTTTTCGGTGAAAAATACGGGGAAATACGCAGCCAATGAAGTCGTACAACTCTATTTGCGCGACCAGGTCGCTTCCGTAACCCAACCAATTATGCGGCTGATCCATTTCCAGCCTGTATCATTGGCACCGAAAGAAACAAAAGAGTTGCACTTCACTGTAAACGAGAAAGACCTGTCCATGCTGGATAAAGAGTTGAACCGCGTGATCGAACCGGGTGAATTCCGTCTGATGATCGGGCGCTCTTGTAAAGATATCCGGTTAAAGACAACACTGACAATAAATCATCCAATGACTTTAGAAACAAACCATTAAATAAAAACAATTACCATGAAACAATTGATTCAATGCATGGGTATGCTGATGTTGCTGTTTGCGCTTTCCTCCAGGGTATCAGCACAGATAACCCTTGTGAAAGATGGTAAAGCCACTTCACGAATCGTATTAGTTGAGAAGAATGAAGTGAACGAGCAAGCAGCCACCTTGCTGCAAGACTTTGTCAAACGGATCAGCCAGGCTACGCTTCCGATCGTTGCCGATACAAAGGCTAGAAGCGGGGACATTCTGATTGGAGGAAAACAAGCCTCAGCCGGAGAAGACGGTTTTTTGCTGAAAACGACAGCAAACGAACAACTACAAATATCCAGCGGAGGCGATAAAGGCGCCATCTATGGTGTAGTTTCCTTATTGGAACAATACATGGGCGTGTCCTATTTTGCAAAAGAGGCCTATACGTTGACTCCGATGCAGACAATCACACTTCCCGCTATCCACAGGGAAGAAACACCGGCATTCCGTTATCGCCAAACTTACAGCTATAACAACGACGACCCGGTCTATAAGCTATGGTTCCGCTTGGAAGAACCAAAAGACATGTTTATCGAAAACATGTGGGTACACACGTTCAACCGTATTCTGCCGTCCGACCGGTTTGGCAAGGAACATCCCGAATATTACTCATTCATCAACGGCGAGCATCGTCCGGGACACAACAGCCAGTGGTGTCTGACCAACCCTAAAGTATTCGACGCGGCCGTACGCCAGCTAGATTCGATCTTTAAGGCTCACCCGGACATGAAAATGATTTCGGTCAGTCAGAACGACGGTAACAATACGAATTGTTCCTGTCCGGCTTGTAAAGAAGTAGACGAGTACGAAGGTTCACCTTCCGGCAACCTGATCCGGTTCCTGAATAAACTGGCCGAACGTTTCCCTGATAAAGAATTTTCCACATTGGCTTATCTGTATTCCATGCAGCCGCCCAAGCATGTGAAACCGTTATCCAACGTCAACATCATGTTGTGTGACATAGATTGTAAACGTGAGGTTCCGTTAACCGATAATGCCTCCGGCCGTGATTTCGTAAAAGCGCTGGAAGGATGGTCGAAGATATCCGACAATATATTTGTATGGGATTATGGGATCAATTTCGATAATATCGTCTCACCATTCCCCAACTTCCATATCCTGCAAAAGAATATCCAACTATTCAAGAAAAATCATGTGACAATGCACTTTTCGCAGGTAAATGGTATCCGGGGCGGGGATTTCTCTGAGATGCGGGCTTACATGATCGGAAAATTAATGTGGGACCCATACCAGAACGCCGACTCCCTGATGCGTACCTTCATGAATGGTTATTACGGAGCGGCCGCCCCTTACCTGTATCAATACCAGAAGATCATGCAAGGCGCGCTGCTGGCCGGCGGACAACCGTTATGGATATACGATTCTCCGATATCCCATAAAAATGGTATGTTGAACCCCCGTTTTGCTGAAAACATACGACGAACTGTTCGACCTGGCCAGAGGAAGCCCGTTCGCTGGGAAGATACCGTTACTGTTGCGCCGCGTACAATTATCCCGCCTCCCGCTGCAATATTCGGAACTCGAGATCGCCCGTACACAGGTCGGTAACAGATAAAACGAAGATCGGGAAATTACTCGGGGCTATTCGACCGGCGTACCCGTCAGTTCGGCGTCACGTCATTGAATGAACGTAAAAACGCACCCGGCGATATTGTGAATTGTACAAGAAACGATTCTTGCCGAC
>ENA-OQDC01001519-OQDC01001519.1-human-gut-metagenome-genome-assembly--contig:-NODE-1519-length-11419-cov-2.447662_pt1 | contig 11419 bp, 10 predicted proteins | sample MGYA00242770_ERZ504601 | MGnify/ENA primary metagenome ERZ504601 (study PRJEB26092, sample SAMD00036305) | human gut metagenome | host: Homo sapiens | study: EMG produced TPA metagenomics assembly of...
AATGCACTATGCGAAAGCGTTAGTGCTGGAATGGAGGTTATATGGAAAAAATATGGATTACCGGTGCCAAAGGCCACGTTGGTACTGCACTTTCTGCTCTCTTAGACTGCCGTGAGTATGAAATATTCCCTACTGATGTTGACGAAGTCGATGTTACAGACCTTGAAGCTGTCAACAATTATGCAAGAGTTAATCGTCCTGATATCATTATCAACTGCGTTGGTTACAGTGATGTTGCAGGCTGCGAAACTAATCCTGACAAAGCATTTGCAGTAAATGCTGTAGGAACACGAAACCTTGCTGTTATGGCACAGTCTATCGGTGCAAAGCTAATTCACATATCTACAGATGATATATTCTCTGGTACAGAGGATCATTCTTATAATGAATTTGATACACCTAATCCTAGAAATATATATGGTAAAAGTAAGCTTGCCGGCGAAGCTTATATACAGTCTTTCTGTTCGCGTTATGTGATACTAAGAAGCAGCTGGGTATATGGAATAGGACAGGATTTCCTTAACACTGTACTTTCAGCAGTTAAAGATCCTTCTGTAAATGAACTCACTGTATCTGAATATGAATATGCGTGTCCTACAAGTGCTTCTGAGCTAGCCAGAATTATTGAATATTTCATTAAAAATGAGTGTCTTGGAATATACCATGCTGTATGTCAGGGCTCTTGCAGCCGTCTTGAATATGCCAGGACTATTCTTGAATATGCCAATGCAACAGACAAGTTAAAACTTGTTCCTGCCAACAATAATAAACCAGTATATTCAGTTCTTGATAATATGATGTTAAGACTTGAACACATTGAACAGCCTAAGAACTGGAAAGATGCGCTTAAAGAATATATTAATTTATCAGGAGGCTGCTAAAGAATGGAAAAAATCTTTAAAAAAACACAAAAAAGCCTATGGGGCTTTCTACTAAGATATTCATAGCACTTATAGCCGGTGCAATAAGTGGTGTTTTAATCCACTATTTTATGCCAGCAGGCTATATCCGTGATTCAGTTATCGTTGAGGGTGTCCTCTATGTAATTGGACAAGGTTTTATCCGCCTTATGCAGATGCTTGTAGTTCCACTTGTATTCTGCTCACTTATATGCGGAAGTATGGCTATCGGTGATACTAAGACACTTGGTAAAGTAGGCTATTAAAACTATTCTTTTCTATCTTCTTACTACTGCTGTTGCTGTATCAGTTTGCATTATCAGTTGCTATGCTCATCAATCCCGGTATTGGCGTTACAATTGAAAATGTATCTACAAGCAGTGTAACTATCACTGAGAAACAACCGCTTACACAAACACTTCTTAACATAATACCTAAGAATCCTGTTGAATCACTTGCAACTGCTGATATGCTTCCAATTATCGTATTTGCATTATTCGTAGGTATTCTTTTAGCGAAAATGGGTAATAAGGCATCAACTGTAGCTAACTTTTTCAGTCAGTTCAATGACCTTATGATGGAAATGACTATGGCAGTTATGAAGGCAGCTCCTATCGGTGTATTCTGCCTTATCGCAAGAACATTTGCTAATATTGGTTTTGACGCATTTGTTCCAATGCTTAAATATATGGGCTGCGTAATACTCGCACTTGCTATCCAGTGCTTCGTAGTATACCAGTTACTTTTATTTCTCTTTACAAGACTTAATCCATTTAAGTTCCTAAAGAAGTTCTTCCCAGTTATGAACTTCGCATTTACAACAGCTACATCAAATGCAACAATTCCGCTTTCAATCAACACACTTGATAAAAAGCTTGGTGTAAGCAAGAAAATATCATCTTTCACAATACCACTTGGTGCTACCGTTAATATGGATGGTACATCAATTATGCAGGGTGTTGCTGTAATATTCGTAGCACAGATATTTGGAATTACACTTTCTCCATCTGACCTTGTTACAGTAATTATAACAGCTACACTTGCTTCAATCGGAACAAGTGGTGTGCCATCTGTAGGTCTTATAACACTTGCAATGGTATTCCAGAGCGTAGGTGTTCCAACAGAAGGTATTGCCCTTATTATGGGTATTGACCGAATTCTTGATATGTTAAGAACAGCCGTTAATATCACTGGTGATGCTGTATGTACAACTATCGTTGCTAATCAGGAAGGCCTTGTCAATAAAGAAACCTTTAATTCTGATGTTACTGTAGATAACTAATTATCAATAAATATTTATTAATATTATGAGCAAAAGGGCTTCATATACCTGTCACACAGATATATGAAGCCCTTTTAAATAATATTATTCAATTGTCATCTTAGCGATAATCTGAATTATGTAGCCTGAACTAATTACTTAGAACGGATTTCCTTAACTAAAGCAACTGCCTCAGCTGTCATATCCTTAATCTTATCGAATTCTCCAGCCTTGATTAAGTCACCCTTAACCATCCAAGAACCACCACAGCAGAAGATCTTATCGCAAGATAAGAATTCTTCAAGGTTAGATGTATTGATACCACCTGTAGGCATAATTCTTACTGTTGTGTAAGCTGCACACATAGCCTTAATCATCTTAATTCCGCCTGCTGCTGTAGCTGGGAAGAATTTAACTCTTGTAAGACCTCTCTTAACTGCCTGAGCAAGTTCAGATGGTGTTACGATACCTGGCATTACAGGAATATTCTTAGAGATACAGTAATCAACGATTTCTGGATCAAAACCTGGGCTTACGATAACTGAAGCACCAGCTGCTACAGCTCTGTCAACCTGCTCTGTTGTAAGTACTGTACCTGCTGCAAGTACCATATCTGGATATGCTTCGTGCATAAGACGGATAGATTCCTCTGCTGCTTCTGTACGGAATGTAACTTCTGCACATGGAAGACCTCCTTCTACTAATGCCTTAGCTAATGGAAGTGCGTCCTTTGTATCATTCAATACTACTACTGGAATTACTCCAAGTTCTTCAAACTTATCTGCTATATTACTCATTATAATAATAGCCCCTTTCTTTTAATTATTCGACTGATACTTCTCAGTGTCTTTGATTATATCATAATTCTTTAAATACGACAATGAAATGATATATTTCGTTTGTATTTTTATAAGAACTTTATGCATTTATTTAAAGAAGCCCTTCTTCTTTGGATGTTTGTGTTCCTCTCCTGTAAGTGTCTTATCATATTCCATAAGTGCTTCTTTCTGTTCATTATTAAGCTTTGTAGGAATATCAACAATAAGTGTAATGTAATGATCTCCTCTTGTCTGAGGATTTCTTAATGTTGGCATACCTTTGCCTCTGAGCCTTACTCTTGTACCTGAAGCTGTTCCCGGCTTAACTTCATATATAACTTCACCATCAACAGTCTTTACCTTGACTTCTCCGCCAAGAACTGCTGTAGGATAGCTTATTACAACATCTGAGAAAATGTTATAGCCATCTCTCTCAAATGCTGGATCTGCTGATATCATTACAGCTACTAATAAATCGCCTCTTGGACCGCCATTAGTACCTGGCTCGCCCTTGCCCTGAATACGGACACACTGTCCATTATCAATACCAGCAGGTATATTAACTTCAATTGTCTTCTTGCTGCTTATATAACCTGTTCCATAGCAGTCTGGACACTTTTCTTTAACAATCTTACCTGTTCCGTGACAGTCTGGGCAAGGCTGTACACTTCTCATCATTCCAAGGAATGACTGCTGTGTTACTGTTACCTGTCCACGTCCGCCACATTTCTTACAAGTTTCAGGACTTGTTCCCGGCTTTGCACCTGTTCCGTGACACTTAGAACATTCGTCCTTAAGTGTTACATCTATCTTCTTCTTAGTTCCTGTAACTGACTCTGCAAATGTAATTCTTACATTAACCCTTATATCTGCACCACGTCTTGGTCCGTTGCTGTTACGTCTGCTGCTTGAACCTCCTCCGAACATGCCACCGAATATATCACCAAATATATCGCCCATATCACCGAAGTCAAAATCAAAGCCGCCACCGCCAGCTCCACCTGCACCGCCTTCAAATGCTGCGTGTCCGAACTGGTCATACTGTCTTCTCTTATCTGCATCACTAAGAACTGCATATGCTTCTGATGCTTCCTTAAACTTAGCCTCAGCCTCTTTATCTCCCGGATTCATATCAGGGTGATACTTCTTAGCTAACTGTCTATATGCTCTTTTAATTGCTGCATCATCTGCGTCCTTAGGCACACCAAGGACCTCGTAATAATCTCTCTTTTCTGCCATATAGGTTCCGCCTTTCTATACCCGAAAGGAGTCAGGTACCCTGATATGAGTCCTGACTTCCTTTCTGATTTCATCTATAATTGTCAAGTCTTAAGAAGTCTTTATATAACTCCATAATTAATCATTGTTAATTGCATTAACTCTGATATTATAACCTTCAATAATCATAGACCACATCATATATATTACTTAATTATACTTCCTTGTAGTCACCATCTACAACATCATCACCATAAGGTGCGCTTCCCTGTGCATTATCAGCACCTGCGCCAGCTCCCATATCAGGACCAGCACCGGCTGTGCCTGCACCCTGAGTTGCTTCATACATCTTAGCAAAGAGGTTCTGTGCTGATGTCATAAGCTTTTCTTTAGCTGCCTTAATCTCATCAACCTGAGCATCTGTCATATTCTCAGCATCTGTTGATTCAACAAGTGACTTAAGTGCGTTAAGGTCTGCCTCAACATTTGCCTTGTCGTTAGCATCAAGCTTGTCGCCAGCTTCATCAAGAGCCTTCTGTGTCTGGAATACCATAGAGTCAGCTTCGTTACGAACTTCGATAGCTTCCTTACGCTTCTTATCCTGAGCTTCGAACTCAGCAGCTTCCTTAACAGCCTTATCGATATCTTCATCAGACATATTAGAACCAGCTGTTATTGTAATATGCTGCTCCTTGCCTGTTCCAAGATCCTTAGCAGATACATTAACGATACCATTAGCATCGATATCAAATGTAACTTCAATCTGTGGAACACCTCTTCTTGCTGGAGGTATACCATCAAGTCTGAACTGTCCAAGTGACTTGTTATCCTTGGCAAACTGTCTTTCACCCTGTACTACGTTGATATCAACGGCTGTCTGGTTATCAGCAGCTGTGGAGAATATCTGGCTCTTCTTTGTAGGAATAGTTGTATTTCTCTCGATAAGTCTTGTAGCAATACCACCCATTGTCTCAATTGAAAGTGAAAGTGGTGTTACATCAAGAAGAAGGATATCACCAGCACCGGCATCACCAGCAAGCTTACCACCCTGAATAGAAGCACCGATAGCAACACATTCATCTGGGTTAAGTGACTTGTTAGGTTCGTGACCTGTTAACTGCTTTACTTTATCCTGTACAGCTGGAATTCTTGTAGAACCACCAACTAATAATACCTTTGAAAGTTCTGAAGCTGTAAGACCTGCATCTGAAAGTGCGTTCTTAACTGGCTCAGCTGTCTTTTCTACTAAGTCGTGTGTAAGTTCATCGAACTTAGCTCTTGTAAGTGTCATATCAAAATGCTTTGGACCTTCTGCTGTTGCTGTGATGTATGGAAGGTTGATGTTAGTCTGCATAGCACTTGATAATTCCTTCTTAGCCTGCTCAGCAGCAACCTTTAATCTCTGAAGTGCCATTGTATCTGTAGAAAGATCTACGCCTTCCTTAGCCTTGAAGTCATCTAACATATACTGTGTAATAGCATTATCAAAATCATCACCACCAAGTCTGTTGTTACCAGCAGTAGCAAGAACTTCGATTACACCATCACCGATTTCAATGATAGATACATCGAATGTACCACCACCAAGGTCATATACCATAATCTTCTGCTCGTGTTCATTATCAAGACCATAAGCTAAAGCAGCAGCTGTAGGCTCGTTGATAATTCTCTTAACATCAAGACCTGCAATCTTACCAGCATCCTTAGTTGCCTGTCTCTGTGCATCATTGAAGTAAGCTGGAACTGTGATAACAGCTTCTGAAACTGTCTCACCAAGATAGCTCTCAGCATCAGCCTTTAACTTCTGAAGAATCATAGCTGATATTTCCTGTGGTGTGTACTTCTTACCATCAATATCAACCTTGTAATCTGTACCCATATGTCTCTTGATTGAAGAAATTGTCTTATCAGCATTAGTAACTGCCTGACGCTTAGCAGGATCACCTACCAATCTTTCTCCGTTCTTTGTAAATGCAACTATTGATGGAGTAGTTCTGATACCTTCTGTGTTAGTAATAACAACTGGCTTACCACCTTCCATAACAGCTACGCATGAATTAGTTGTACCTAAATCTATACCAATAATCTTGCTCATAATTATCTTCCTTTCTATGTCTTATATAGACATACTGTTTAATAATATCAATTCTATTTGTTACAAGTGTGTGTATTGTTCTGATAAGCCCTAAGCCTGTAAACGACTTCTTTCTATATCACAACTGCCCACATACTTTACTTCTGGTAAAAGCTCATACCATTATACATCAACTAAATATTCTGATGTATTAGTTAGCAACCTTTACCATACTGTGGCGGATAACCACATCTCTATATGTGTAACCCTTCTCGAACTCTTCAACGATAATATTCTCGCCCTGAGAGTCATCTTCCACATGCATAACTGCATTATGAAATTCAGGATTAAACTCTGAACCAACTGCCTCGATTGGCTTAACCTGTAAGTCTTCAAGCATCTTAATTGTCTGCTTGTAAACCATATCCATACCTTTGGCAAATGGTGTTTGTAACTCTTCCTCTGTCACTGACTTAAAGCCGCGTTCAAAATTATCTACTATCGGAAGAAGTTTCTTTACTACATCCGAAGCTCCCATCTCGAACATTGCTGACTTTTCTTTGTCAGTACGCTTTCTGTAGTTGTCAAACTCAGCCATCTGACGCTTCAAACGATCTTGTAAATCCTCAATCACAGCGTCCTTCTGGTCCTTTTTATTATTTATATCAACTGTTTCCTCCGCTCCTTGCGCATCACTTGCGTTGTCAGATTTCTCTGCCTTCACATCTGCGTCAGACGAGCCCTGAGCTTCTACAGTATCAGCGTCTTTATCTGTATCTGATGTAACATCTGTATCATTAATATTAACATCTGCTTCATCAACATTATTAATGTTATTATCTTTCTTAGACACCTTATCTCCTCACCTTTCTATGATTTCTTGAATACATCATCCAACTGCGTCCTCATATTCTTCAAGGTTTCCACAACCTTTTCATAATCCATACGCTTTGGACCAATAATACCAATTGTACCCTTCATTCCATCCTGTAATTCATATGTTGCTGTTACAACGCTACAGTCTTTCATAGATTCAATCGGTGTTTCATTTCCTATATATACCTGAATACCATTGTTGGAACTACTATCCTGTTCATCAACACTATTGTCATCATCAACAACAAGATCTGACAGGCTCTGCTTTTCCTCCAAGGCATATATAAGCTCACTGGCTTTGGTTGAATCACTAAGTTCTGGATACTTGAATATGTTGGTTGCACCGCTTGTATATATCTTTAAATCATCTGCGCTGCTTATTGTATCAACAATCGCATCAAGAACTTCTTTGACAAGATAATATGTTCTCCTGCCTGATTTTCCATCTTTGAAACATGCTCAAATTCATCTGTTCAGAGTAAGCCCTGTAAGTGTTGTATTAATAAGAATGTTAAGCTTTAACAAATTCTCCTGTGACAAATCCTCGCTTACTGTTATCACCTTATTCCTTATAAGATTGCCTTCCATAACTATTACGGCTAATATCTTATTGGCTTCAAGCTGTGATAACTGAACGAACTTAAGCTTATTGCCTGTTACCTTAGGTGTCGTTACCATAGTTGCATAATTAGTATCTTTGGCAAGAACCTTGGCAACATTCTGAAGAAGCTCTTCTACCTTTTCAACCTTCTCACCTAACATATCCTTCATTGAACTTAATTCCTGTTCTTTAACAGCAACCTCGTTCTCTCTGTTGGTTATGTTCTGTTCTTTCTCAGACATCATATCGTCTACATATAATCTGTAGCCTTTATCTGTAGGAATTCTTCCTGCTGATGTATGTGGCTGAACTATATACCCAAGCTCTTCCAGGTCTGCCATCTCATTCCTTATTGTCGCGGAACTAAGCTTCATGTCTGTGAACTTAGATATCGTTCTTGAACCAACTGGCTCGCCTGTTTCTAAGTAGTTCTTAATGATTGCTTTAAGTATCTTTACTTTACGCTCATCAAGCTGTTCATCAAGCCCCATGACATACCTCCTTTTCTTTGTTGTTAGCACTCAATAATTAGGAGTGCTAATATCAACATAATTAAGGTATCACTTTGCAAGGGTGATGTCAACAATTAATTTAATTTTTTGTATAAATAAATTATAAACTTTATTAAGTGTTTGGAGAAGGGGGTGGGGCTTCGGGCACTAGAAAGCTGATTGGATATTTCTAAGACTTTCCTTTTGTTGTGGTTATGATGGACGCAAACGCTCAGACGCAACGTCCTGTTGCGTATTCGCTCCATCGCACATCCGTGTGCTATAATTCTATCAGAATTTCCTATTACATAAAAAACTGCTGTGTAAATCTGGGGCTTTGCCTGATTTACACAGCAGTTTTATTGAGGTTAAAATTATTCTTAATAGAAATTACTTAGGATTAGATTATATTCCTAAGAATTTCTTTACTTCATTGGTCATCTCGCTTACTTCACATACTGTGTTGTGGAGGACTGGAGCTGTTCTGATTTCTTCGATAGCGTTAGGAACTTTTACTTTAGCAAGTTCGCTTAACTTATCTACAAGTTCAAAGTCACCCATTGAAGCATACTTAGGGTCGATTGCTTCCATTACGCTTCTTGTAAACTTGTATGGGCTTGCTGTTGAAGCTATAACTGTCTTAGTTTCGTCCTTAGTGTCTGCCTTGTACTTGTTATAAACTGTAGCAGCTACTGCTGTATGTGTATCTATAACATATCCACAAGTTTCATATAAATCCTTTATAGTAGCAGCATCTTCCGCCTCTGTAGCATAGTTGCCATAGAAATCTGAAAGCTGTGCTTTCATATCAGCAGTAATCTCATACTTACCTGTTTCTTTAAGTGAAGCCATAAGCTCGCTGTTCTTCTCAGCACTGTTGCCTGCTATTCTATAGATAAGTCTTTCAAGGTTGCTTGAGATAAGAATATCCATAGATGGTGATGTTGTAAGAACGAAATCTCTGTTTCTGTCATACTCACCCGTTGTAAAGAAATCGTATAACACCTTATTCTCATTAGAAGCACATATAAGCTTATTAATAGGAAGTCCCATATTCTTAGCATAAAATGCAGCAAGGATATTACCAAAGTTACCTGTAGGAACTACTGCATTAATCTTTTCACCTGCCTTGATTTCTCCGTTAGCAAGAAGTCTTGCATATGCATATACATAGTATACAATCTGTGGAACAAGACGTCCTATATTTATTGAGTTAGCTGATGAGAACTGGAAGCCGGCATTGTTCATAACCTTTTCAAGTTCCTTATCACCAAATATATTCTTAACACCTGTCTGTGCATCATCAAAGTTACCCTTAATTCCAATTACGTGAGTATTAGCACCCTTCTGTGTAACCATCTGCTTTTCCTGAATAGGGCTTACACCGTTCTTAGGATAGAATACAACAATTCTTGTTCCTGGAACATCTGCAAAACCTGCAAGAGCTGCTTTACCTGTATCTCCTGATGTTGCTGTAAGTATTACTATTTCATTTTTAACATCATTCTTCTTAGCTGATGTTGTAAGTAAGTGTGGTAATATAGATAAAGCCATATCCTTAAATGCAATAGTTGCACCATGGAATAATTCTAAGAAATATGCACCCTCTGCCTTAACTAATGGTGCAATCTCTTCAGTATCAAACTTAGAATCATAAGCTTTGTCAATACAGTTCTTTAACTCTTCTTCTGTAAAGTCATCAAGCATAAGCTTCATAACTTCATAAGCAACTTCCTTATAAGACATCTTTGAAAGTTCTTCTAAGCTCTTATCTAATGAAGGAATAGATTCTGGTACGAATAATCCACCATCTGGAGCAAGTCCCTTTAATATAGCCTGTGAGGCTGTTACTCTTACACTATCATCCCTTGTACTTCTGTAAAATAAACTCATCTCTTATTCCACCTTCTTATTTTATTGGGGTGAATCACAGTCAATCTGATGCATAACCGTCTCCCACATACATATGTACCTGCCAGAACAACATCTGGTAAATGGAACAGCTTTATCATCACTAACCGGATTCCTGTTAAAAATGCTTTAAACAGAAACCATTATACAACAGGAATGATACGAAAAACAATAGGTATATTGAATTATTACTAATTTTATCATATAATTTATAGGATTGATAAATATTAGACAATTTCCGGCTGACAGTAATATATACAATATTATTAAGATAGCAATGTATTTATTATAAAATCAAATTAACATATCACTAATATATGATAGCATAATAATCAAGATACGTTAAAGGAGAACCACAACTTGGCTAAAGGTGTTTACAAGACCAATAAAAAAGACGGCTCTGTATATTACAGGGTTTCAATAACATATAAGAATAAACATATAAGTATCGGAAGTTATGATGATGAAAATACAGCCTCACAGGTTTACTGTACTGCTTGCGATATACTTTTTAAGCCTGACATATATTATGTTAATATTGACCTTCATACTTCATCATACGCCGAATGTCATATTGATTTTCCTTATTCTAAGTTCATAAGTCTTATTAATTTCCGCGACAATGGCATATATATTAAGACACCCATATACCTGTGCAACAAGGCATTTTTGTATTTTCTTGAACCCGGGAATACTCTTATATTTTCCATTGATGACCTTTTCTATTATTCGCACCACACAATTATGTGCCGCGGCGGTTATTATTTCGTAAATGATTATGGTATGCAGACAAGCATTTTATCCAGATTTGGAATACGCAGTCATTCCGTTAAAGGAAAAGATTACATTTTCAGGAATAATGACGAACACGATTTCAGATATGAAAATGTGTGTGTAGTCAATAAATATAATGGCGTGAGCCAGATTGTAAAAAACGGACGTATAATGTTCCAGAGCAGAATTCACATTAATGGTGATTTTATAATAGGGACTTATGGGACGGAATATGAGGCAGCTATTGCTTATAATAAGGCAGCTGATATGCTAGAACCGGTGTTTCCGGTGAGTTATACGAGGAATTATATTGAGGATATATCGCACATTACTTATGCGGCTGCTTATAATAGCGTGAAGATTTCTAAGAGGGTGATTGAGTATGTTAAGAGGCTGGCGGAAAAAGTGAATTGCTAGGATTGGACATAAAATATACGGAAGATTAGTTCATAATTGACAACGGATAGCTTTAGTTGACAACGGACACGGGCGGAAT
>ENA-OQDC01001523-OQDC01001523.1-human-gut-metagenome-genome-assembly--contig:-NODE-1523-length-11351-cov-3.000000_pt1 | contig 11351 bp, 16 predicted proteins | sample MGYA00242770_ERZ504601 | MGnify/ENA primary metagenome ERZ504601 (study PRJEB26092, sample SAMD00036305) | human gut metagenome | host: Homo sapiens | study: EMG produced TPA metagenomics assembly of...
CTGTAGATCCTTCGCATGCTCGCCAGTGATATAGGATTTTCGGTATATGCCGGATCTTATCGGTCTTCTCAACACACCGGAGTACAAAATCATAGTCCTGTGCACCATCGTATTCGCCGTTCAACTTTCCTGCCGCCTGATATAATTCCTTTTTAACAACCACCAGATGACAGAAATAATTTGTTGTACAAAGCATATCTGGATTAAAATCCGATTTGAAATGAGGGAAGAAATACTCTTCTCCATCCATCGTAATCTTATCTTCATCCGTATAAATAAGCTCTGTATCCGGATATTCATTCAATTCTGCCACACACTCATACAATGCGTCCGGTGTCAGCAGATCATCATGATCCATAAAAGCGATATAATCTCCCGTTGCCATATCCAGTGCCACATTTGTATTATCCGAAATATGCAGTTGTTTTTTATTGTCCTTCACCCGGATTCGGCTATCCTTCTTTGTTGTATTCTTCCAGAATCCCTGCAATCGACGAATCTTCCCCGCTTCCATCTGAAAGACAGAGCTCCCAGTTCTGATAGGACTGTCCTCTTACAGAATCCAGCATTTCCCGCAGATATCTTTCCGGTGTCCGGTAAAGAGGAACAACAATCGAAATCTTCGGCATCCGGGTAAATTGCTTTCTCTTCTGCCGGTACAGTCTGATCCTGGACGGCTCATGTCTTCGCAGCCATTCTTCATACTCTGTACCGTTTTTCCCACTCAATTTTGTCACCCGCCCTGTATAAACGCTGCACCAGATTCCCAAACTGACGATAATAGATTCTGACTTTGCGAAAATCATCCAGCATTTTCTGACGTCGCAGTTTTCTTTTGAGATTTATGATCTCTTCCGCATTTTTCTCTTCTTCTTCAAAGCATACTTCCAGTTTTCGCGGAATACCTTCCTCATAAAATGCCTTAAACCCGGCAATCTCTTCCTTTTTACATTCCGGATACTCTCGCAGCACATCCAGACGCCGGATTTTTTCTTCTTTCATCTCCAGTTCATTCTGATTCTCATCCAGAAACCGAATCGATGCATTTTTCCTGCTATAATACCATCCCTCGACTGAAAATCCTTTTTCTTCAGTATTCACCTTATCTATGCTGTTTGCCAGCCATTTCTCCAGGTTCTTCAATTCACTGACTGCAAAGGTCTTCATCAATTCTTCTTTTCCACGATACGACTGCAATACTTCCAGTCTGGACGCTTCTCTCCAGTCTTTCGGAAGATGTATCCAAAGAAAAAACTGTTTGGTTATAAGTCTTTTTCTTATCTTACGGAACTTCAACGGATGAAGACGGATTCCATCCGTTGTATAAAATAGTTCCTTTCCATCCAGCCGGATTTCAATCCGGTTTCCATCTGGTCTGTTATCCAGAAAATATCCCGTAATAAGTAATCTGTCTTTTTCTTTTACATGAAACCGACATGTTGCGATATAAAAAAGCATTTTCCATTTTTCAAATCCTCTCACTTCCACACTATCTGGAAAATAACCAGTTCAAAAACTGAAAGAAAACACAGATATACAATACTAACAGCAGAAATACGCAAAATGTTTCTATATCAAACCGATATGTAACCGTCTTTAAAATTAAAGTTCCTTCACTTTCTTCACTATTTATTTTCAAATTTGTTCCTTCCTCTGATGTCTTTTCCGTATAAAGTGCAATAGAATCTTTTTCAAATACTACTTTATACGCCTTCCCCCTGCATCTGGTTACCGTATCAAACGAAAATTCATTGAATTTGCCCGGTTTTTATATCTCCCACCTTCTTCACAGATTCCGCAACCGTTTCTCCATTTTCACAATCCTGAAGATAAATTCGGATCTCTGTTTCTGGATCTTCCTGCAAATTCTGGCATTTCACCTGGATTCCATCCAGTGTCTCCTCCTCACAGACAAATTCCTGCGATATCTGATCCTGCGACACATCCATCATGACATACTGGTCATTTTCTATCATCCGGTCATAAATCGCATGCGTCTTATGAACATGTCCTAAACAAATGCAGCAGAATCAGCACAATAACTGCTGCCAACTTTTCTACTTTTCTCATTTTTCCCTCTTATTCTGCTTCCTGATATTCTCTGCACAACTCATCTGCATCCCCGATACTGCGAACTCTTCCATGTTCCAGCCATACAATCCGGCTGCACAGATTTCTCACCTGCTCCATATTATGCGAAACAAACAAAATCGTAGCTCCATTCTCCTTCATCCGGTTAATTCTTGCTTCACATTTCTGCTGAAAATGGAAATCGCCTACCGATAATACTTCATCCACGATCAGAATATCCGGCTGTCCGATTGTTGCTACCGCAAACGCGAGACGCGAAAACATTCCCGATGAAAAATTTTCACCGGTACATCCATAAACTGGTCCAGTTCTGAAAACTCTACAATCTCTTCATAGTGCTCCTCCAGATATTCCCTGGTATATCCAAGCAGCGTCCCGTTCAGAAATACGTTCTCCTTCGCAGTCAAGTCAAAATCAAACCCTGCTCCCAGTTCGATCAGCGGCGCGATCACACCGGAAGTCTTAACGCTGCCACAGGTTGGTTTCATGACACCTGGCAATGAGTTTTTCAACATCGTACATTTTTCCACTTCCGTTTACACCGATCAGTCCCAGTGTTTCTCCTTTTATAGACTTCAAACGACACATCCTGCAGTGCCCAGAAATCCTGATAGGTAATCTTTTTCTTTACTCTCTGTATAAAATATTCTTTAAATCCATCAAATTTCTCTGATGCCAGACTGAATTTGATGGAAACATCTTCTACATTTTACAATTACATTTTTTCTCCATCCTTACTCCTACAAATCAAGATAAAACCATCCTGATGCTTATCAAAAAAAACCAGCATCCCACTCCAAGACACAGTACAGCTTCTGCTGCTGTCACCAGAAGCATCACCAGATCTGGAAGTCTGCCATAGATCACAACATTCCGGAACATGATCAGAATACTGGTCAGGGGGGTTTATCATTACCAGATGGTATAACCATTCCGGCAGAATCGACATTGGATAGATAACCGGTGTCAGATACATCAGCACTGCCATCAGCACCGAATACAAGTGCAGAACATCCCTGTATTTCACCGCAATCGTCGCCAGAATCAGTCCAATCCCCAGAGCCAGAACCACCAGCAAAAAAAGTGGCACAACTGAAAGAAGCATTGTCCAGTGAAGCTCCGCACGCATACCGATCATAATCAGAAATAACGCTGCACAGGATGACATCAGATTGATCAGACTGGAACACACCCTTGACATCACGAATACATATTTCGGTACATACACCTTCTTTATCAGAGATGCACTCCCGATAATTGCTGACATTGCATTTGTCGTAGCGTCATTGAAAAAGTTAAAAATAACCTGCCCACATAACAAATACAACGGAAAATTCTCTATATCAAATTTAAACAGATTTGAGAAAACGATGGATAAAACCGTCATCATAAGAAGTGGATTCAGCAGTGTCCATAAAACCCCCAGTATGGAACGCCGGTATTTCACCTTCACATCTCTTGAAACCAGTTCTTTTAAAAACGGCTTAAATTTGACAAAATTTTGAATATAAACTGACATATTTTCTTCCCCTTTAAATTATAATTATATTATTTTTTCAGTCTTTATTCAATCAAATCGCTTACACTTATCATTGATTTTCTCTATTTCTTTTATCGATTTTCCGAATAAGTAAAGGGCGTGTGAAAAAACGAAAGTTTTTTCATGCGTCCTTTGCTTATGAATACAACAGTAGTTATAGTTCATAAAAAAGTGTATAACTCCCCTTTCCCCATAAGAAAGCTATTATGGAATCCTATGCGGCAGTTGCAACTTTTTTCTGTTTGTTGTGATATTTATAAAGATTGTGTCCAATAGAAACAAGAAATACTTCCAGCAGAACAGATTTTATTCCTCTTCGGACAATTCTTTTGTACCAACGGTCGTTTTTGATGATGCCAAATGTACCTTCTGCCTGAATAGATCTATTCATTCTTAGAAGTGCTCCCTGGATACTTTCAAGATTTTCAATTACTTCCTGATGCATCGCTGTAAGTTCACGGTTGATCCGAACGATACGGTTTTTATCTGTCTTTTTACATTGTTCTGCGTATGGACATCCGGAACAGTCCTCACACTGGTAGTATTCTTCCTGACGTCCATACTTGTTTCCCTTTACGTTTTTTCGATACCGAAGATAAAAGTTTTTCCCGTTTGGACAACGCATGATTCCGTCTTCACCAATTGGAAAATTTACCGCTCGGAATGGATCTTCACGATACTTCCTGTCAGTAGTCTCTTTCTTGAACATGGTGAATTTCATATACTTTTCCATTCCATGCTGTTCACAAAAGATGTAATTGTTGTAAGAACCATATCCGGCATCTGCCACTGGATACTTCGGATAAAAGCCATATGTAGTATAAAACTCGTTCATCAACGGAATAAAACAATCCATGTCTGAGCGATACTGATTTACATCAACAACAGCAATGTATTCATCCGCAACACCAACCTGCACATTGTAAGCTGGAAGCAGCTGGTCATTTCCCATATAGTCCGTCTTGATCCGCATAAAAGTGGCTGAATGATCTGTCTTTGAGTAGCTGTTGCGTTCCTTCCCACAGATTTTGATTTTTTCCACGTATTCTTCTAGTTTTACAGCATACTCCCTAAGTTTCTCATAATGACGTTGCTGCGTGGTTTTGCGATGTCCCCTCCCATGAACAAACATCGTTTCATCAATCTGCCAGGCTTCTGCATACTGTTCAGTCGCTTTCTTCAGATACTCAGGTGCATACTCACTATTGATACAAAGCTTTATCCCTGTACATGACAGTTCTTCATTGATTTCCTCAAAGAGTGTAGTAATCTTATCAAAGAGACGGTATCTGGATTTTTCTGTGGCTTTTTTCCACACCCAGGAATATTTATTTGTATTTGCTTCAAACTTGGAGCCATCAATGTATAGGTGTTGGAGATCCACGTGTTCTGTCTCGAAGATTTTTTTGTTTATGTCCTGAAATATTTCTTTAATGGAATTCAGCAAGTACCTCGTTTAATGAAAGTAGCCGAAGGTACGATAAGAAGGTGTTTGATGATCCATGAGATACATGAAGCGGAGATTGACTTTACACTGGTCCTCCAACTCACGTAATGATATATAGCCATTCGCCATAAATCCGAACAAAACTGTCTTCAGCATGCTGACCGGGTCATATCTGAGTCTTCCTGTATAATGTTGTGGAATATTTTTCAGATACTTCTCCAGTTCAATTTCTCCCATAAATTTGTCAAAAGTCAGCACTGGATCACAGATGTCCAGATAATCTTGAATTAGCAGTGGCAAAACTGCCTGTTTTGGGTTAGAATAGATTATGTTATTAATTTTCATTGCAAGCTAATTATAACAGAAAGAAGGACCTTAGGGTTTATAATAACCCCTTGGTCCTTCTTTTTTTCGGGACTATGCTTTTTTCACAGCCCCCTAACGGACATCCTTATATAATTTTGCAATCTCTTCTGCCGGAACACCATCCCGGTACATGGCTCTCAGCCGGTTCATAAGCCACATTACTTTCAGCTTTTCGATTGTATTTCCGCCAAATCTTCTGTCTGAAGTATAAATCCTGTGTCTTGTCATCCCAAGCGGAATCCCTTTTTCTTTGAGGATCAATGAAAACTGATAATCCTCCAGAATCGGCATCTCTGGAAATTTTCCCACTTCAAAAAACAACTTCCGGTCAATGAAAATCCCCTGGTCTCCAAACATTACTTTTCTGTCTTTAATCCTGTGATTGGAGATCACCCTGCAGGTGAACATAAAAAAGTTATATGAATGAAATGCAATTCCAAAACACCCTGCCCGGTATTTTTTCATTACAGTCTCAATCTCTTCTAATGCTGTAGGTGGAACTTCACTGTCGCAGTGCAGGAAAAAAAGTACATCTCCACTGCTTTCTTCCGCTCCCATGTTCATCTGCTTTGCCCTTCCTTTCGGGGACTGAATCACCGGATACCGGTCCTTCAAAAGTGCCAGTGTTCCATCCGTGCTTCCCCCGTCTACAAACAGAATCTCACATCTTTCATTCAGCGGCTCCAGTGTCTCCATCAGCCTTTCAATTGTCGATTCTTCATTGTATGTTGGTATAATAATTGATATTTTCATCTCTACTTCACGGTTTCAATTTTTACGTTCATCCAGGTATCATACAGATTTCTCCGGAACTCGTCCGCATCTCTGATCACCGGGATCTTGAGGGTGCAGTTCTTTTTCGCTTCATCCTCTGCCAGAATCATTCTTCCCTTTGTAAGCTTTTCTGTTGACAGCTGCATGTCCACTATCTGTGTCTCAAAAAGTTCCGGATGCATCATGTAAGCCGCAGCGATCGCATCCCAGTTATAATATCCGGGAATTCCATATTCATCCCAGTTATTGTCAAACCAGTAATCCGTCTCATTCTTGATCAGCCTTACAACTCCCTTACTCAGATCCGAAAGTTCTCTTTCATACTCTTCTCTTGTAAAAAGTACCTTCAGGCAATTATTACCCGTAATAACCGCAACATCCGTTCCACTGGTAAGTGTCGCATAAGTTGCCAGCGGATCACAGGAGAAATTAAGTTCATCCATTTCCCGCTTTGCAAAGATCAGCGGTTCTGTTGTTCCTCCCATCAATACGATACTCTTCACCTGATGAAAAACTCAGGATTGTGTTTCCAGGCTCCATAAAGATTTGTCACGGAACCCGTCACCAGAATTTCCAGCTCCCCGGCATATTTTTCTGCCATCTCGGCAAGATAATGTGCCGCTTCACTTTCGGTTTCTCCAGGTGTTGCTCCACCTTTGTAAACGCGCAACTCGTCATGCCCGATTTTCTTTACAAACTTCTTTGTATTTTCGTAAACCTTCTCCAGCGTATTGTTCCCATAAGTTGTCGTCACTCCCAGGACCTCTGCTTCCGGATCCCCCAGAAGATACAGCAGTGCCAGTCCATCATCTACATCACACCCGTTAATTCCAAACGTACAGTCACAATCATGAATTATTTTTCGCATACCATTCTCCTTTTATCACTTCTGAAACAAAATCCCCTGTCTTTCATCAATTTTGATGCCAACCAGTTCTCCTGTTTTTACCCCCAGTTTCATCCAGTCACGGTGAAGCATCCATACTGTCAGCTTTCCATCTGCATACTTCAACAGGATTTCTGCTGTTTCCCCCTCAAACATAACTTCTTCAATCTGATACATTCTTTCCGTCTCATCTACGGTCAGCGTGATCGCCGATGGTCTGACCATCAGTTCATACTCTCCTTCCGCTTTCTGCGTCTCAAATGAAACTGCCCGGCTTACGAATCTGCCATTCTCCACTTTCCCAAAAATATAATTTGTCTGTCCCATATAATCTGCCACCGCTCTGGACTCTGGATGGTAGAACATCCTCTCCGGCTTATCATACTGAAGCACTTCTCCAGCTTTCATCAGAGCGATCCGGTCAGACACCTTCATCGCTTCTTCTTTATCATGCGTGACCATAACGACCGTAAGACCCATCTCATGATGCAGCTTTCTTACCAGATCTGCCATCTCGCACCGCAGATTCTCATCCAGGCTTGAAAATGGTTCATCAAGAAGAAGAATTTTCGGATCTGCCGCAAGCGCTCTTGCCAGCGCGACCCTCTGACGCTGTCCACCGGACATTTCCCGGATCTTACGCTTCTCAAATCCTTCCAGCTGGACAGCTTTTAACAGTTCTCCTACCTGCGCCTGCTTATCCTTTTTTCGGGAATTTTTTTCAGATCCATCGAAAAGCTGATATTCTGTTCTACCGTCATATGCGGAAACAGTCTGAGATCCTGAAAAACAATTCACGGTTCCTCATTTTTTCCGGTGCAAGATTTGTAATCGATGTGTCATCGATCCGGATATCCCCTTCCTGCGTTTCAAGAAGACCTGCAATGCTTTTTAACAGTGTTGTCTTTCCGCAGCCTGAGGCGCCAAGAAGCGAAACAAATTCTCCCGTTCTAATCTCCAGATTTATATTCTTCAGTATTCTTGTCTTTTGTAAATCTACACAAAGTTCTTTAATTGTAAGACTCATGTGCTCCTCCTGCCTAATAATATTCTACTTCCTGTGCCTTTGTAAAACGTCCCACGATCCATTCCAGTATTCCAAACACCAGAAGCATGATCACCAGGAATATCACACTGTAAATGCTGGCAAAATTACGTTCTCCGCTTCCGAGATATGGAACCATGACGATTGCAAATGTTTTGACATTTCCCCCGCCGATCATCAACGTCAAGAAATACTGACTGAACGAAACAACAAATGCCATCGAAAACGCAGAAAGCATGACCGGAAACAGATTCGGAAGTGTCACTTTAAAAAACGCCTGAAGCGCACCAGCCCCAGAACTCTTGCCTGCTCCTCCAGCTTTACCCCAATTGCTCTTGTTCCATCCTGCATCAGCGTAACTGCATACGGAAGAGAACAGATCAGATGGACAATAATGACTCCCTGAACGGTTCCGCTTAATCCACATTTGATAAAGGTAATCTGAACCCCCCATCGCAAACACGGTTCCCGGAACAAGAAACGGAAGCATCGACATAAATGAAAACAGCCGCTTTCCAAAAAGTCATAGCATTCCAGCGCCCTCGCCGTCATTGTTCCGATTACAACCGACAGGAACGCGACCGAAGCCGATATGAAAAGACTGGACATACAAAGTCGCACAAGCTGCTGCCGTTTCTCAGTATTCCATTCACCGCTCTCATCGAAATTTTCTGCGGGATAAGTGACGGCCATGCCCATCTCTCTGTCCCTACCCAGACAAGGATCGTAAGAATTGGTACAATCACCAGGAAAATAAAAATGCCTATGATCAGGCCTTCCCAGATGTTCTTTTTTCTTTTCATCTTCCTATTCCTCCTAACCTGCCAGCTTCTTCGTGCTCCGGCGAAGTAATATGTAATATAAAACTGCTGCAATCAGAGAGATCACGATCAGGATTCCATTGATCGCCATCGCATACGGTCGCGCCCGCAGATCAGGCTTGGTATATTCCAGATAAGCCAGAACCGGCAGTGCCTTTGGTGTCGTTGCTCCAAGTATGAACGGCAGCTCATATGCTCCAAGTGCAAATACAAAGATGATCAGGAAACCACTGAGCACTGTATTCATACATAAAGGAAGCGTTACTTTCATGAAGGTCTGAAGTTTATTCGCTCCAAGATTGGCCGCTGCTTCTCCAAGACTGCCATTGATATTCGCCATCAGAGCAATCACAAAATAGATTATGAATGGAATTCCTTCCACAGATAGGCAAGAATTACACCAAGTCCATATCTGTCATAGATCAGCATCGGAAACTGCTGCTGATCTGTAATCAGTCCTGCATTTGCAAGGATTCTCGCAAGGATTCCATTTTGCGAAAGAATGTTTACAATAAAGAGTGCCACAACAACATGAGGAACAATGATCGGAATCTGAACGATCCGCATAATGATTCCGCGCACTTTTCCGGCACTCACCAGAACTGCACACAGAAATGTTCCTGTTACTGTGGCAAGAAAAGCCGACATAAATGCAATGTACATACTATATTTTAATGACTGCAAAAGATCCGGCCTTGTCAGTACCTCCTTATAATATTTCAGCGTCGGTTCCGTTAACCCAAAAGCTGGAATCACCCCTAAACTTTGGATGATTCCAGTTCCCAGACCAATAATAAAAACTACGCCTAATATAAGTTGCGGCACCAACAGTATATAAGGTGTCATTTTTTTCTTCATTTTATTTTCCTACTACTTCCTCTGCCCAGATCTCTTCGATGATCGGTACAAGTGCGGAAGGCATTTCCGGAAGACGTTTTGATAAAAGTTCATCCTGAGAGATTACTCCCTTACCGATTTCAACTTTATCAAATGCTTCTTTCTGTGTATCGTTTAATTTGTTGTAATCTACAACCGGAATGGTACGGATCTCTGTGAAACGATCTGCCTGTACTTCCGGATCCATCATCTCGTTGATTGCTACCTGGGCTCCTGCTACGTTTCCTGAATTTGCTGCAATTGCAATGTAATTTGTATTTCCAATTGTTCCTTTATCGAACTGGAAGGATTGAGATGTTTCTGTGTAAGTACCATTTTCAATATTGGTAGCTGTTGAATATGCACTGTAAGAGATATCCATTACAACTTCTCCGTCAGAGTACATATTGGTCAGTGCCGTAGAATCCTTCGGGAAAGTCTTTCCTTCATTCCACAGGTATGGATTCAGTTCACGCAGATATTCAAGAGCTGGCTCAATTGCTGCTTTTACAGTCTCTTTATCAGCTTCCATATCCATGAACTGTTCATATCCGCAGATATCGTAAATCACATTACGAACAAATGCACTTCCTGTAAAGTCAGGTAATGCAGGATAAGTTACTTTTCCTTTGTTCGCTTTGCAGAACTCCATGAACTCATCTGTGTTTGTCGGAAGATCCGGTGTTACTGCTGTATCTGCGACCATAACAAGCTGTGCTTTTCCGTATGGAGCTTCATATCCCTCAATCGGAAAGCAGAAGTCTGCATTTGTCTCTTCATCATCTGTATCAATATAAGACTGGAAGTTCGGAAGTTCTTCTGCAAACGGTCCGTAAAGCATGTTGTTTTCTTTACAGGTCTTGAAGTTTTCTCCGTTGATCCAGATCATATCGATATCGCCATCTTTTTTATCTGTTGAAATTTCACCGGAAAGCTGACTTAAAATCGCATCAATATCCATCGGTACACGTTCCAGTGTGATGTCATATTTTTCTTTCAGACGCGGTGCATAGTAGTTGTCAAGCCAGTCATTTAAGCTATCATCTCCGCCCCATCCGTAAAATGTAACGGTTGTACCCTTGGCTGCATCCACCATTTCATCGAAGCTCATATCCTCTACGGCTTCGGTTGTCTGCTTGGTTTCTTTGTTGTCTGCTTTTTCTGTCTTTGCGCTGTTTCCACATGCTGTTAAGGAAAACGCCATCACAGTACTTAAAAGCAGAGCTGCAATTCTCTTTTTCATTAAAATTTTCCTCCTTCATTTTCTCCGTCCTTCATTATAACAAATTATTAACAAAAAGCACGCTGTTTTTCATTCCTGCTTTGTTGTTACCCCTCAACACTTCGTTTAGCTATTGTAATTTTCTATATACTTATAGAATTTTTCTACTGATGATTCCATTGCTCTGTCCTTCAGCGTAAGTAAGACCGATTTCCCAGATCATATCATCTTCTGCTGCAAAGGAATTCATTGACCAGCCCCTCTGTATTCATATCTTCATCGG
>ENA-OQDC01001527-OQDC01001527.1-human-gut-metagenome-genome-assembly--contig:-NODE-1527-length-11327-cov-7.132321_pt1 | contig 11327 bp, 10 predicted proteins | sample MGYA00242770_ERZ504601 | MGnify/ENA primary metagenome ERZ504601 (study PRJEB26092, sample SAMD00036305) | human gut metagenome | host: Homo sapiens | study: EMG produced TPA metagenomics assembly of...
TTTCTAAAACTATCATATCATAAATATGTTAAATTTGCAAGAGAAAATACAAAACTTTTAGGTTTTTACAAAAAAAGTTAGCACACCAAAAAAAGTGTCAATTTGTTGAAAATAAACAATTGCTGTGATAAGATGAAACTATCTTTATACATAAGTGATGAGACAGAAAAGGAGACAATGAATATGGCTATTTTTCAGGCGTTTCGGGCATTGCGTCCTGTTTCGGAGAAGGCAGCAGATGTAGCTGCACTTCCATATGATGTGGTAGATCGTGCAGAGGCGAAAGCGATTGGAGATAAAAATCCTGATTCTTTCCTGCACGTAGATCGTGCTGAGATGGATCTGCCGGATGATACAGATCTGTATGACTCGAAAGTATATGAACGCGCAAGACAGAATCTGTTGAATATGGAAAAAAATGGTGTGATGAAACAGGAGGAAACACCGTGCTATTATATTTATGAACTTACCCGTAAGGGAAAGACACAGACAGGTCTGGTTGGATGCTGTTCAATCGATGATTATATGAAGGGCATCGTAAAAAAACATGAACTTACCAGAGAAGATAAGGAGCAGGACCGTATCCGTCATGTAGATGTGTGTGATGCGAATACCGGACCGATTTATCTTGCGTGCCGCTATCCACAGCAGTTGCTTGATTTGATGGAACAATGGAAAACATCTCACGCAGCAGTATATGATTTTGTTGCAGATGATGAAATTGGGCATCGCGTGTGGGTGATCGACGGGAATGAGGAGATTGAGACGATACGTGAGCAGTTTGAAAATATCCCGTCTATATATATTGCGGACGGACATCACAGAGCAGCATCGGCAGTGAAAGTGGGACTTAAACGAAGAGAAGAGCATCCGGATTATGATGGAACAGAGGAATTTAATTATTTCCTTTCTGTAGTATTTCCATATGATCAGCTTAAGATTCTTGCATATAACAGAGTGGTGCATGACCTGAATGGAATGGATGAACATGCTTTTATTGCCAGTCTGAAATTTAATTTTGAACTTATGATCATGCCGGGATTCCCGTGTAAACCAGTAGAAAAACACTGCATGGGCATGTATGTGGGCGGAAACTGGTATCATTTAAAAGCATGGGAAGATGTTTATGAGAAGAAAGATGTAGTAGGTCAGCTGGATGTGTCTATCCTTCAGGAAAAAGTTCTTACACCGATTCTTGGCATTGGTGATCCGCGTACGGATCAGAGAATCCGTTTTGTAGGTGGCAGCCATAAGTTGAGTGAACTTGCCGAGATTGCAGATAAGACTGGTGGAGTTGTATTTGCCATGTTTCCGACGGCAATGGAAGATCTGATGCAGATTGCAGATGAAAATAAACTCATGCCGCCGAAATCTACCTGGTTTGAACCGAAACTTCGAAGCGGTCTGTTTATACATAAACTTTCATAATAATAAGCTCTGATACAGAGCAGTTTTCAGAAAAGGAGGAATTACGTATGGGATTGATCAAAGCAGCAGTTGGAGCAGCCGGTGGGGTACTGGCAGATCAGTGGAAAGAGTATTTTTACTGTGAGGCTATGCCAGCCGATGTGCTGGTTACAAAAGCACATAAAAAAGTTTCTGGGAGATCATCAAACAAACATGGATCAGAAAATATCATATCCAACGGATCTGTAATCGCAGTGAACGACGGACAGTGTATGCTGATCGTAGAACAGGGAAAAGTTGTAGATGTCTGTGCAGAACCAGGAGAATACACTTACGATATGTCTACAGAACCATCTCTTTTCTGTGGTGATCTGGGCGAGGGAATCAAAAGTGTTTTTCAACAGATCGGCAAGCGTTTTACTTTTGGTGGAGAAGCACCAAAAGATCAGAGAGTATATTTTGTAAACACAAAAGAACTCGTGGGAAATAAATATGGAACACCGAATCCGGTTCCTTTCCGTGTAGTGGACAACAATATCGGACTGGATATTGATATTTCTATTAAATGTTTTGGGGAATACAGCTATCGAATTGCCAATCCGATTCTTTTTTATACAAATGTATGTGGTAATGTAGAACAGGATTATGAACGGGAAGAGATTGACGGTCAGTTGAAGAGTGAACTTATGACCGCATTGCAGCCGGCTTTTGCGAAAATTTCGGAACAGGGTATCCGTTACAGCGCACTTCCGGGACATACACAGGAACTTTCTGATGCACTGAATCAGGTACTTACTGAAAAATGGAATAACTTAAGAGGTATCTGCATTGTTTCACTTGGTGTGTCCAGTGTGAAAGCATCCGAAGAAGATGAAGCGATGATCAAAGAACTGCAGAGAAATGCTGCGTTCCGTAATCCGACAATGGCAGCAGCACATATGGTAGGAGCGCAGGCAAGTGCTATGCAGGCAGCTGCATCTAATCAGAATGCCGCTCCGGTAATGGCGTTTGCAGGTATGAATATGGCATCTAATGCCGGTGGAGTGAATGCACAGAATTTGTTTGCAATGGGGCAGCAGGCACAGCCGCAGATGCAGCCACAGTCTCAGCAGAGCAGTGGATGGACATGTGCATGCGGAGCTGTTAATACAGGTAAATTCTGCTCAGAGTGCGGACAGCCGCGTCCGGCAGGACCGTGGACCTGCAGCTGTGGAGCTGCTAATACGGGTAAATTCTGTTCGGAATGTGGACGACCAAGACCATAACCTGAGGAGGTGACCGGGTGGATACATTAAACTATAAATGTCCAAACTGTTCGGCTGGACTTACGTTTGACAGTAAAGAACAGAAGATGAAATGCGAATTTTGCGGAAGTACGTATTCGCTGGAAGAACTGGATAAACTGGCAGAACAGCAGGATACGGTAGAAGAAGATAAGACCGAAAAATGGAAAGGGTTTGAACCGGAACAGTGGCAGTCAGATGAGAAGTCAAATATGGCAGTGTGGAACTGTCCGTCCTGTGGAGCTGAAATATTGGCCGAAAAGACAACAGGATCAACGGTGTGTCCGTATTGTGACAATCCAATGATCATGCCGGAACAGTTTAAAGACAGCTATCGTCCGGATTACATCATTCCGTTTATGAAATCAAAAAAAGAAGCGAAACAGGCACTTAAGGCACATTACGAAGGAAAACCGCTTCTTCCGAAAGTATTTAAAGATGAAAATCATCTCGAAGAGATTAGGGCAGTTTATGTACCGTTCTGGTTGTTTGATCTGGATACTGCAGGAAGATTCAGCTATGAGGCGACAAAAACCAGAGTATGGGAAGACGATGACTATAACTATACAGCAACCAGGTTTTATCATGTTGCCCGTGCCGGAAAGATAAACTTCCGAAAAATACCAGTGGATGGTTCAAAGGCAATCGATGATACCATGATGGAGGCAATCGAACCATATGAGTATCAGGATCTGACAGAATTTAATATGTCCTACCTGTCCGGATATATGGCAGATAAATATGATCAGGAACCGGATGAACTGACCGGACGTGTCTATGAACGTATGGAACAGAGCGTCAAAGACTGTTTTGAAGCGAGTGTAAAAGGATATGCAACTGTTACGCCGAAGCAGGAGAAGGTTACTGTAACGAATAAAGGCGAGGTAAAATATGGCCTTTTTCCGGTATGGTTTCTGAATACAAAATGGAATGGAAAAACATATTCGTTTGCCATGAATGGACAGACGGGACGTCTGATCGGTGACCTTCCGGTGGGAAAAGATCTGGCAGTAAAATACTGGTTCAAATGTCATATCCCGCTGACAATTGCTATGACAGCAATCGTTACAGCACTGCGATTTATGGGGGTGATCTGAATGAAGAAAATGAATCTTATCTTAAGCGGATCACTGCTTGTGATGAGCCTTGGTGTGCTTTCACCGGCTGTGGTGTATGCAGGTGCTGAGACAGAGACGGCACAGGAAGATGAAAATGGAGAAATGTCCTGGGTTTTTGATGATTGCGGGATTCTGAGTGATGATGAGATCACAGAGCTTAATGATGAACTTGCGACTATATATGATACATATGGATATGATGCCGTTCTCTGGATCTCACAGGATGTGGGAGAGGACGAAGATTATCGTCAGTATGCTGCGGAATTTATGCAGGCTAATGAAATTGGTTATGGAGATACTCATGAAGGTATGTGTATTTTCCATCAGCCGGGTGTCAGAAACATTACGATCGTATTCCGCGGAGACACGCAGAATGAGTTTTCTACGAGAATCCAGGATGAAATGCTGGATAAATGTAAGACATATCTTAAGGATGATGATCCATTCGGTGGATATCAGTCATTGATTCATGATCTGGAGGCGGGACTTGACCGCATTTCGGAAGGAGAGAATATCCGGTTGATGGATCTCAGTGATGAAGCAGTTGGCGGACGGTTCGTGAAAGATCTTCTCATGGCATTTGTGATCATGATCATTCCAACGGGAGTTCTCACCTGGTATCAGGTACGTAAGATGAAAACACGTGTGCAGCAGCCGGATGCCAGTGAATATACGACGGATAGTGGACTGGAATTGAGCGAAAAACATGATATTTTCCTGTATGAGACGGTAAGCCAGACTGCAAAAGTCAAAAACGATAATAATGATTCAGGAAGCTTTTCAAGTGGTGGAGAGAGTTTTTCGGGATCCAGCAGCGATTACTAAAATTAAGCCAGCGGGGAACTTGCCCGTTGGCTTAATTTATGAATAAAAATACGAAAAAAACTTTGTTTTATACAAACAGTTAATTTGCATCAAAAATGCACAAATTGATATAGAAATACTTTACAGAAGTACAACAATGCACTAATAAAAATACAATATATAGGAAAAATGCACAAAAGGAACAGGAGAGATACAGGATTTATTGAACGAAAGTGCAATTGTAATTTGCAACAGGTATGTTATAATTTCCACTGATTGAAAACTAAACGTGGGGGTGACATCTTTGAAAAAAACAGTAACATTTTTTGGAATGCTTCTGTCCATGCTTCTGATGTGTCCGACAGGTGTCTGGGCAGCAGGAAGTGGAGAAACAACCACTCAGGTGCCGGTATGGCTGTGCATTCCTTTTGCGGGGCTGCTGCTCTGCATCGCCGTGATGCCGCTGATCAAAGCTGAATGGTGGGAAGCACATCAGCCACATGTGGTACTTATGTGGATTCTGCTGATGGTGATTCCGTTTGCAGTGGTTTATGGTACAGGCAAAGCAACAGAGACAGTTCTTGAATGTATTGTAAATGATTATCTTACTTTTATTGTTCTTCTTTTCGGACTTTTCTGTGTTTCGGGTAATATTACCATGGAAGGTGATTTTGCAGGCTCTCCGAGGGTAAATGCCTGCCTACTCGCTTTCGGAACTCTTTTGTCCAGCTGTATCGGAACGACCGGTGCCAGTATGCTGATGGTACGACCGGTAATCAAGATGAATTCCTGGAGGAAGAGAAAAAGCCATATCATGATATTCTTTATCTTTATGGTCTCCAACATGGGAGGATGTCTGACACCGATCGGAGATCCGCCACTCCTTATGGGATTTATGAGAGGAGTACCGTTTTTCTGGAGTCTGCATCTGTTACCGGTTCTGCTCTTTAACATGGTGATCATGCTGTTTGTATTCTATCATGTGGATAAGCTGGCATATCGTAAAGATATTGCAGAGGGACGGAAACCGGATATCAGCAAACCTGGTACAGAATTTCATATTGAAGGACTGCATAATATTATCTTCCTGGTGATGATCGTGGCAGCGGTTATCCTGAGCGGGGTACTTCCGGGACTTTCTGCGTTCCAGAATGCGGCAGGAGAAGTTATGGGAATCCACATTTTCGGTGAAGTGACACTGACATTCCCGGCACTGATAGAGATTGTTATGATCCTTCTGGCTGCATTTCTGTCATTTAAGACAACGGATAAGAGCATCCGTAGAAGAAACCATTTTACCTGGGGGGCTATCCAGGAGGTTGCGGTATTGTTTATCGGTATTTTTATTACCATGCAACCGGCCTTGATGCTTCTGAAAGCACTTGGACCTCATATCGGACTTTCCAGTCCGCGTGAAATGTTCTGGGCAACCGGTGCACTGTCCAGTTTCCTGGATAATACACCAACTTATCTGGTATTCCTTACCACGGCAGGAACCCTTGGTTTCCTGAATGGAGTTACAACAAGTCTTGGCACAGTTCCGGTCAAACTTTTGTCTGCGATTTCCTGTGGTGCGGTATTTATGGGAGCCAACACATATATCGGTAATGCTCCAAACTTTATGGTAAAATCTATTTCTGACGAGAACGGTGTCAATATGCCGTCCTTCTTCGGATACATAGGCTGGTCACTGGTATTCCTTGTTCCGGTATTCATACTGGATATGCTTGTGTTCTTTATGTAAGGGAGGGAGAGTTATGTCAGAAAATATCAATCATGAAATATATACAGAACTTGCCAATCGTATTTATGATCTGGACGCAGAAGTATATCATGTTCTGGGATCTTCCCTTGGACGTACGTTTACCGGAAACCGTGATACGACGATCCGTACGTTGAGTATGCTGATGTATACAAAACCGGACGGACATCTGCTTCGAAGTGAACTTGCACTGATCAGTAATATGGCTCGTACGATCAAAGATCCGGCAGAAAAAAGCCGCCTGATGACGGAGTATGATGAGATCCTCAAAGCCATTGAGCAGCTTCCAAACATGTTTGGTTCTACGGATATTCTGGATGCAGAGAGAGCAGCACTGAATCTGGCAGTCAGAAGAGAAAAAATCTCAGAAAATGATCATTTAGTTATCTGTATCAGCCGTACACAGGGAAGTGCCGGAAATGATATTGGTTTTGAACTTGCTGATAAACTGCGAATTAACTATTATGATGTGGAAATCTTTGATCAGGTTATGAAACGACTGGAAGCAGAAAAAGATAATGTTCAGGATAAAGAGAATTTTACGGATTTCAATAAGTACGGAAAGAAAACGCATGAGAGCCTGAAGACGAAACTGAAAGAACTGAATCGTTATCATGGACTTTCCAAGCAGGATGCGGTCTTCTTTAATATGAGCGATCTGATCTGCGAACTGGCAAGAACAGAGGACTGCCTGATCATGGGACGATGTGCAGATGCAATCCTTAAGAATAACCATATTCCACATATCAGTATCTTTATCAGCGCACCATTCCAGGTACGCACACAACATGTTATGGATGTTCGTAATATGGATATGAAGCAGGCTGTCCGTTTCTTGAAGAAGATGGATAAACAGCACAAAAAATATTACGAATTTTACACTGGAGAGAAATGGGGAAAACCGGAAAATTATGACCTTTGTATCAACAGTGCGAATTATGGCATCAAGGAGACCATTGATGTCATCAAACGATTGCTGAATCAGCAGACACAGTAGAAAATAAACAACGAAATAATCAATAAAAAATCCGCAGGATATCATCTGAAAGTGATATTCAGCGGATTTTTGTTCTTAAAGATTATTTGTTTACATCAATATAGCTGTACAGCGTGTACTTGGAAATGCCAAAATAATTAGCTACTTTATCGCCGGATTTTGTAATCAGAAAAGCACCGGAATCATTCAGGAACTGGATTGCAATCACCTTGTCTTCTTTGTTCATCAGAGCTACTGGTTTTCCGACCAGAGCTACGGATTCTTCAATCAGATGATCCAGCAGATCATTGACACTGTGGGTGATCTCTTTTGGCTTTTCTTCCTTATTAACGGGAGTGACCAGAGCGTGCAGTGCACTTTCGATCATGGTCAGCTTTGTAATATCATAGTTGATTCCAAATACATAATGCAAGGTGCCATCATCGTCGCGGATATAGGAAGTACTGCATTTTAGAATTTTACCGTCAGAGGTTTTCATCAGATATCCGGAATGATCCTGAATCTCGTCTGTTGAGTCGTTTCCTTTTTTGTTGTTATGCCTGATTACATCAAAAACTGCATTAGAAGGACCATCACCAATTCCTCTTCCGGTAACATGACCGTTTTCGATATAGACAATGGAATGTTCCGGATCGTTGGTTTTGAGATCGTGGATTACGATTTCACAATCAGGACCAAATTGAGAAGCAAGATCTCTTGCAATCTGTTTTAATACAGTCAGCCGTCCCATTATTATTCCTCCTCCATATTGTGGTTTGTATTGTTATTATTACTAATATAACATAAATTTTTTTTGAGATAAAGTTTTTTCAAAGAAAAATTAAGCATGCCTTAAAAAAATTGTTCAAAATATTTTTGGATGCATAGATAGTAGTTGATGCTCTGGCGGAAGAATGATATATTTAATATCATAAACAAGGATTTGTTTTTGGGGTGAAAGATTATGAAATATTTATTGAAAAATGGAACGGTTGTAACAGGCGAAAAATCAGAGCAGCTGGACATTCTGGTAGAAGGAGAAAAAATCGTACAGGTTGGGAAAAATCTTCCATCCGAGGAGGCACAGGAAATCGACGTCAGTGGGAAAATTCTTTTTCCGGGTTTCATAGATGGTCATACACATTTTGATCTGAAAGTAGCAGGCACAGTAACGGCGGATGATTTTGAGACTGGAACAAAAGCAGCGATTCTCGGGGGAACTACATTTGTCATTGATTATGCATCACAGGATAAGGGTGGACACACTCTGAAGGAAGGACTTGATAAATGGCATAAGAAGGCAGATGACAAATGTTCCTGTGATTATTCTTTCCATATGTCAATCGTGGAATGGAATGAAAATACAGAACAGGAAATACAGGACATGATCGATCATGGAATCACCAGTTTCAAACTGTACATGACATATCCGGCAATGATCGTAAATGACTGCGATATGTACAAAATTCTGAAAAAACCTTGGAAAATGTGGCTGTTTTGCAGGCGTACACTGCGAGAATGCAGGAGTGATCGATGCGCTGATCGCAGAGCCAAAAAAAAGAGGGAAGACTTGGACCGGAAAATCATCCACTGGTGCGTCCGGACACGATGGAAGCGGAAGCAGTTCACCGTCTGCTCGTGATTGCCAGAGAGGCAGATGCACCGGTGATGGTAGTACACCTTACAAACAAAAAAGCATTTGAAGAAGTTATGCATGCAAGAGCGAACGGACAGAAGGTATATGCAGAAACATGTCCACAGTATCTGCTGCTTGATGACAGTGTGTATACGAAACCGGATTTTCAGGGAGCTGTTTATGTCTGTGCACCTCCGATTCGCAAAAAAGAAGATCAGGACTGTCTGTGGGAAGCGTTGTCACGAGAAGATATCCAGACAGTAGCTACGGATCAGTGCAGTTTTACACTTGCACAGAAGGCCCTGGGCAAAGATGATTTTACAAAGATACCGGGGGGACTTCCGGGAGTCCAGACACGCGGAACATTACTTTATACGTATGGGGTAAAGGAAGGCAGGATTACGCAGGAACAGATGTGTAAGCTTCTATCCGAAAATCCGGCGAAGCTGTATGGCGTTTATCCGCAAAAAGGTGTGCTTGCACCAGGAAGTGATGCAGACATTGTAGTACTGGATCCGGAAAAAGAAAGTGTGATATCTGCTGCCACACATGCTTATAATACTGATAATAATCCATTTGAAGGAATCAGACTGCGCTGCGGAATTGATAAAGTATTTTTAAGAGGCAGTCTGACGGTAGACGATGGCCGACTGGTAAAAGAAAAACTCGGAAAATATATTGCCAGAGGAAAAAAACAAATGTAAATATTTCTGCTGGAGAGAATACATGAAAAGATTAATTGATAAACTGCATCAGGAACAGATGCTGACTGCAGAAGAGTTTCACCGACTTTTGGCGAATCGTTCAGAAGAGACAGATCAGTATGCACGGGAGCTGGCAAATCAGGTCCGGCAGGAAGTGTACGGAAATAAGATTTATGTACGTGGTCTGATCGAATTTACCAATTACTGTAAAAATGACTGCTATTATTGTGGAATCCGTCGGAGCAATCAGAATGCACAGCGTTACAGACTGACGGAAGAAGATATTCTGGAATGCTGCAGGCAGGGATATGAGCTTGGTTTTCGTACCTTTGTTCTACAGGGCGGCGAGGACGGCTTTTTTACAGATGACAGGATCGTACAGATCGTACGAAAGATTAAAGAACAATATCCGGATTGCGCACTGACTCTTTCCATAGGAGAAAAATCAGAAGAAAGCTACCGTGCATACAGAGAGGCAGGGGCTGACAGGTATCTGTTACGACATGAAACGGCTGATCCACGTCATTATATGCGGCTTCATCCGCTGGAAATGTCCGGAGAAAACCGCAAAAGCTGTCTTCGGATACTTAAGAAACTGGGCTATCAGACGGGAGCAGGATTCATGGTGGGTTCACCGTTACAGACAGTTGACGACCTCGTGGAAGACTTTTTGTTTCTGAAGGAACTTGATCCGGAAATGGTTGGAATCGGGCCGTTTATTGCACATCAGGATACCCCATTTTGCAATGAAAGAAGTGGAACACTGGATGATACACTGTTTTATCTTGCATTGCTGCGACTGATGCTTCCGGATGTGCTGCTTCCTGCAACGACTGCCCTTGGGACGATTCATCCAAGAGGAAGAGAAATGGGCGTTCTGTCAGGTGCCAATGTTGTGATGCCGAATCTTTCTCCTGTTTCAGTCAGAAAAAAATACATGTTGTATGATGGGAAAATATGCACAGGTGACGAAGCTGCGGAATGCAGAATGTGTCTCAGCAGGCGGATGGAGCAGATCGGCTGTGAAGTCGTTACAGACAGAGGAGACTACAAAAAAAGACTTGCATAATATACCGGAATTGGGGTATAGTGTTGGTAAGCTTATGCGTTATAAAGGAGGAAATTATTTCTATGAAGAAATCCAGATTACTGATCGTGCTGGCCGGATTGGCTGTTGTGGCATCCGGATGTGGATATAGCACGGGAGGAGAAGACTCTACTGTGACTGTGATTGAAGCAACTCCGACACCAACCCCGGAACCTACACCAGAAGCAACCCCGACTCCGGAAGCAACACCAACTCCGGCGGTAGAAATGGCTCAGACAGCAAGTGGTGTGAATATCATAAAACAAAGCGGAACTTATTATGCTGTAGAGGGTGTAAACGTACGCTCTGACTGCAGTACAGATGCGGATATCATTACAGGAACACTTGTTGGACAGCAGCTGACCAGTACAGGTGTGAGCGAAGATGGACAATGGGTAGAGGTGAGCATCAATGACCAGACAGGTTATGTGAATGCCCAGTATGTATCTACAGAAGCTCCGGCAGGAGCTGCCACTGCAGATGCAGCAGCACAGCACCACAGTCCAGATAGTTAAGAATATTTTACAAAAAGCTGAACTTCAGATAGAGT
>ENA-OQDC01001528-OQDC01001528.1-human-gut-metagenome-genome-assembly--contig:-NODE-1528-length-11326-cov-4.303688_pt1 | contig 11326 bp, 10 predicted proteins | sample MGYA00242770_ERZ504601 | MGnify/ENA primary metagenome ERZ504601 (study PRJEB26092, sample SAMD00036305) | human gut metagenome | host: Homo sapiens | study: EMG produced TPA metagenomics assembly of...
ACGACGCCCTCGCTCCAGCTACCAAAGCTCCGCCAGCGCCGCCGCCGCGGCGCTCCAGCCCAGGCGTTATAGGAGCCGGCACAATAGAGGCCCTTGCTGCTCTCGGATGCAGGCGATGGCGGGAGACCAGCGAGGGGTCAACACCGGTGTTCCAGGCTGCCACGGCAAAGTTGTAACCCTGGCCTGCCATGGGGGAGCCGGCGAGGTAGTTGTCGATGCGACTCGTCCACTCGTTGATAAACGAGTCGTAATCGGAGTTGCCGGTATTGGAGTTGTTCACCGTGGTGTCGATGGTGGTGTTGGCGTTGTTGGCCTGGCTGTTGGAGTTGTTGCCGCTTACGCCCTCGCCCGAGATCTTCTCGGCGGCAGCGGCCTTATCGGCCTCAAGCTTGGCAAGCTCGGCGGCATTTTCCTGCTCGGCCTTTGCCTGGGCTTCGCTGCGAAGCTGCTGGGCCTGTGCCAGTGCGTCCTCGGCGGTTTTCTGCTCGGTCTCGAGTTGGGACTTGGCCTGCTCGAGCTCGGTCTTGTTCTGCTCGAGTTCGGTCTGCATCTTGTTGAGCTCTTCGATCTCGTCGACGCTCGAGCTCGTGATCTGGTTGGTGTATTTGCAGGTCGTGATGAACTCACCCAGGCTCTGCGCGTTGACCAGGAAGCTCACGATGGGGCTGGTGCCCTTCTGGTACTTATACAGATCGCGCATGGCGGAGCTCGCCTTGGCCTGTTGATCGGGAAGTTCGGCTTCGATCTTCTCGATGCTTGCCTCGTTAGTGTCGATTTGCTTCTGCAGATCCTCGAGCTTGGTGCGGGCTTCGTTGTAGGCACTCGTGGCGGTTTCGATTTTCTGCTGGGCAGCGGAAAGCTGATCCTGCGTTGCCTGCGAGGCGGCATAGGCCGCGACGGGGGAGAGCATCGGCGCGGCCGTCAGTGTAACGGCAAGCGCGGCGCTCGTGATGATACGAGCCGGCTTCGACGCGATGAGCGCTGCGGTGCGATGGTTCGAATGCTGCATCCAGTCCCTCTGCAATCAATCGTAGGTTATAGTTCGAAAGGTATTCTACTACTGCTTTCGACCTCAACTTGAACCTTAAAGGTTCTAAAGGGTCAAGTTGAACTTGAGGTTTTGGCCTTGACCTGCAGTTATAGTGAATTGTTAAGAAACCATAGAGTTCAACTTTAACGTTACGGAACCCTGCGGGCTCGATCATAAGCGCCTGCTTGCCATAGATATGGTGGAACTTTGGGAAGCGGCAGTTTGGCACGCTAGAATAAACCAGTTGCATAAAGACCGCCCATCGTACGGGCAGTTGATGATAGGAAGTTTCCATGGCATTGCAGTTTACAGAGCGCGAGTTTATTCCCGTGCTGCTCGGTGGCGACATCAACGCCTATTCGGTGGCGCGCGCCTTCTACGAGGAGTACCAGGTCAAGAGCCTGGTCTTTGGCAAGTACCAGACGGGTCCCGCGTACCGCAGCCAGATTATCGACTATACGCCCAATGTGGATATCGACACTATGCCGGTCATGATCGAGACCGTCAACGGCATTGCACAGGCCAATCCCGATAAGAAGATTATCCTCATGGGCTGCGGCGATAACTACGTCGCGCTTGCCGCACAGGCTCAGGATGCCGGCCAGCTTGCCTCCAACGTCATCGCGCCCTATGCGCCCTACAGTATGCTCGAGCAGTGCCAGAAGAAGGAGATCTTCTACGAGCTGTGCGAGAAGCACGGTGTACCCTATCCGCACACGTTTACCTTTACCATGGCGATGCTCAACGCCCAGGGCGAGGCTTCCGCCGAGGTGCTCGACCAGATCGACTTTCCCTTCCCGATGATTCTGAAGCCCTCTGACGGCATCATGTGGTGGGAGCACGAGTTCGAGGGCCAGAAGAAGGCCTACGAGATTGCCGATCGCGCCGAGCTGGAGCAGGTCATTCGCGATGTGTACGCCAGTGGCTACACCGATGACCTCATCTTGCAGGACCGCGTGCCCGGCAACGACGAGTACATGCGCGTGCTTACCAGTTATTCCGACCGCAACGGCAAGGTTCGTATGATGTGCCTGGGCCATGTGCTGCTCGAGGAGCATCAGCCCCATGGTGTCGGCAACCACGCTTGCATCATCACTGAGCCCAACGACGAGCTCATGGGTGGCGTGCGCAAGCTGCTTGAGGACCTTAAGTTTACGGGCTTCTCCAACTTCGACGTCAAGTACGACCAGCGCGATGGTTCGTTTAAGTTCTTCGACTTCAACACGCGTCAGGGCCGCAGTAATTACTATGTCACCAATAGTGGCTTTAACGTTGCTAAATACGTGGTGGATGAGTACGTCTATAACCGCCCGTTTGAGCCGGAGTTTGTGACGGCGCAGGACGAGGCGCTGTGGATGGTCGTTCCTATGGGCGTCGTTGACAAGTACGTCAAGGACCCCGAGCTGCGTGCGAAGGCACATCGTCTGGTCAAGGAGGGCAAGGCTGCCGATCCTTCGTTTATGAAGGGCGACTTTGTCTTTAACCGCTGGCTGCGCATGTGGCACACCAAGCTGCGCCACTTTAAGCTGTTCAAGACGTATTACAAGTAGATCAGCGCGGCGCCCGCCCGGTTTGCATCGGACGGGCGCGGGTATGATACGCGCAATTGCGTGGGCGTCACCAAGGAGGCGGCGATGGAAAAGCTGGGAGTTATCGGCGGCATGGGCGCCGAGGCCACGTCGTATTACTACGACCAGGTGGTACGTCATACGGCGGCTACCTGTGATCAGGAGCATATCGACATGGTGGTGCTTTCCAAGTCGACCATGCCCGACCGCACGCTGGCCATCAAGACCGGCGAGCATGCCGAGCTGTTGACGACCATGAAGGAGTGCGCTCAGGCGCTCGAGTCGCTGGGCTGCGCGCACATAGCGATTCCCTGCAACACGTCACACTACTTCTACGACCAGATCCAGTCGTTTACGAAGGTGCCGATTATCCACATGCCGCGCGAGTCGGTGCGCTATGCCCTGGCGGGCGCGGTGATGGGGGAGTGCGAGTTCGACCCCAACCTGAGTATGCCGGCCGAGCCGGTGCGCAAGATCGGCATCATGGGCACCGACGGTACCGTGGGCGCAGACGTCTATGGGCGCGAATGTGAGACCGCGGGCGTTGAGGTCGTCTATCCCAGCGAGAAGCGCCAGGCCGACGTGATGTCGCTCATCTACGACGATGTGAAGGCCGGGCGCGAACCCGATATGGACAAGTTCGACCGCGTGATGTGGGAGTTCGCCCGTAGCGGCTGCGACCGCGTCATCCTGGCCTGCACGGAGCTTTCGGTGTTGCAGAAGTATCGCGAGATGCCCGAGATCACCCTCGATGCGATGGATGTCCTGGTACGCGAGTCCATCATTCGCAGCGGCGTCCCCTACCGCCTGTAGCCCTCGACCTGCCAAAAAGGGACAGGTTTATTTTTGGCAGGTTTTATCTGGGAAAACAGTAAGGCCTCGGCTCGTTTGATGCGAGCCGGGGCCTTTTGCGTTTGTCGGTTGCTGCCAGCGATTGCTAGAACAGGAAGCCGATGGCAATAAGGGCGATGCTGACGATAAGTACGGCGATATCCAGGCCTTTGATGGGGTAACGCTTATACGAACTCGCGCGCGTGCGCAGGTAGAAGCCGCGCTGCTCGGCGGCAAGCGCGGTGGCATCGGTCTTGCCCACGCTCGAGATAAGCAGTGGCACGCACAGCGGCAGCATGAGCTTGAGTTTCTTGACGGGATTCTTAGTGTCGTATTCGACGCCGCGTGCAGTCTGCGCCTCCATGATGGCGTTCATTTCCTGGCCAAATACCGGCACAAAGCGCAGCGCCGTGGTAAAGGTGAAGGCATAGCGATACGGCACGTGCAGCACCTCGACGCAGGCGTTGGCAAGGTCGTTGAGCTTGGTCACCATAAGCATGAGGATGAGTGGCAGCGCCACGCCCAACAGGCGTAGACAAGCCTTCGATCCGGTGATGAGGCCCGTGTCGGTGATAAAGCCCCACACTATGTTGCCGTCGCGCATAAAGGCCAGCTGAAGTACCAGCATGAAAAGCGCGAGCGGAATCAGCAGCTTGAGTAGCGAAAGCAGACGGTCGATGACGCCGGCGTAGGCGCCCAGTGCAAGGGTGAGCGCCAAAAAGCCCAACAGCGCCACGTAGGTATCGGACAGGAAGATGCCGATGATGATGGCGGCGGCGAGGCCCAGTTTGACGACCGGGTTCAAGCGGTGCAGCAGTGTATCGCCCGGCATGAGTCGATGACGTTAACCACGGTGGACCATCTCCTCGGTAATGCGAACGATATCGGTGACCTCGCTCACCTGTGCAAAGGCGGGGAGAGACAGAGGATGCTAGGCGACGAGAAAGCTCTATGACCTGGGGTGGCTCAACGTAGGCGCGCTGCATGAGCTCGATGTTCGAGAACAGCTCGTGCGTGCGGCCGCGGTCGAGGATGCGGCCGTCGGCCATCACCACGATGCGCTCGGCAAAGTCAGAGACGACTTCCATGTCGTGGCAGACCATGATTACAGCGCAGCCGCGCTCGGCCATGGTGCGCACGGTTTCCATGACGGTCATGCACTCGCGGTAGTCAAGGCCGCTCGTGGGCTCGTCGAGCACCACGATTTTGGGCTCTACGACTACGACGGAGGCGAGTGCCACCATCTGGCGCTGACCACGCGAGAGCGAGAAGGGCGCCTCGTCGGCCGGCAAGCCAAAGCGGTCGATGACGAGTTGGGCGCGACGCAGTGCCTCGGCACGGTCGATGCCGGCAAGCTCCAAGCCAAAGGCGACCTCGTCGAGCACGGTGTCCTTGCAGATCTGGCGGTCGGGGTTTTGGAAGAGCGTTGCGACCTCGCGGGCGATACGGCTCGTGGGGACGGCTGCGGTATCCAGTCCCGTGACGCGCACGCTGCCCGAGGCGGGCTTAAGCAGGCCTGTGAGCAGCTTGGTAAGTGTGGTCTTGCCGGCGCCGTTTTGGCCGACGATGCCCACGAGCTCGCCGGGATAGAGGGTCAGGTTGAGGTCGTGGACGGCGGCGCCGCCATTGGGATAGGCAAACTCAACGTGATCGAAGGCGAGCACGGGCTCGGCGTCCTTGGCGTGCGGGCGCAACGACGGTGCGTGCGGTGAGCCGGCGGGTGCCTGAGTGTCGCTGTTTGCGTGTGCGGGGTCGACGATGCCCGTAATCAGGCGCTCGGCCTCATCAACATCCAAACAGGGAGTGCCGCTGGCCAGGCCATCGGCCTCGAGGCTGTTGAAAATGCGCGTGACACGCGGGCAATCGACGCCGATGGCGCGGAGCTCATCGGTGTGCGCGAAGACCTCGTGCGGCTTGCCCTGTAGCGCGATTTCGCCATGATTGAGCACGAGCATGCGGTTGCAATACTCCGAAAGCAGGGCGACTTTTTGCTCAACGACAACGATGGTGATGCCGAGTGCACGGTTGGCCTCACGCAGGGTCTCGAAGACCAGCGTGGAGCTGGCGGGGTCGAGCGCCGCGGTGGGTTCGTCGAGCACGAGCACGCGCGGACGCATGGCGAGGATGGCGGCGATGGCAACCTTTTGCTTTTGGCCGCCCGAAAGCGTGGGGATCTCGCGGTCGCGCAGGTCGCTGATACCGACGGTCTTAAGCGTCTCGCTCAAGCGCTGCTCGATCTGGTCGTGCGGAACGCCAAAGTTCTCGAGGCCAAAGAGCATTTCGTCCTCAACGACCGAAGCGACCATCTGGGTATCGATGTCCTGCAACACGCTGCCGACGATCTGCGATATGTCGGTGAGCGAGACCTCGCAGGTGTCGTGGCCGTCAACTAACACGGAGCCATAAAAGGCGCCGGTGTAGTGGTGAGGTACGGCGCCCGACAGACAGGCGGCAAGTGTGGACTTACCGGCGCCCGAAGGCCCGATAATGCCGATAAAATCTCCCCTGTTCACGCCGAGCGAGATATGCTTAAGCGCCTGCTCGGTCTGCGTGCCATAGGAGAACGAGACATCGTCGACGTTGATGATCGTTTCCATGGATACCTTTCATAGTCATTGGGGACGTTCTTACATGACTAGTCGTTTAAGAACGTCCCCAAAAGCTCGTTGTTTGGGACAGTCTTTGGTGGTGAAGTACGGAGGCGGCTTTACGAGGTGCCCCAGGTTGGCGCGAAAGAGGAACGAAGCGTACTTGGGTACGCGAGCGACGAATGAACGCCAAGATGGGGTGGCTCGTAAAGCCGGGCAGGTTAGTTGAGCTTAAGGGACTTCTGGATGGGCAGGTAGAGAGCGCCGACCAGGATGGCGTTAAAGACGGCGGTCATGGCGACGACGGGCAGCATGGCAGCGGCGAGCTCGCTCACCACGCCGAGCATGGCCATCTTGATGACCATGAAGATGACGCCCGAGACAAAGGTGGTCACGAAGGCTGCGACGATGGCGACGGCGGGCTTAACCTGGCCGTCCTTGGCGGCAGCGTTGACAATGACGGCCATGAGCATGGCAGCGATGCCCTCGGAGGCAAAATCGACAAACGGCGAGGTGGTGGTGATCTGGATCACGGCGGCCGAGATCAGGCCGATGACGAGTGCCTGACCGATGTTGGGGCGCACGACCAGGATAGTGAGGCAGAAGGCCGAGATAATGAACTCGGGGCTGATCATGCCGCCCGAGATGCCGGAGATGGCCTTGCCGACGGTGAAGTTGAGGATGAAGCCGGCGGCAAGCAGGATGGCGAGCAAGACGAGGGCACGGACGTCGAGTTTGCCGCGGTCGGCGGTCTGGACGGTGCGGGGCTGGGCGGTGGTGGTGTTCTGAGACATGGTGAAAATCCTTTCGGAAGGGAAGTGCAAGAGAAGAAAGCGGAGGCGCGTGATGCGAATGCGATCGGGCTCGAGATAGAAAAAGGCCCCCGGTCGAAACCGGAGGCCTTCTAATCACCTAGAGCGCAAAACAGGCGTGAGGGACTCACCGTCGACCGATCGCATTCGCATCACGCCACCACCAGTTGTTAAGAGACTTCATCGTGTTCTTCATGTTGGTGGCTCCTTTCGTGATACCGTGGCGCGGTCGCACCTAGTTGCTATTGTGCTGCACTATAGCACAGCAAAGTGTGTGCGGGGGAATCTTTTTTGAAAAGATTTCAGCAGTGTTTCCCGCAGGTCGAATGGGCGGCTGGGCGGGCGGGCGATCTTGGCCATCCCGCCCGCGCCTTAAGGTGTGGGGTTCTTAGGCCTTCTTGCGACGATAGAGCACGAAGCCGCAGACACCGATGACGACGACGGCGCCAACGGCCATGGCGGCCATGTTGTTGCCCTCGGACTTCTCCTCGGTGGCCTCTTCCTCTTCGACCTCGGGTTCGGCTACGTCCTCATCGGAGAGGGCCTCGTCGGCGTAGGTGATGGACTCGACCAGGCAGTCGTTGTCGGCATCGTAGTCACTCGGGACGAACTCCTCGGAGAAGTCGCCCTCCTTGAGGTAGTCCCGCATCTCCTCGAGCATGGCCTTGCACTTGAGGTAGGTGTTCTTGGTGGCAGCCTTGCCGGCCTTGTTGGCCAGGGCGGTGCGCGCCTCGGTGTCCTCGGCGGCCTGCATGGCCTCGTCGACGGTCAGGTTCTGCTCGATGAGCTCCTTCTGCAGGGCGTCAAGATAGGCGCGGACACCGGTGGCGCAGTTGCCGCGGTTCTCCTCGGCGAGCGTGTTGATGTCCATGAGGACGTAATTGATGGAGTTCTTGGGCTCCTCGTTGTTCACGACGTCTTCCTCTTCACAGTGATCGAAGGAGACATCCTGATCGCTGAAGTAGGGGCTGACCTCGGTGAGCAGTGCAGAGTAGAAGGGAATAGCGACGGAGAACTCGGCGTTGGAGAGCATCTCCCACTGGATGGTCGCGATCTCGGGATCCATGCCCTGACGGATCTGGAAGGTGTGGATCTCGGTGTTGCGGTTGGAGCCGATGGCGTAGGCGCCGTCGGTGTTGGCGTTGAGGCCGGCGACATTCTCGCCGCGAGCGGCGAAGGAACGGATCATCTCAAAGGTGTTCCAGTCGGACTTGCCGGGCTGGAAGAACAGCGGCTGCATCTCGTGGACCAGAGCGCCGGTCGTGGCGCGAGCGTCTTCTCGCTCGTCCTTGACGATCTCGTAGTCGGTGCCTTCAGCCAGCGGGGCCATGAAGTAATCGCGACCCTGGATATAGCGCGACCACTGGTGCATACCGGCCTCGCCAATCTCCTCGCCGTAGGTCTTGGCGACGTCGAACTTGCCGTCGGTGTACTCGGCAAAGCCCTTCTCCTTGGGCATGGACTCGATGCCCTCGGAATGGAGGCAGTTCTCGGTGTCATCGAGGTCGACGTTATAGGTGAGGTTGCCGATGTTGGGGTTGAGCGAGGCGATGTCGTCGGCGAGCTTCATGGCAATCCACTGATGGCCGGAAAGCGCGGCGAACAGCCAGGTCTCGGTGCTGTCGGCAATGATGATCTGGTCGTTGGAGCAGACGCCCTGCTCGTCGATCAGGCTGCCGATGAGCTCGACGCCCTCGCGGGCCGTGGCACTCTCGCCCAGGATGACGCTGGCATAGCTGTACTCGCCAATGCCAGTCTCCTCGGTGATGGGGTCGGCTTCTTCGGCCTTCTCGTTATAGGAGGTGCTCAGCGTGGCAGAGCAGGAAACGCCCTTCTCGTTAATGCCGGCCTCGGAATATGCGTCGTAGCGATCTTCCCACTGAGAGGGGTTGTCGCGAACGAAGGTGTAGCGGTAGGTTGCGCCCTTGGACTTGTACTCAAAACCGGACTCGACCGAGGTGTACTTGTTGCCGTCCTTGTGTGCGGGCTCAATGCCAAAGTGCTTGACATAGCGCGGACCGAAGTCCTCGGAACGGCCGTAGTACGTGTTGCCGTCTGCCGTAAGCTTGCTGCCCATGTAGATCTGGGTGCAGGCGAGCGCCGAAGTCGGCATGGCCATGATGGCCGCTGCTCCAAACGCAAGGCCGCAGCCGAGCTTTTTGAGCGTGTTGACAGGATGAGTAAACCTCATGATCCCTCCCAACTGTTGAGACCCCACAAAACTGTGCGGAATCTCAGCTAATAAATACATCTATTAGCCTATCGGAAGTCTAAGAAGTATTCATCTATTTCGATGAAATACTCGATGAGCGTCCTAAAATATGCGATGAGCGGACAAGAATACTCATTATCTAGCTTTAGTTAAATAAAGACGCCCTGCAATTACTGTACCTGAATAAAGTGCCTTGCACGGGGCACAAAGAAAAATCACCCGCTGTCTGGCAAATGCATAAACAACGGGGGAGACGATAATTGGATGAATATCATACCAATGTGGAATTACTTCTTCCGGCGGTGGATCACGTTAATATCTGGAGCCTTGCCTATGTAGACTGGCAGCAGGATGATCAGCCTACTCATGAAGAAGCCTTTGACAAACTGCTTTCCCGCGTTCATCCCGGAGCGGTTGTACTGCTTCACAATACATCAAAGACCAACGGAGAAATTATGGAGGAGCTCCTCTCAAAATGGGAGGAAATGGGATATACCTTCCGTCCGTTGTCCGACCTTACCAAAGCAGCATAAAATCGAAAAAGGACAGCTTCCCATACGGCTGCTGTCCTTTTTCATACGCTCTTTTACTTTTTATTTCTGGCTTTGAAACCTTCTACAATCTGAACCATCTCCTGGGATGGATTGGAGATCACCGCCGTCTGAAATACTTTACACGGTGGTGCCAACTTTACACTCTCCACTGCCGCTGTAACAGCTGATACGCTTCCGCTTACAAAAATCAGGGCATGTCCGCCGCACTTTGTATCCTGTGTTTCATAAAAAACTTCTGCAGTCTTTAACATCCGATCCAGTACCAGAACCGCATTTGCCTCCCCAAGGACTTCTACCAGTCCAAATGCTCCGTATGTCATATTAATCTCTCCTTATTTTGTAATCGTCATTGCAATCGCCGTTTCTGTCTCCTCTGACGGGGATGCGATCACCGTGTGTGAAACAACCTTTGCGATTGGCTCTGCCGTCCGGATCGCCACTTCCATCGCAGCTTTCACATCCGAAATACTTCCCCGCATCTTTACACAGGCACCTGCTCCCAGACGGTTTCTCTCCACTCCCTGAATCTGTACTGCTGCTGCCTTTGCCGCCGCATCCAGTGCCACAAAACATACGCACTCACTGTCCAGTTCAAATATTCCAATTGCCATACCATGATATTGTTCGGCCATACTTACCTCCTTCACTCAAAAACCTCTCTTCTTTGTTTTTCAGTATTTTTATTATACTTGGCTTTTTAGGAATTTCAACCTGCTTTCTTTCCTGTTCACACCAATCCCCGCCTATCCATGCGCAATCGTAACAAGAATTGCTTTTTTGCCGGATTCCGATAAAATAGTACTGGTTCCAATAAATGATAAAAAACAAAAAGGAGAGACTATGATCCGAATTGCAATTGTTGAAGATGAAGATTCTTATGTACAGGTACTCACCGGGTATCTGAAACAATATGAAACCGAACATTCCCTTTCCTTCCAGATTTCCGTCTTTCACGATGGTCTGGACATTGTAAGTGAATATAAAGCAGACTACGATATCATTCTTCTCGATATCCAGATGAAACATCTGGACGGCATGAAGACTGCTGAAAAAATCCGGGAACTGGATGAAGATGTATCTTTTATCTTTATTACCTCTACGATCCAGTTCGCAGTTCAGGGATATCTGGTAGACGCCCTGGGATATGTTGTAAAACCGGTCGCCTATCTTGCATTTTCTCAGATTCTCGGAAAAGCTGTCAAAAACGGTGAAGCAAAAACAGCAAAAAGATTATATGACGATCGAAGTGGAAGGCGGACAGATGCGCCTGGATATCAGTCAGATTTATTACATCGAAAGCCAGCGCCACAACATTCTGTTCCATACCGAAAAAGGGGATTTTCTCACTGCCGGTCCAATGAAAAAGGTGGAGCGCTTTTAAAAGACAAAGGATTTTCCAAATGCCATAACGCATATCTTATCCACCTGATGCATGTGACCGGTATTGTACAAAACAATGTCCTGTTATCTGATTCCACGACACTTCCTGTCAGCCGTGCAAAAAAGAAAGTGTTTCTGGAAGCTTTGACTGATTATATAGGAGGTGTACACCGATGAATTTAGACGCACTGATGGACACTCCCCCGGATTTATACCGCCCTTGCTGAATGGGGTGCCTGCATCCTGTACGTCCTTCTCTTACGGCGAAAGGTAACCGGGTGGAAACTGCCGGTTTCCCTTGCCGGAAGCTTGCTCGTATTTATCGCTTATCAGGAATTTGCAGGAACTCTT
>ENA-OQDC01001530-OQDC01001530.1-human-gut-metagenome-genome-assembly--contig:-NODE-1530-length-11323-cov-2.945695_pt1 | contig 11323 bp, 15 predicted proteins | sample MGYA00242770_ERZ504601 | MGnify/ENA primary metagenome ERZ504601 (study PRJEB26092, sample SAMD00036305) | human gut metagenome | host: Homo sapiens | study: EMG produced TPA metagenomics assembly of...
GCGGCAAATGCGGCACCGGAAGGAATGGTCTTTGCGCAGTGGAACATCAGTGATCCGGCATTGATGGGGGACCCTGATGTAGCACACACCAGCCAGACCATGAGTTTTCCATGCCGGCGGCAGATGTGACCGTAGAGGCAATGTACGAAAGCGCAGAAAATGCCAGAGAAACCGAACTGCTGGGCAGTGCCGCAATGATCGGCGCAGTGGGAATTTCGACTGTTGTACTGGCCTATCAGGCGCATCAGCTGGGAACGGAGCTCTATCTGAAATATCTGCTGCCCAGTGGGGCGGCACTTCCCCAAAACAGGATCCAGCTGGCGGAACTGCTCTGGAGGAATGCAGGAGAGCCTGTACCGGATGGAAATGCAGCGTATGAGGACATCGGCCTGAATGAGGAAGCGGCACAGCAGGCCGCACAGTGGGCCCTGGAAAACGAGCTGATGGAGCTGCCTGATGAAGAGCATACGGAGCAGTTCAAGCCGGATGAGCAAATCTCCTATGGAGAAGCCATTCGCGCATGGAAAAAAGCACAGCAGTTGAAAACGGCAGAATAAAATAGCACAAAGCGGAATACGTTCTCTCAGGCAAGGATGGAACGATTCCGCTTTTCTTTCTATTACCCCGGCAGAAACAGCAGCGTGCCCCGGGCGGCCAGTACGGGCTGGAACAGGCAGCCCGCCAGCCCGGCGGTGAGCGCCACAACGAGAAACAGCAGTGCCAGGACCAGAACAAGCCGGGCCAGCCCGAAGCGGTGGTGCCCGGCGGGGACTTTTTTGCGCTGCATGGTCAAACCTCCCCTTACATAAAAGCTCTGCGCCATCCTATGCCGGGCTGTGCCGATTGTGTGCGGGCGCAAATGTGGTACACTGTTACCGACAAATCACGGAGGAACTGTTATGCTGACCATTACACTGCTGGCACGGCGGCCACCATGCCCCTGCCGGGACCGTGCCCTGACCGCTGCGCTGGCCGAATGCGGGGGCCATGCCCTGCTGTTTGACTGCGGCGAGGGCACGCAGGCGGCGGCCCGCCGCGCCGGGGTCAACCTGATGAAGCTGGATGCCATCTGCCTGACCCACTATCACGGTGACCATATCTTCGGCCTGCCGGGCCTGCTGCAGACACTGGGCTGTCAGGGCCGGGAGCGCCCGCTGACCCTTTACGGCCCGGAGGGACTGGGGAGGTCTGGCCCGCCCTGCGCACCTGGCCGGGCCGCTGCCGTATCCGGTCAGGGCTGTGCAGCTGGACACAGACCCCATCGACCTGACCACCCTTTCCTCCGGCTGGCCTGCGGGGGCGCAGCTTACGCCTTTCCGCACCCGGCACCGGGTGCCCAGCCGGGGCTACCGGCTCGACCTGCCCCGGGCGGGCCGCTTTGACCCTGCAAAGGCCCGGGCACTGAACGTTCCGGTGCCTGCATGGAAGTTGCTCCAGCGGGGCCGGAGCATCCCGCTGGAAAGCGGGGCTGTGGTCGCCCCTGCGGATGTGCTGGGCCCGGCACGCCGGGGCCTGCGGTTCGTGTTCTCGGGGGACACCGCTCCCTGCCCGGCACTGGAACAGGCCGCGCAGAACGCCGACCTCTTCCTCTGCGATGCCACCTACCCCGACAACGAGCAGGAGGCGCAGGCAAAGCAGTGGGGGCACAGCACTTTTGCGCAGGGTGCGGCCATTGCAAAAAAGGCTGGCGTGCGCCGGTTCTGGCTGATGCATTATTCGCCCATGATCCTTGAACCGGAAGCCGCCCTGCCCAATGCGCAGGCGGTATTCCCGGCGGCGGAGTGCGGCTTTGATGGAAAACAGATCATCCTGCAATATGACGAGGAAGCAACATGACAACGATCAAACTTGACCCGGGTGCAGCCCTGCTGCTGGATGCGCTCCATGGGGCGGGCCATGCGGCCTACGCTGTGGGCGGCTGTGTCCGGGACAGCCTGCTGGGGCTGGACCCCCACGATTGGGACCTCTGCACCAGCGCCCGCCCGGAGCAGGTGATGGCGCTGTTCGGGGAGGAAAAGTGCATCCCCACCGGCCTGCAGCACGGCACCGTGACGGTGAAGCAGGGCGGCAGGCTCTATGAGACAACGACCTTCCGCACCGAGGGGGCCTACTCCGATGGCCGCCACCCGGATGCCGTCTGCTTTGTGCCGGATGTGCGGGAGGATCTTGCCCGGCGGGATTTCACCATCAACGCTATGGCATACAGCGCCGAGGAAGGGCTCATCGACCCCTTTGGCGGGCGGGACGACCTTGCCGCCCGATCTCGTGCGGGCGGTGGGGGAGCCGGAACGCCGCTTTGAGGAGGACGCGCTGCGCATCCTGAGGCTCTACCGGTTCGCGGCCCGGTTCGGCTTTGCCATCGACCTAGCCACCGGTGCTGCTGCCCGGGCACTGGGGCCGCATCTGGACTGCGTTTCGGCGGAGCGCATCCAGGAAGAACTGCTCAAGCTGTTGGCGGCCCCCCTGGCCCGGAAGCTATCTGGAACCCGCCGTTCTGGCCGTTGTCCTGCCGGAGCTGGAACCGGAAAAACCAGCCGGAACGGTTTGCGGAACTCTGCCGTACCATCGACCGGATCGAACCGAACAGCGGAGAACGTGCCCGCCCGGCTGGCGGCCCTTCTCTGCCCGCTGGGCAGAAGCCGGCTGCCCGCAAAGCTCTGCGCAAACTGAAATGCTCCAACGCGCTCACAGATGAGGTGACAGCGTTGGAAAGGGAAGCTGGAGGGGGTGCCGGGAGCTTTCTCCTGCCCCGGAGCCGAGACAGGTGGGCCGGGAGTTCCTCTGAGGACCGTCCGCTGGGGTGGGACCCTGCTGCCGCAGGCAGTAGGGCGGGCGATGGAATGGCCCGAACCGTGTCCGAAGAGGAAGCTCCCGGTACGCCCGGCTCCGAGATGCAGCTTACAGCCAAACGTCTTTTGGGCCGCTATGAGCTGCAGACGATCCAGCGCCTGACCGCCCTTTGCAGTGCCCGGCATCCGGAACAGACCGGGGCCCTTGCTGCCCTGCGGGCCGAGGCGGAACGGCTGACAGCAGAAAATGCCTGCTGCCGGGTGAGCCAGCTGGCCGTGAATGGCCGTGATCTGATGGCGGCGGGGGTCAGACCCGGCCCGGGTCTGCGGCAGGTGCTGAACGCCCTGCTGGAGGCTGTCATCACTGGGCAGACACCCAATGAAAAAGACGCGCTGCTGGCAGCGGCGGCTCAATTTTCTGCGTCTTGACAAGAGAAAGAAGCTGCGGTAGTATTATACTACTGTTTTAGTGTGTTATTGAATGAGGGACGATATGACAGAAGCACAGAACACGAAGCGCCCCGGGGCACTCATCGCCATGAGCGGCGGTGTGGACAGCTCGGTGGCGGCATGGCTGATGCAGCAGGCGGGGTACGACTGCACCGGCATCACCATGCGGCTCACCCGCAACGAGACGCTGGGGCAGTCCGGTTTCCACACCTGCTGCTCCGAAAAGGATATCGAGGATGCCGCCGAGGTGGCCTTTGCGATGGATATCCCCTATGAGGTGCTGGATTTCACCGCCGACTTCCGGGAGAAGATCATCGAAAAGTTCATCCGGGTGTACGAGATGGGCGGTACGCCCAACCCCTGCATCGACTGCAACCGGTATATGAAGTTCGACCACCTGCTCCGCTGGGCCGAGAGCCATGGCATGGAGTATGTGGTCACGGGCCATTACGCCCGGGTGGAGCAGGACGAGGCCACCGGCCGCTGGCTGCTGAAAAAGGGGCTGGACGAGGGCAAGGATCAGAGCTATGTGCTCTATAACCTGACCCAGGAGCAGCTGGCCCATGTGCGCCTGCCGCTGGGGGCCATGCACAAGGCTGAAGTGCGAGAGATCGCGGAAAAGCAGCATTTCATCAACGCCCGCAAGCACGACAGCCAGGATATCTGCTTTGTGCCGGACGGCGATTACGCCCGTTTTATGGAGGACTTTACCGGCAGGCATTATCCGGCAGGTGATTTTCTGGACGAGAACGGCAAAAAGGTGGGCACTCACAATGGTGCGGTGCGGTATACCATCGGCCAGCGCAAGGGCCTGGGCCTTGCCATGGGTGCGCCGGTGTATGTCTGCGCCAAGGATATGCAGGCCAACACCGTCACGGTTGGCCCGGAGGAGAACCTGTTTGACCGCATCGTCTATGCCGACGAGGTGAACTGGATCGCCATCCCGGAGCTGACCGCGCCCTTGCGGGTCACAGCCCGCACCCGCTATCACCAGACCGAGCAGGCGGCCACCGTCTACCCGGCGGGAGAGGGGAAGTTCCGGCTGGAATTTGACCAGCCCCAGCGCGCCCCTACGCCCGGTCAGGCCGTGGTGCTGTATCAGGGGGATGTTGTGCTGGGAGGCGGCACGATTGTGGCGGTCGAATAAACCGCTCAGGCGCTTTGCAGGAAAGTGATAAAGTAAAACAGAAGCAGCTGTGCCGAACCGGTAAAACGAATGGCACAGTGTAAAAATGGAGGAGCAAGTATCTATGCAGGATCAATATTCCCGCACCCAGCTGCTGCTGGGCAAGGAAGCAATGGAAAAGCTGCACAATTCCCGTGTGGCGGTGTTTGGCATTGGCGGCGTGGGCGGCTACACGGTGGAAGCGCTGGCACGCAGCGGTGTGGGCGCGCTGGACCTCATTGATGATGACAAGGTCTGCCTGACCAACCTGAACCGCCAGATCGTGGCCACCCGCAAGACCGTGGGCCAGTACAAGGTGGATGTGGCCGAACAGCGTATCCACGAGATCGACCCCAACATCAAGGTCACCACCTACAAGATCTTCTTCACCCCGGAAACGCAGGATCAGTTCGATTTCACCCAGTACGACTATGTGGTGGATGCCATCGACACCGTCACCGGCAAGATCGCGCTGGTGGTCAAGGCCAAGGAGGCCGGTACCCCCATCATCTGCGCCATGGGCGCAGGCAACAAGATGGACCCCACCCGCTTTGAGGTGACGGATATCTACAAGACCTCCGTCTGCCCGCTGGCCAAGGTGATGCGCACCGAGTGCCGCAAGCGGCGGATCAAGCACCTGAAGGTCGTCTACTCCAAAGAGCCTGCCATGACCCCCATCGAGGATGATTCCATCAGCTGCAAGGACCACTGCATCTGCCCCCCGGGCACCCAGCGCAAGTGCACCATCCGGCGCTCGGTTCCCGGCTCCAACGCCTTTGTGCCCTCGGTGGCCGGGCTCATCATCGGCGGCGAGGTCGTGAAGGATCTGGTCGGATTTGTGCCGATGAAAGGTTAAAAACGAGAACGCCCCTCTCCGGTCTCACGGATGCCGGAGAGGGGCGTTTTGGGTCAGGGGAAACCGCTCCCACGGCATGGGCACAGGTGGAGCGTGCATCAGGCTGCAGGGCTGCCGCCTGTCCGGGCGTAGCCAGTGACGGTCACCCCAGCAAGTACAATGTTGAAATACGTTCATTTGACAAAATACTTTTGCTAATTTATACTGGAATGCATATTCACATGCAAAAATCAAGGATAGAAGATAGGAAGTATCGTCATGCTGACTCTGGATAAGATCTACCACGCCGCCTTTGTGCTCAAGGACGTTGCCCGCAGGACCGACCTCATTGAAGCGCCCAAGCTCTCCAAGGACTGCCGCCTCTACCTCAAGACCGAGAACCTGCAGGTGACCGGCAGCTTCAAGGTGCGGGGAGCCTATTATAAGATCAGCCAGCTCTCCAGGGAGGAGAGCGAAAAAGGCGTGATCGCCTGCTCTGCCGGAAACCACGCACAGGGCGTGGCTCTAGCCGCCACCCGCCGGGGCATCAGGAGCATCGTCTGTATGCCGGACGGTGCCCCCATTATGAAGGTGGAAAACACCAAGAGCCTGGGCGCGGAGGTCTGTCTGGTGCCCGGCACCTATGATGATGCCCACGACAAGGCCGTGGAGCTGCAGGCCGAGACCGGCATGACCTTCATCCACCCCCTACGATGACGAACAGGTCATCGCAGGTCAGGGCACCATTGGTCTGGAGATCCTTGACCAGCTGCCCGATCTGGATGCCGTCATCGTGCCCGTGGGCGGCGGCGGCCTGATCTCCGGCGTGGCCTTTGCCATCAAGAGCCTGCGCCCCGAGGTCAAGGTCTATGGTGTGCAGGCCGAGGGTGCCCCCAGCATGTACCGCAGCCTGCATGAGCACAAGTATCAGACCCTGAAAAATGTGGCCACCTTTGCGGACGGCATTCAGGTCAAGACCCCCGGCGAGCTGACCTATCAGCTCTGCGAGGAATATGTGGACGACATCGTGACCGTCAGCGAGGACGAGACCGCCGCCGCCATCCTCTCCCTGATGGAGAACCAGAAGCTGGTGGCTGAGGGGGCCGGTGCGGTGCCTGTGGCAGCGGCGCTGTTCCACAAGCTGCCCATCGAGGGCAAAAAGGTGGTCTGCCTGATCTCCGGCGGCAACATCGATGTGAACATCCTCAACCGCGTCATCACCCGTGGTCTGGTGATGAGCGGCCGCAAGGCCAACCTGACCATCGCGCTGGAGGATAAGCCCGGTCAGCTGGAGCGGGTGGCCGCCATCGTTTCCCGCTGCGGCAGCAATGTGGTCTCTGTCCTGCACGATGGCTCTGACCCCAACATGCCCATCTCCAGCTGCTTCCTCAAGCTGGTGCTGGAGACCCGCGACCATGCCCAGATCGAGCAGATCCGGCAGGAGCTCACAAAAGAGGGCTTCCAGCTGGTGGCAGAACGAGTGTGATTTTCTGACCGCCTCATCTGCCGCCTGCGGCGGCAGTTTTCTTTCAAAACAGCAAAAAGCGCCGTGCAGTCATTTCACTGCACAGCGCTTTTTCTTATCCATAAAAACGAAAAAGCAAACATTATTTCTGCACGCCGCTCTCGCACTGTTCGATGAACTGTTTGGCCACGCGGGGGCTGCGGCCGCCGGCGCGGATGGCGAAAGCCTCGGCCTTGACCAGCAGCTCTTCCATGGGCATCTGGATGTGGTGTTGTTTTGCCAGTTCTTCCAGAATGGCGGCAAAGCGGGCTTTCTCGGGCCGCTGGAAGGTGACGGTCAGGCCGAACCGGGCGGAAAGGCTCATCAGCTCCTGCCGGGTGTCGGCTTCGTGGATGTCGTCGCCGGTGCGGTCGGTCAGGGTCTCCTTGATGAGGTGGCGGCGGTTGGATGTGGCGTACACCGCAATGTTCCGGGCCCGGCCGCCCACGCTGCCCTCAAGGATGGCTTTCAGGGCGGCAAAGTTGTCGTCGTTGGAGGAGAAGCTCAGATCATCGATGAAGAGGATGAACTTGAGGGGTTGGCCGCCAGCTGATCCATCAGGTCGGGGATCTGGTAGAGCTGGTTCTTCTTGACCTCCACCAGCCGCAGGCCGTCGGCGGCGTACTCATTGGCAATGGCCTTGACCGTGCTGGATTTGCCGGTGCCTGCATCGCCGTAGAGCAGGACATTGTTGGCGGGGGAACCGGCCAGCAGGGCGCGGGTGTTGGCAATGACCTTTTCCCGCTCCTTCTCGTAGCCCGGCAGCTCACTGAGCTTCTGGGGGTCGGGGTACTTCACGGGCACCAGCTGGCCGTTCTCCACCGTGAACACATGGTGCTTGGCAAACATGCCGTAGCCTTTCTTCCCGGCTTCCCGCATCCGCTGGTTGTAGGCGGCGGTCAGGTCGAGCTGCCTTGCCTCCCAACGGGGCAGGAACGCCAGCTCCCGGTTCTGCCGGTCGGCAGCTTCCAGCAGCGTGTCCAGCGTCAGGCCGCAGAGCTTCTGCAAAAAGTTCAGCTCACTGTTCAGGGCGGCCTCCATCACAGGGGAGAGCTGGCCTGCAGCGGCCTGCCGCACACAGAAGGTCTCTGTCTCCAGCACGGCGTTGGAAAGATAATCGCCCAGATTGGTGGTGTGGGCAAACAGGGCGGCTTCAAAGGCGGCCACAGCATCGCACAGGGGGGCGATGGTATCGTCAGCCGCTTCCAGTCGGTCGGTCAGCGCCGCCAGCTTTGCCACAACGGGGTCGCCCAGCAGGGCACGGAAAACAACGAGCCCGTGGAGCCGGGCGTTCCATTCACGAAGTTGCATCATCAGACTCTCCTCTTGACAGGACCTCTCCGGCGTTTTGCTCCTGCTTCCCCGGTCAGAGGAACCGGGCAGGCTGACGGAGAGGTTTTTACCAGATTATACACGCAGAGAAGGCTATCCGCAAGGGTGTGTTCAATTATCTTCATCTTTCGGCTGATTCACTTTACAAATCGTCGATTGACAAAGGCCCGATTTATAGTATAATTGACCCAACGTTCAAATCGGAATGCGAGATGCGAAAAGTAACGTGTCTGAGGGAAATTTTGTTGAGAGTGTAAGAGGAAAAGGAACAGGAGCAACTTACCATGCAGTTGAATGGTTCGCAAATTTTTGTTGAAGTCCTCTGCGAACAGGGCGTGGACACCATCTTCGGCTATCCCGGCGGTGCTGTGCTGAACCTGTACGACGAGCTGTATAAAAATTCTGACCGCATCCACCATGTGCTGACCGCCCACGAGCAGGGCGCTTCTCATGCGGCCGATGGCTATGCCCGCGCAACGGGCCACACCGGCGTGGTGCTGGCCACCAGCGGCCCGGGTGCCACCAATCTGGTCACCGGCATTGCCACTGCCTACATGGACTCCGTGCCCATGGTCGCCTTTACCGGCAATGTGCCGACCCCCGGTCTGGGCAAGGACAGCTTTCAGGAGGCGTACATCGAGGGCATTACGATGCCCATTACCAAGCACAACTTCACGGTGCGCAAGGTAGAAGAGCTGGCCGACACCATGCGTGCGGCGTTCCGCATTGCGCAGAGCGGCCGCAAGGGCCCGGTGCTGGTGGATATCCCCAAGGATGTCACCGCTGCTGTCTGTGAGTTCACTCCCAAGCAGCCGGAGCAGATCCGCACCGTGACCACCTACGACGAACAGCAGGTCAAGTGGGCCGCCGATATCATCAATGCGGCCAAGCGCCCGCTGGTCTATTTTGGCGGCGGCGTGCGGAGCGCGGCTTCCTGCCAGCCCCTGCGTGACCTGATCCACAAGGCGGAGATCCCCGCCACCTATACTCTGATGGCTGCAGGCGTTGTGCCCTACGGTGACCCGATGAACATTGGCATGGTCGGAATGCACGGCTGCTACACCTCCAACCGGGCGGTCGCGGACTGTGACGTGCTGATCGCACTGGGCACCCGCTTTTCGGACCGCGTGGCCCTGAACCCCAAGACCTTTGCCAGGAACGCCACCATCATCCAGATCGATATCGACCCCAGTGAGCTGGGCAAGAATGTGGATGTGGATCTTGCCATTGCCGGTGATGTCTGCTATGTCCTGAGCGGGATGCTCCCCCTCATTGAGGAGAAGAAGCACCCCGACTGGATGAAGATGATCCACGAGTGGCAGGCACAGGATTACCACCCTGTGTCCGACCCCACCCGCCTGATGCCCCATCAGGTCATCGGCGAGGTGTGCAGCCAGTGCGGCCCTGAGGCCGTGTATGTCACCGACGTGGGCCAGCACCAGATGTGGGCGGCCCAGTACATCCGCCACACCAAGAGCCGCGGCTTTATCACCAGCGGCGGCCTGGGCACCATGGGCTTTGGCTATGGCGCGGCCATCGGCGCGCAGATGGCGCTGGGCCGGGAGCAGCGGGTGGTCATGTTCACGGGCGACGGTTCCTTCCACATGAACCTCAACGAGGCCTGCACCGCTGTCAGCTATGAGCTGCCCATCATCACGGTCATCTTCAACAACTCTGTGCTGGGCATGGTGCGCCAGTGGCAGACCACTTTCTACGAAAAGCGCTACTCCCAGACCGACCCCCACCGCCGCACTGACTTTGTCAAGCTGGCGGACGGCTTTGGCCTGAAGGGCTACCGCTGTACCAACCTCCCCGAGTTCCAGGCCGCATTTGCCGATGCCCTCAAGCAGAAGGGCCCCACCTGGATCGAGTGCATCATCGACAAGGACGAAAAGGTCCTGCCCATGATCCCCGGCGGCGGCGACATCAATGATATCATCATGGAATAAGGAGGACTGACCCATGGAATCCAAACGCAGAGTCATCAGTCTGCTGGTGGACAACCAGAGCGGTGTTCTGGCCCGGGTGTCCAACCTGTTCTGCCGCCGCGGCTTCAACATCGACAGCCTGACGGTGTCCGCCACCAACGACCCGGCGGTCAGCCGCATCACCGTGACCATCACCAGCGATGAAAAGGCGCTGAGCCAGCTCATCCTCCAGACCGAGCGGCTGGAAGTGACCCGGCAGGTGTTCGTGCTGGATCACGAGAATTCGCTGGAGCGGGAGCTGCTGCTGCTCAAGGTGGCTGCCGATGTCCACAACCGCAGTGAGCTGCGGGAGATTGCCAGCATCTACAAGGCAAAGATCATTGATTTTTCGCCCGACAGCATGGTGCTGGAGCTGACCGGCCGCCCTGAAAAGGTGGACGCGTTCCTCAAGATCCTGGCGGACTACAAGATCCTTGAGCAGTGCCGCACCGGTGTGACCGCGCTGGAGCGCGGTGGGATGCACCAGCACATGCAGAAGGCCCCCGCAGGAGGTGCGGGCAGCCCAGCTGCCCTTGCCCGGGACCCGCTGCCCGCAGTAAGGCATAATCTCTCAGTTTTCCATCAAAATCAAAATATAAAAATAAAACAGGAAAGAGTAAAAGGAGACTACTACCATGGCGATCAAGAAATACTACGATTCCGACTGCAACCTCGGCGTGCTGGACGGCAAGACCGTCGCTGTCATCGGCTTCGGCAGCCAGGGCCACGCCCATTCCGAGAACCTGGCCGAGAGCGGCGTGAACGTTGTTGTCGGTCTGCGCAAGGGCTCTGCCCACTGGGCAAAGGCCTCCGAGTTCGCTGCCACCCACGACAACTTCAAGGTCATGGAGGTCGAAGAGGCTGCCAAGGCTGGCGATGTTGTGATGATGCTGGTTCCCGACGAGCTGTGCGCCGACATCTACAACACGCAGGTCGCACCCTACATGACCGAGGGCAAGGCTCTGGCCTTTGCACACGGCTTCAACATCCACTTCAAGACCATCACCGCGCCCAAGAATGTTGACGTGATCATGATCGCTCCCAAGGGCCCCGGCCACATCGTTCGCCGCCTGTACACCGAGGGCGAGGGCTGCCCCTCTCTGATCTGCGTGGAGCAGGATTACACCGGCAAGGCAAAGGACATCGCTCTGGCTTACGCTTCCGGCATCGGCGCTGGCCGTGCAGGCATCCTGCAGACCACCTTCAAGGAGGAGACCGAGACCGACCTGTTCGGTGAGCAGGCAGTGCTGTGCGGCGGCGTTTCCGAGCTGATCCACGCCG
>ENA-OQDC01001533-OQDC01001533.1-human-gut-metagenome-genome-assembly--contig:-NODE-1533-length-11307-cov-2.280948_pt1 | contig 11307 bp, 9 predicted proteins | sample MGYA00242770_ERZ504601 | MGnify/ENA primary metagenome ERZ504601 (study PRJEB26092, sample SAMD00036305) | human gut metagenome | host: Homo sapiens | study: EMG produced TPA metagenomics assembly of...
CTCTCCCTGTTTTCCGGAATTCATACGCTGCTCTCTCATGCGCAAAGGTATTATAGCATCTTATCTGAACGGGCAAAAGCCTTTTTTCAAGGGAAAATCTGCTTTTTTGTGAATAACCCATGTGGATAATGTGGATAAGTCCTATTTTAAGAGATCTTCTCCAATTTTTACCACATCTCCGGCACCCATTGTAAGAACAAGATCTCCTGCATTCCAGTTTTCTTTGAGAAATGTTTCGATCTCTGCAAAGGATGGAAAATAGTGAGAATCTGTTCCAAGGCTGCGGATCGCGTCTGAGAGCGCTTCAGAGGATACCCCAAGAGTATCTGTTTCCCGTGCGGCATAAATATCGGCAAGAATCACATGATCTGCATGGGAAAGAGCTTCTGCAAATTCCTGGAAAAATGCTTTGGTCCTTGTGTATGTGTGCGGCTGGAATACGCACCAGAGTTTGCGGTGCGGATAGTGCTTCGCAGCCTTTAAAGTTGCTTTGATCTCTGTCGGATGATGTGCATAGTCATCTACGATGGTGACATCATCGATCGTTCCCTTGTATTCAAAACGGCGGTCTGTTCCGGAGAAGGAAAGCAGGCCTTTCTGAATCGTATCCATGGAAAGTCCCAACAGCTCCGCTGTTGCGATCGCGGAAAGGGCGTTGGACACATTGTGATCTCCGGTCACGGAAAGGACGATGTGTGTGTCCAGCTTTCCGTTTCGGAAGAAATCAAATGCAACCCGACCTTTTTCATCGTAGGTGATATTCTGCGCACTGTAGTCAAATTCTGGAGACATTCCGTAAGTCACCACGCTGCAGTCCAGACCTTCGCAGATTTCCTGATACTGATCGATCTCTCCGTTAATGATCAGTGTTCCGTCAGATGGCAACAGGGCTGCAAACTGATGAAAGGAGTGACGGATATCTTCCAGATCTTTAAAGAAATCCAGATGATCGGCTTCAATGTTCAGGATGATGCTGATCTTCGGGAAAAAGTGCAGGAAGCTGTTTGTATATTCACAGGCCTCTGTGACGAAGATGCCGGAGCTTCCGACCCGGATATTTCCGCCGATGGCCTGCAGAATCCCGCCCACAGAGATGGTAGGATCTGTGTCACCTGCCAGCAGAACATGAGAGATCATGGAAGTTGTTGTCGTCTTGCCATGAGTTCCTGATACTGCGATCGGAGTTTTGTAATTAGCCATCAGCTGTCCAAGCAGCTCCGCACGGGTCAGCATTGGGATTTTTTTTTCGCAACAGCTTCCATCAGCTCTGCATTTTCTCTGCGGATCGCGGCAGTGTATACGACGCAGTCGATCCCGTCGATGATATTGGATGCTTTCTGACCATAAAAAATCTGAGCCCCTTTTGCTTCCAGATGTTCGGTAAGCGGAGAGACTTTCGAGTCAGAACCGGATACGGTAAATCCTTCTTTTAGAAGAATCTCGGCAAGACCGCTCATGCTGATGCCGCCGATACCGATAAAATGAACGTGAATAGGCTGATTGAAATTGATTTTATACATATGATGATTACCTTCCCTTACTATGAAAATAGTTGAAAATCTTGTGTGTTTTATTTTAAAAGTAAAAAGTTTATTAAATTTAGTCATAAAATTTCTTTGCAGTTTATATTATACTATATATGGGGAAAATTAAAAGAAGTTCTTTTTTGTACCAAATAACTAAAAAGGAAAATAGGAAATTATGCAAAATTTTTTGTAAAAAAATCATGTCGGATGAGAAAAATATGGTATAATAACAGCAATCAACTAGAAATGAGGTGACTACATGATTAAGAAGGAAATGATTGCCATGCTGCTTGCAGGCGGACAAGGCAGTCGATTGGGAGTTCTCACTGCAAAGGTTGCAAAACCGGCAGTGGCTTTTGGAGGGAAATATCGGATCATTGATTTTCCATTGAGTAACTGTATTAATTCAGGAGTAGACACGGTGGGTGTATTGACGCAGTATCAGCCGCTGCGTTTGAATACCCATATTGGAATCGGGATCCCGTGGGATCTGGACCGTAATATCGGCGGAGTTACAATCCTTCCTCCTTATGAGAAGAGCGCGAACAGCGAGTGGTATACCGGAACGGCTAATGCCATTTATCAGAATCTGGATTACATGGAGACTTACAATCCGGATTATGTGCTGATTCTTTCAGGAGATCATATTTATAAGATGGATTATGAAGTGATGCTGGATTTCCACAAGGCAAATCATGCGGATGTTACGATCGCAGCGATGCCGGTGCCGATGGAAGAGGCAAGCAGATTTGGAATTGTAGTCACAGATGAAGAAAGCAAGATTAAAGAATTTGAAGAGAAGCCGGAGAAGCCAAGCAGTAATCTGGCATCCATGGGAATTTATATATTCAGCTGGCCGGTATTGAAAGAAGCTCTTCTGAAATTATCCGAGCAGTCGAATTGTGATTTTGGAAAACATATCATTCCATATTGTCACGAAAACGGAAGAAGAATGTTTGCTTATGAATACAACGGATATTGGAAGGATGTCGGAACATTGAGTTCTTACTGGGAAGCGAATATGGAGCTGATTGACATCATTCCGGAATTCAATCTGTATGAAGAGTTCTGGAAGATTTATACAAACAGTGCCAATATTCCGCCCCAGTATATCTCGGATCAGTCTGTGGTAGACCGTTGCATCATCAGCAATGGTTCTGAGATTTACGGAGAAGTACATAATTCCGTATTAGGCGGAGGAGTTACGATCGGAAAAGGCAGTATCGTGCGGGATTCTATCCTGATGCGTGATGTTGTGATCGGAGATAATTGCGTGATAGACAAGGCGATTATTGCGGAAGGCACTGAGATTGGCAACAATGTTGTGATCGGAATCGGAAGCGAGGTTCCGAACAAAGAAAAACCGAATATTTACAGTGGCGGACTGGCTACGATTGGAGAAAATTCCAGAATTCCATCCAATGTACAGATTGGCAAAAATACTGCAATCAGTGGTTATACCGTGCCGGAAGATTACAGCGATGGAGTACTTGCAGGCGGCGAGACATTAATAAAGGCAGGTGAACGTTCATGAGAGCAGTAGGGATTATCTTGGCAGGTGGAAGCAGCAGAAAAATGAGGGAGCTGACAGCGAAACGTGCAGCTGCGGCGATGCCGGTGGCAAGCAGTTACAGAGCGATTGATTTTGCACTCAGCAATATGACAAATTCGCATATACAGAAAGTGGCAGTTCTGACACAGTATAATGCGAGATCTTTAAATGAACATCTGAATTCCTCAAAATGGTGGGATTTCGGAAGAAAGCAGGGTGGTCTGTATGTATTTACACCGACGATCACTGCGAATAACGGGGACTGGTACAGAGGAACAGCCGATGCGATCTATCAGAATCTGGATTTCCTGAAAAAGTGTCACGAACCATATGTGATCATTACATCCGGAGACGCGGTGTACAAGCTTGATTATAATAAAGTCCTTGAATACCATATTGCAAAGAAAGCGGATATTACAGTTGTGTGTAAGGATCTGGATGACAGAGAAGATGCGACTCGTTTTGGTACGGTACGCATGAACGAATCTGCCAGAATTGAAGAGTTCGAAGAAAAGCCTATGGTGGCAAAATCTCAGACGATCTCTACAGGAATCTATGTAATCAGAAGAAGGCTTCTGATCGATCTGATAGAGCATTGCGCAGAGGAAGAGAGACATGATTTTGTAACCGATATTCTGATTCGTTATAAGAATCTGAAGAAAATTTACGGTTATAAGATAAACAGCTACTGGAACAACATCTCAACAGTGGATGCATATTACCAGACAAATATGGATTTCCTGAAGCCGGAAGTGAGAAAGTATTTCTTTAAGGATGCTCCGAGTGTGTATTCCAAGGTGAGCGATCTGCCGCCTGCAAAATACAATCCGGGAGCAGCCGTCAAGAACAGCCTTATAGGAAGCGGAAGTATCATCAATGGAACTGTGGAAAACTCCATTATCTTCAAAAAAGTATTTGTCGGCAATAACTGTGTGATCAAAAATTCAATCATTTTAAATGATGTATATCTCGGGGACAATACATATATTGAAAATTGTATTGTAGAGAGCAGAGATACGATCAGAGCCAATACACGTCATGTTGGTGAGAGTGGTGTAAAAGTGGTAGTTGCAAAAAAACGAGAGGTATGCATTATAAGGAATTGAGACAGTAATGCAGGCGGAGAAAGGAGACTTGAACAGTATGCAGATTACAGATGTTCGTGTGCGCAAGGTGACAAAAGAGGGAAAATTAAAAGCAGTTGTTTCGATTACGATTGATAATGAATTCGTAGTTCATGATATCAAGGTGATCGAAGGGGAAAAAGGCTTGTTTATCGCAATGCCGAGCAAAAAAGCTCTGGATGGGGAATATCGCGATATCGCACATCCGATCAATTCCGGTACAAGAGAAAAGATTCAGAATACGATATTGGATCGGTATCAGGAATCTCTGGAAGCAGATACGGAAGAATCTGGGGAAATGTAAGAAGAGGAAAATAAGAGCAGCGGCTGTCTCATGGATAAACGATGAGGCAGCCGCTGTTTTTAAAAAGAGAGAAAAATTGCGAAAGAACGGAATTCCTGTTAAAATGGTAAAGTATTAAAATCAGAAGGAGGGACAGGATGAATCAATTGTTATTACTGGCAGGAGTGGTGATCGTGGCCTGCATTTTAATGAACCGCATCGCTGCTAAACTTCCGCTGCCGTCACTGTTATTGTTTATCGGTCTTGGAATGTGCTTTGGAGTAGATGGTTTTTTCAAGATTCCGTTCGATGATTATGAACTGTCAGAGGCAATCTGTTCGGTCAGTCTGTTGTTTGTCATGTTCTATGGTGGTTTTGGAACAAATCTAAAGACTGCAAAACCGGTAATGGGAAAAGCATTCTTACTTTCCACAGCCGGCGTAGTGATGACCGCAGCGCTGGTAGGGGCAGCAGCGCATGTGCTGTTGGGAGTGGGCTGGATGGAAGGGATTTTGATCGGATCGGTCATTGCATCTACAGATGCAGCGTCCGTATTTAATGTACTGAGATCCAAGCAGCTCTCTCTGAAGTACAATACAGATTCTCTGTTGGAGCTGGAGTCGGGATCTAACGATCCGATATCTTACATGATGACGATCCTGATGATCTCTCTTGTTTCCGGAGAGCAGATCTCGGTAGCCGGTCTTCTGCTGAAACAGATTCTGATCGGAGCAGCCTGCGGCTTCTTGATCGGAAAAGCTTCTGTCTTTATTTTGAATCAGATTGATTTTGGGATGAAACAGGGAAGAACGATCTTTTTATTTGCAGCAGTGATCGTTGGATATGCGCTGCCGTCTGTTGCCGGTGGAAATGGATATCTGAGTGTATATCTGTGCGGAATCCTAATTGGAAATCGGTTTATACCGGACAAAAAAGAGATGGTCCACTTTTTTGATATTCTGACAGAGATTGCACAGATGGTTATTTTCTTCTTGCTGGGATTGCTTGTAACGCCGTCACAGCTGCCGGAAGTGTTTGTTCCCGCATTGCTTTTATGTCTTTTTATGCTGTTTATCGGGCGTCCGGTGTCAGTGCTTGCGATATTAAAGCCGTTTGGTGCATCCTGGCAGCAGATCGGCGTTGTTTCCTGGGCCGGATTGCGGGGAGTGGCATCGATTGTGTTTTCTATTTATGTTGTCTTATCCGGCATTCCGATGACATACAATTTGTTTAACATGGTATTTGTGATTGTACTGCTGTCTCTTGCGGTTCAGGGCACCTTGCTTCCGGTTGTATCCAGAAAGCTGGAAATGATCGATAAGAATGCCAATGTCATGCGGACGTTTAATGACTATCAGGATGAAAATGATATTTCTTTTGTCAAGATCAAGATTACTGACAATCATCCGTTTGCAGGAAAAACACTAAAAGAAATCGAAATGCCGCCGGGAGTTTTAGTGGTACTGCTGTTTCGGGGACAGGAGACAATGATGCCGAATGGTGATACATCTTTAGAAGGCGGCGATCTGCTGATTTGTGCAGCCCCGGCCTTTGAAGACCGGGAAAATCTGACATTGTATGAGGTGGAAATTGACAAAAATCATAAATGGCGGATAAACCAGTGAATGAGCTGGACCAGAAAGCAGGGGTGCTCATTGTCATGGTCAAAAGAGAAGGAAGCACTCTCATTCCCAATGGAAATAACGATTATCCGACAGGATGATCTGCTGGTGTTTCGTCGGCAAAAAACACGCAAAACAGGCGCATGGGTAAATTCCATGTGCTTTTTTGTTTTTGGATGTGCGAATTCCAGACGGCAGGCAAAGAGCTGCAGTTGGGAAAAAGAAGTCTGGTTCGGATCATATTTTCGGTCTCCTGCGATGGGACAGCCAAGGTGAGCCATTTGTACCCGGATCTGGTGATGACGTCCGGTATCCAGATGAATCTCTGCCAGTGAAAATTCCGCTGTTGTTTTTGCAATATGGTAGGAAAGGCGTGCAACTTTGGCGCCCGGCGTCTCTTCTGTACAGATTCTGGAAGTGTTCGTGCGCCCGTCTTTGACAAGATAATCTTCTAAAATTCCGTCAGCAGTCTGTGGGCATCCGAGAAGAACCGCCTGATAATATTTGCCGAAGCCAAAACTCTGGAGCTGACGGTTCAGCTCTTTGGCAGCGGCAGGTGTTTTGGCAAATACAAGCAGCCCTTCTACCGGCTGATCCAGCCGATGGATTACTGCAAGGTAAGGTTGTTTTTTGTGTGCGCTGTTCTGATAGATATGATTTTTTAAAATGCTGACCATATCCGGAAGCCCGGGGCGGCTTGTCTGAGTCGGGATACCGGCAGGTTTCAGACATACGATGATGTCCTGGTCTTCATATAAAATATGTGGCTTCATTTTGATACGCTCCTCTTGTGAAATCTGCTACAATTATCATATAAAACAAAAGAGTGGTCAAGGGATTCTTGACTTTTACAGAAAACATCTCTAAACTAATTTACATAGAGTGATCTGCTGGAAATCAGAGACAGGATACTTTAGGAATTGACTGGCGGCAGGAGGTTGAAGATATGAGGACAAATTGGGAGTGGGAACAGTTCGGTGAGGATATCAGACGGACCGTGCAGGATGCAGTGGACTCCAGAGATTTTCGGAGATTGAATCAGACCATTACAGATACAGTAAACAGTGCCTTTCATGAATTTACAGACGGGATGAGAAACCCCCGCGGAGGATATCAGTATCAGAAAGCGGACTATGGTACCGGGAGGCAAAAGGACAGGACAAAGGGTGCCTGGCAGAATCTGGATTTGAATCAGTTAAAACGCCCCACATTGTATGCCGGGACGAGAGCGAAAAAAGCAGCAGGACTGACGATGACGATCACAGGTTATACGATTGCAGGATGTCTTTTGATCGGCGGACTGATCACAGGTGTGACCGGGATGCTGCTTGGAGCGGGAGTCGGCGTATCCGTCGCACTTAGTATACAGGTGATCCTTCTGGCAGTATTTACCGCGCTTGGAATCACCGGGACAAAACTTTTAAGCAGGGTGAAGCGGTTTCAGATTTATATAGAAGAGCTACAGGGCAGAGAATATGGAAATGTGAAAGATCTGGCGCTGAGGGTACAGAAAAAAGAAAAATTTGTAGTAAAAGATCTGGAAACTATGATCAGAAAAGGATGGTTTCTTCAGGGGCATCTGGATGAGCAGAAAGCGTGTCTGATGACCAGCAGGGAAGCATTTGAGCAGTATCAGGAACTGATGGCACAGGCAAGGCAACAGAAAGCCAGAGAGCAGGAGTCAAAAGAGAGACAAAAAGCAGACGCTGACAGAAGAGCAGGTCTGGATCCGAAAGTACAGGAAGTGATTGAAGCGGGAAATGCATATATCCGCAAAATCCGGGAATGTAATGATGCAATTCCGGGAGAAGTGGTATCAGAAAAGATGTCCCGAATGGAGCTTTTGACAAAACGGATCTTTGCGCGGTAGAACAGAACCCGGAAGTGGTGACCGATATTCGCAGGCTGATGGAATATTATCTTCCGACGGCAGTCAAGCTTTTAGAGGCATATGAGGAGCTGGATGCACAGCCTGTGCAGGGGGAGAATATTCTTTCTTCGAAAAGGAGATTGAGGATACACTGGATACATTGAATATCGCATTTGAAAAGCTTCTGGATGATCTGTTTCAGGAGACAGCGTGGGATGTGTCCTCTGATATTTCTGTGCTGAAGACAATGCTGGCGCAGGAAGGACTTACGAAAAATGACTTTTCAACAGGAGGAAAATGATGAGCGAAGAATTGAAAGATTTTCAGACAGCACCGACACTGACACTGAATCCATTTGCGGAGGAAGAAAAAGCACAGCCGGAAGTGAAAAAAGAAGAGCCTCTGATGGATGAAAATGTTCTGTCAGAAGAAGAGAGAAAGATGGCAGATCAGTTTGCAAATCAGATCGACCTGACCAATTCTGCCATGATCCTGCAGTATGGTGCGGGAACTCAGAGCAAGATGGCGGATTTTTCAGAGACTGCACTGGAAAATGTAAAGACGAAGGACTTGGGGGAAGTGGGAGAACTTCTCGGGAATGTTGTGAAGGAGCTGAAAAATTTTGACGAGGAAGAAGAAAAAGGATTTTTCGGAATCTTCAAAAAGCAGGCAAATAAGATTCAGGCACTGAAAACAAAATATGCCAAGGCGGAGACGAATATCAACCAGATCTGCCAGGCTCTGGAGGGACATCAGGTACAGCTGATGAAAGATGTTGCGATTCTGGATAAGATGTATGAATTGAACCTGACATATTTTAAAGAGCTGACGATGTATATTCTGGCAGTAACGAGCTTACGCTTGAATGCAGGAAAGCTTGACGCGGTTTTTGATACTAATAAAGTCGCTGCAGTTTTGGAAAAGTACGGAGCGCAAGCATGGCAGGGCCTTGCCGATCCTATAATCGTGTGGATGTATGAATCAGGTAATGGTTCAGGAAGCTTTGTCGGCGGAGAGCTTACTGCTTTTGCCAAAGCTTTTGCCGGCAGCGCCGACAATAATAAATATCGTCTTATGTTTCCTTTGCTTGACCTTGAAGATATTCAAAGCGTCACTTACGACACTATGGCAACAGCGGACAGCGGTGCTTTAGTTGCGGCGTCCAAGCGTTACGGCTCCGATTTTGTAATTGCCTGTGTTGTAGATCATTTAGCAGACGGCAATATTTCCATTTCCTGTAAACTGCTAGATAAAGACGGTAAAATTTTATATGAGTATGCAGGAGTCGGTGCAGCAGATTCTCTTGCCGACAATCAAGCCAAAGCTATAGCCGGAGTTTTAAGTTCCTTGCAGCAGGGAAATATGCTGACTGCTGCGGCAATTGCCGATCCTGATACACTAGGTGCGCACGGAGACTTTGTAAGACTGAAACTGTACGGTATTAATAATTTAAATGATTTAGTGGCATTTGAGCGGGTTTTATCCGGTATCGGGGTTGAGGGAAACGTAAGCTGTGCGATGGTAAGTGACAGTGATGCCATCATTGTCAACGTTTATACTCAACTTGATCCGGCATCCCTTGACGGATCTTTAGAGCATAGTTCTGAATTTTCAAAATAGAGCCTTTTGCCTACAGTTATAATCACGGCAGTGCTAAATTGAATCCGCAGATAAACACTATAGGCAAAGCTTCGGCGCAGCGTCCTGATACCAGGGTTGCCGTTTCTGCAGATTCTCTTGTAAACTTTCCTGCATCTTCAAGCGCGTATTAAAGGAAAAGACATGATAATTACTCCTAAGGCTCCGCGTCAGGAGCCTTTGGCACTTAAAATCAATGATGAGGGCTTTTTTGATTCTTTTGTCCCGGGAGGAAATCGGGCGGCAGTGGATTTGCTGCATGAGGCGGGTTTTACGCAACAAAAATGAATTGTTCTTTGTTGTTACATATTGGATAAACTCCGTTCTGCTTTATTGAATATTGTATCGTTGGGGGGCATGCAATTTTATATTTTAGGTTATTCTGCTGTGTGCGATTTACATTATAATAATATTCACATTTTTATTTGGATGCAAAGTTCTATATTTGGTACTAAAAAGAAGTTGCGTATTTAAAAGATTTGTTTGCATATAATCAGTTCTTTCTTTTATATCTGCATAAAAAGGTTTCCTATTTTTCTAAATGTTCGTTTTGGGATAGTTTTAAATGGTAGATGCTTTATATGATTTTACAGAGGGGTATATGTGATAAGTTTTCCATATATTGATGGTGGATTATGATTAGGTTTTGTGATATTTGTTATTATAGATGTATAGAAACTCTTAAAATAGATCCATATACCGAGATCAGGAAACAAACTTATTATTAGCTTTAGTGTGTATGATGGAGATAACTATATTCATAATCTTTAGGATGCGGGATGTTTGTTTAATCGTTTGCAGAAACTGAATATGTTTCAAGAGAAGGTGTATCTCTTGATTCTTCTCCTTTTTTACGTATTTCGTTAGGAGTAGCTCCGATATTTCTTTTACAGTAGGTTGTAAAATGGGAGAAAGTCTTGAAATGATAGTCCAGCATTATTTGTTTGATGGGTAAAGTACATTTTTTTTTAATTTGAATTCAATTTCATAAGATGTTTGTTTTGTAACCATTGATATGGTGTATCTCCATGGAAGTTTTTTTTGAATAACTGTGTGAAAACAGTATCATTATATCCACATAAAACAGCTAGTTCTTTGGCTGTTCTGCAAGCTTTGTAATGTGTCATGACGGATACGAAGAATTGAAGGTCGTTAGATAGCGCATCACGGAAAATGGAGGCAATTTCATTCTTCTTATAGCAAATTTTAAATAATGAGAACAATTCATATTCTTTGGCTCGATGTAAGTCGGGAATTTCTGTTCCATTTTTCATGTAATCGACCAGCAAATCTAAGTAGGAACGCATTAACGGATAAATGGGAAGGACTTCTACCGGTTTTACTTCTTCGATGGATATATCTTGCAGATACTCTATTGTTCTGCTATGTAGATAAGGAGCCACAATATTACATGCATGAATGACAAGTTGTACTTCATCCATTGCCTTGATTTTACATTGATGCAGGCTGCTGATGAAGAAAAATTCATTCTGCATTGCCATCAGAGGCATGGATTCTATATGATCTCTGAATAGGCATAATGATCCTTTTAGAACAAAACAAACTTGAAATTCATGGGTTTCGTTCAAGTTTTGGATAATCTCTCCTTTACTTATATGAAGACACCTGAATTGGCTGAATCTGGATAGCGCAAGAGGATCACGGTATAAATTCTTTAGTAAAATAGCATTT
>ENA-OQDC01001534-OQDC01001534.1-human-gut-metagenome-genome-assembly--contig:-NODE-1534-length-11303-cov-4.678418_pt1 | contig 11303 bp, 6 predicted proteins | sample MGYA00242770_ERZ504601 | MGnify/ENA primary metagenome ERZ504601 (study PRJEB26092, sample SAMD00036305) | human gut metagenome | host: Homo sapiens | study: EMG produced TPA metagenomics assembly of...
GTTCTTGAGATACTCTTCTGGATAAGTTTATTCATAGTGTTCTATACCTATATAGGCTATGGTATATTATTATACTATTCTGGTCAAGATCAAAAGAGTGCTTCCACACACCTACCTCTGGCCTATGCCCACCGACAACGCATTGCCCCCAATTGACTCTGTTTATCGCCGCCTATAATGAAGAAGATGTAGTGGACGAAAAAATGCGCAACTGTCTGGAGCTGGACTATCCTGCCGGACAAGCTACGCATTCTTTGGGTGACCGACGGCAGCAACGACCGTACCAACGAACGCCTCTCCCGCTGGCCGCAAGCCACCGTCCTCCACCAACCCAACGCCAAGGCAAGACAGCCGCCCTGAACCGCGGTATACATTTCGTAGGAACGCCCCTTGTCGTATTCACCGATGCCAATACGCACCTCAACCGAAAAGCCCTACGGGAGATAGTGCACGCCTTCACCGACCCTAAAGTGGGATGCGTGGCAGGCGAAAAACGTATTGCTGTGCAAAGTAAGGACAATGCTGCCTCTGGGGGAGAAGGGTTGTACTGGAAATACGAATCCACCCTCAAAGCGCTCGACGCACGCCTCTATTCAGCAGTAGGAGCAGCGGGTGAGTTGTTTGCCGTGCGCCGCAATCTGTTCGAAGAAATGCAAACAGACACGTTGCTCGACGACTTCACACTCTCCCTGCACATCGTCATGCAGGGACACACCATTGCCTATTGTGCCAATGCCTATGCCGTAGAAAGCGGCTCGGCAGATATGCGCGAGGAAGAAAAGCGCAAGGTGCGCATCGCTGCCGGTGGCTTGCAGTCTATCTGGCGGCTACGTCCGCTGCTCAACCCGTTCCGTTACGGCACATTCTGTTTCCAATATATTTCCCACCGGGTGCTGCGCTGGTCGCTCACTCCTATCCTATTGTTTCTATTGCTTCCCCTCAACACAATTCTCATCTTTACGACAAGCACGCCATTACTGTATGCCATCATCTGGCTGTTACAAGCTTTTTTCTACCTCATGGGAAGTTGGGGGTACTACCTTTCAACGAAGCATATAAAGAACAAGATACTTTTCATCCCCTACTATTTCCTTTTTATGAACGTCAACGTCATACGAGGATTCAACTACCTGCGCAAACGTAAAGACAATGCAAGCGGCGCATGGGAGAAGGCCAGAAGGGCATGAAACTAATACTATAAGAATGAAAAACATTTTAAAACAAGCTGAAAACGCCGAAAGACTGTTAAAGCAGACATCCGACACCATGATTCTTCTGGACAAAGACGGTATTTGTGTGGACATTGCAGTTTACAACATCAATCTCTGGTTCTTGAAGGAAGACCGGTTACTGGGCAAGAATCTGTTCCAACTAATTCCCTTATCCACTTATAACCAAATCTATCCGGACTTTAAAAGAGTACTGACGCACAAAATACGCTCTACCCATAACTACGAAATGGCCTTGAACGGCACCACTTATTTCTTCAAGTGTATCATGTCCCCCTTTGACGGAATGGTGCTCTGCCAATACCGCGACATCACGGAACGTAGCCAGCGCAAGCTGGAACTCGAAAGAAAAAACCAAGAGTTGAATGAAATCCAAAAAGCTGCGCTTATCGGAAACTGGCAATACGATTCAGACACCCAAAGCTTCAAATATGCCGGACACACCGATATCCTATGCACAGAGGAGACACAAGAAATCAATCTGAACGACTATCTGAAACTGATACTTCCCGAAGACCGGAAATCTTTCACCAACTGGCTGAAAGAAAACCTAAAAGGGAAAATGGAAAACAGTGTGGACTACCGCATCTTGCTTCAGGAAAAGATTTTCTATATACGGCTCAAGGCCTTTGCACGCGAATATCATAAAGACAAAAATACCATTCTGGAAGGATATATACAGAATATCACCGACATTCAGCAACGGCGCAACGATATCAACTTGCTGACACATGCCATCAACAACTCCACCGAAGATATTTACTCGGCACACGAAGACGGTACACTGATATTCGGCAACCGCTGCTTCAAGGAGCGACATGGCATCGGCAATACCCAAGACATCACGAAACTGAAAATATACGACTTGCCTTCGTATGGAAGAGACAAAAAATCGTGGAAAGAATTTGCAGAATGTGTCAAACGCGGAGAAACCTCCCAAGGCTATATTGTTCACAATCCGTTGCCACTGCGTCCGGAAGTACTCGCCATAGAAGGAAACGCCTATTGGGTAACGAGTGACAAAGGCGAAGGGACGGTCTGGACTTTCGGAAGGGATGTATCCACACGCATCCGGCATGAGCAACAAATCAAACAGTTCAACCTGATTCTGGACAAAATCATCGAAAACCTCCCGGCAGGCATTGTCGTGAAGGATATCAACAACAACTTCAAGTACCTCTACCGCAACCGCGAATCGTACAACCGCGAAATCCCCATACAAGAGGCATTGGGGAAAGACGACTTCGACTTTTATCCCCTGGAGACTGCCCAGGAAAAAAGAGCACAAGACATTGAAATAGCCAGGACCGGCAAAGAGATGCACTGGATTGCGGAAGAACGCGACGGAAACGGAACCCCCATCTATCTGGACAAGCGAAAGATGAAGATTGAAAGCAACGACTTCTCCCCCATCCTGCTGAACATCGAATGGGACATCACGGAAATGGAACAGATGAAACGGGAATTGCTCGTAGCCAAGGAGAAAGCCGAGACTTCCGACCAGCTCAAATCCGCTTTCCTCGCCAACATGAGCCATGAGATACGCACACCGCTCAATGCCATTGTAGGCTTCTCGCGCATCATTGCCGAAAGCACCGACGAGAAGGAACGGCTAGGCTATTACGAAATAGTAGAATCGAACAACGAACGCCTGCTCCAGCTCATTAACGAAATTCTCGACTTATCAAAAATCGAATCGGGTATCGTGGAGTTCACCATCACGCCCGTACGCCTCCATCCGCTCTGCAAGGAGATACACGACGCACATATTTTCCGCTGTCCCAAAGGAGTGGAGCTGATATACGAACCCTCTGACGAGAATATCGTGATTGACGGAGACAAGAACCGGATTTTCCAGGTCATTTCCAATCTGATAGGCAATGCCTTCAAGTTCACCCCCGCCGGGTACATCAGTTACGGGTATCACCGGGAAGGCAAGTATGTAGCATTCCACGTCACCGATACGGGTATGGGAATTGCACCGGACAAAGTGGACCGGATATTCGAACGTTTTGTCAAAGTGAACAACTTTGCCCAAGGCACCGGATTGGGACTTTCCATCTGCAAGACTATCATCGAACGCCTGGGCGGCAACATATCCGTCACTTCGGAAGTGGGTAAAGGCACCACATTTATTTTTGTCCTCCCACTGGAATCCTCCATGCAAACAGAGATGGAAAAGAAGGAAGAGAACAACCGGGAAACGACAGCAAAGGCACATTCCACAGAGCAGAGGAGCAGAAATACAGCCCCCGGAACTTCCCCGAAGAATGAAGAAGCCGGAACACTCCCTACCCCTCCTTCCAAAACCATCCTGATTGCCGAAGATACAGAAAGCAATTTCATCCTAATTAACGCCATTTTAGGCCGGCTCTATCGGTTGAAACATGCCAAAGACGGCATGGAAGCCGTAACTATGTTCGAGGAAGTCCATCCCGACCTCATCCTGATGGACATGAAAATGCCCAACCTTGACGGAATCGACGCCACACGCATCATCCGTGAACTGGCGCCGGACATCCCCATCATCGCCCTTACAGCCTATGCCTACGAACACGACAAGCAGGCTGCCCTGGAAGCAGGTTGCAACGACTTCCTTACCAAACCCTTCACCCAAGAAGTACTGAAGGAAACCATCAAGAAATGGTTGGACAATAAAGGATGACTGAAAGGACTGTAGGGTGATAAACTATCGCATTATCACCCTACCACGTTATCAACTTTCAGTGAAATTCCACTTTTTCAAGTTCTCATTTATGCAAAGATATCACTCCGCTGGATATAGGCTATCACATCGCCTTTATTGACCACATCCCCTTGCTTGGCACAGACTTCCACCACACGTCCGGTAAATCCGGTCCATATCTTCTCGTATTCACCCCACGGCGTAGAGATGTAGCAGAACACCTCATCATGCTGGTACTTGCGTCCAATGAAAGGAGCAGAAGAAGGACCTTCGACGGAAACCTCCCAAAGCACTTGCCCTTTGGAAGGCGCGATTATCGGGTCTGCCTTGGCACGCTTCAGCTTCTTGATTTCCTCTTCCGAGTATCCGTTTTTGGCCATCGCCGCATCCTTGGCACGCTGCAGGTCATCCTCAAAACGTTTCTTGGCAACGCCGGATTTATAGTCGCGATACTGCCGGTCGTGCATGGCAAGCTCGAAGAGTTCCTCGTCATCATCGCCATATTCCCAACCGTTTTCGTCCATCTCTTTCCGGTATGTATCCAGAGCATCCGGGTAGTTCAGCTGCGGGTCCGTATCCACGAACTCAAAACCCTTGGACTTGGCCAGTTCCACTATCTCGGGCGCCAAAGTACCGGGCAGGCGTCCGCTCTTGCCCAGAATCATGTCCCACGTATGGTTGTCTATCATCGTCCAGCGCTCCTCTCCCTTTACTTGCTGCATGAGGTTCATCAGAGCCACATTCTTCACATACTGGCTGAAAGGAGTCACCAAAGGAGGATAGCCCAGTTTGGGCCATACATATTCCACTTCGTCGAACAGCATGACGAGTAAGTCGTCCAGACTGAGTTCCGGCTCATTCTTGCCGCGCAGTATCATGTTGATGCCGGAATGCACTCCCTTCAAGTCGGCCATCATGGAGCCCATCATGCCACCCGGCAAACCGCACTTCAGCAAGAGTGAGGACATATGTTTATTGGTGGGATCCATGAAATAACCCAAGAAATCGTCAATGAACTCCTGCGTCATGGCACGGGCTTTCATGTAGGCTTTCATGTTTATGTCGGGCACCTGAAAACCCAGATCTTTCAGCATGGCCTGCACGGAGATGATGTCCGGATGAACCTTGCCCCACGACATGGGTTCCATCGCCACATCGATGATGTCGGCACCGTTCTCGCAGACTTCGAGAATGGAAGCCATAGAAAGTCCGGGACCGCTATGCCCGTGGTATTGTATCAGCACATCGGGATGCTTCTCCTTAATGGTTCTGACAAGCTGTCCCAGCATACCCGGACGTCCGATGCCAGCCATATCCTTCAAGCAGATTTCGGGTGCCCCGGCTTCAATCAATCGGTCGGCAATACCGGCATAGTATTCCACCGTATGGACAGGAGAATACGTGATGCAGAGCGTAGCCTGCGGTATCATGCCCGCTTCCAGGGCATATTTGATGGAAGGAATTATGTTCCGCGTCTCGTTCAGTCCGCAGAAGATACGGGTAATGTCCACACCCTGGGCATGCTTCACCTTGTACATCAGCCGGCGCACATCTGCTGGAACGGGATACATGCGCAGTGCATTCAGCCCGCGATCAAGCATATGCGTCTGTATACCTGCTTCCCTGAAAGGCGCGGTAAAGGCGCGTACAGCCTTATTGGGATTTTCGCCGTACAGAAGGTTTACCTGCTCAAAAGCTCCTCCGTTCGTTTCGACGCGTGCAAAACAGCCCATTTCTACTATCAACGGAGCAATGCGTACCAACTGGTCTACCCGGGGTTGATACTTACCGGACGACTGCCACATGTCCCGGTAAACAAGACTGAATTTAATTTCCTTTTTCATCATAGTCAGTAATAAGAGATTTTTTTCTTCGGTTAACTTAACATATACAAATATAAAGGATTATTCTGACATATAGTCAAGAATAATCCTTAAAAATTCATCGCAATCAATATGTTATATATCATATTGCTACTACCAAACTATTATCAGATGAAATCTTTCAGTTCATCCTGCAACTTCTGACGTGTAAAGAAGATGCGGCTTTTCACTGTTCCGAGTGGAAGACCGAGACGTTCGGCAATCTCACGGTACTTGAAACCGGACACGTGCATGGAGAAAGGGACTTTATAGTCGCGTGGAAGGGCATTGACGATGCGGTGCATTTCTTTCAGGTCGTAGGCACCTTCGGTACTGGCAAAACCAGAGTCCTGGGGCATACTGAGGTGATACTGATTGTCCGTCTGGTCTACAAAAGTCTGTTCGCGAACTATTTTCCGGTAATTATTGATAAAGATGTTGCGCATAATGGTATACATCCAACCTTTGAAATTGGTGTCGGGTTCAAATTTGTCTTCGTTATCCAAAGCCTTGAGAGACGTCTCTTGCAACAAATCATTCGCTTCTTCCCGGTCGGCTGTCAACTTGTATGCAAAGCGAAGCAGTTCTTCTTGCACTGCAAGTAAATCTTTTCTAAAACTGTAAGTATTCATACTTTGCTCAATTTTTAAATAGTTAATAATGGTTTAGGTTTTACGGTTGCAAGTATAAGGAAGATTTGAAGCTCCGGGGACGGAATACGGTTTTTTATTAGGGGTCAAAAACTATCATTTGACAGTTTCCACCCCCTCTATGATAGTTTACGGGTGATATCATGTACTGAAAATCATCATTTTTCCGAAGATTTCGTAAATGTTACGTGATTTTTTTATAGCTTTGCCTACATATAGGGAAACACTTTTATTATATAAAAACACTTTATTTTATGAAATCATTTCAATTAAAGTCACTTCTTCTGCTGGCTGCCGTCATCATCTCCCTGCCCTCCTTTGGACAAGGACTGAAAGCGTTCAAGCTGAAGAACGGTCTTTCCGTATATATATGGGAAGACGAATCCAAATCGGACGTATTCGGACTGGTAGGCGTACGTGCCGGTTCCATCAACGACCCCGAAGAGTACACGGGACTTGCACACTACCTGGAGCACGTCATGTTTAAAGGAACAGACAAGATAGGCGCGCTGAACTGGACGGAAGAAGAACCGATCTACAAGGAAATCATCGCCAAGTACGACCAGATGGCCGAAGAAGCCGACCCAGTAAAAAAAGAAGCCATCAGCAAGGAAATCAATGAGCTGACCGTCAAGGCCGGAAAGCTGGGGCTTCCCAATGAATACTCCAACCTGATGGAAAGCATGGGCGCCAAAGGGGTAAATGCAGGAACCTACTATGACTGGACCTTCTATCACAGCTCCTTCCCTGCCTATCAGATAAACAAATGGCTGGAGATTTCCTCACAACGTTTCCTGCATCCCGTATTCCGTTCCTTCCAGTCGGAGCTGGAAAACGTGTACGAAGAATATAACCGTTCACAAGATGACCAGGGACGTGCACAGAACCAGTTCGTGATGGAGAAAGCTTTTGAGGGACATCCTTACTCCCGTTCCATCATCGGCCTGCCCGAACATCTGAAGAATCCCCGCCTGAGCAAGCTGATTGAATTCTACGAACAATGGTATGTACCCGAAAACATGGTACTGGTACTCGTAGGAAACATCAAAGCCCAACAAATCAGCGGACGCATCAATGCCGCCTTCGGGCGTCTGGCTGCAAAGCCCGCACCCGAGCGCAAGGTCTACCAGAACCTCGAAATAAAAGGCCGCAAACAATATTCGGCCAAAGTGGGATTCTACCCGCAAGTGGCAATGGTATTCAACGGAGTGCCTGCCGGACATCCCGACGAAGATGCTCTGGACATCGCCCTGGCACTGCTGAACAACAACAGCCAGACCGGAACCATGGACAAGCTGGTACTGGACGGTGAGCTGACCAGCGCCGGAGCCTACACCCGTACTTTCCGTGAACAAGGGCGCGCCATCGTAGCGGCCATTCCCCTCTACGACGAAAACCAGCGCCGTTTCGAGTCTACCAAAAGCGCCGAAAAGAAAGCCTTGAAAGCCATCCAGCAAATCGCCAACGGAGAATTCGAGGACTGGAAAATTGATGCCATCAAAGCCGAGAAATGCCGCCAGTTCGACCTGGAAATGGAGTCGAACGAGGACAAGGCCATGATACTGATGAACGCCTTCTACAACGAGCAGGATTTGGGCGACATACTCAACTACAAGGACAAGATTATGGCCATCACTACTGACGACATCAAGCGGGTAGCCAAGAAATACCTGTCGGACAACTACCTGGCCCTATATATCGAAAAAGGGAAACCTGACAAAAACGCCAAGATTGAGAAGCCGGGGTACAAACCCGTAGAACCTCCGGTAGGCAAGGAATCGCTTTATGCAACGCAATTCAAGAACCTGCCCATCGGACAGATGGAAGAGAAATTCGCAGACTACGGCGAAGTGCAAATCAAGCAGCTGAACGACCGTTCCAAGATGTACTACACGCCCAACAAGGAGAACAACGTATTCCAGCTGATTGTACAATACGGAGCCGGTGAACGCGAATTCCCGAAACTGGGCTATGCCGCCCAACTGATGAACAACGCAGGTATCATGGGAGCCTACGAACCGCAAGAGCTGAAAGAAGAACTCAGCAAGCTGAACGCAACCTGCCACGTGACAGCCGATGAAGACAACCTCTACATCATCATGGAGGGCTACGAAGCCACCCTGCCGCAAGCCTGCCAGCTACTTTCACGCCAGATTCTGATGCCGAAATTGGACGAAAAGCAACTGGCACGTCTGAAAGGTTCGGCAATGGGTATGCGCCAGCAGCGTAAAGACAACGTCAGCATCCTGAACGAAGCGCTGCGCCAGTACATGCTCTACGGAGAGAAATCAGACTACATCAAGGAGCTGACCGACAAGGAGATTTACGAATTGCAGATTTCAGAACTGACGGGCGACATCAACCGTGCCTCCAACTACGAGGCAAAGGTATTCTTTACCGGAACACTCCCCTTCGACCAAGTATACGACATCCTGAGCAAGAACCTCCCGTTGGTAGCCAACGAACGCCCGTCCAACTCCCCGCAGGCAAAGGAGATGATGCCGGTAACCGAAAACACCGTCTACTTCCTGCCTAACAACGATGCAGAACAAGCCCAAATCCACCTCTACATCCCGATGCAGAAGGCTGACAAGAAGGACGACGTGCTGCGTAGCGCATTCAACCAGTACTTCGGTCTCGACTTCACCGGCATCGTTCTGAACGAAATACGCGAAAAACGCTCCATGGCCTATACAGCCTACGCATTCGTCGGCACGCAAGGCATAGCTGGAAAAGCAAGCTACCTGCGCGGCTACATCGGTACCCAGAACGACAAGGCAAACGATGCATTGGACGTACTGATGAGTCTCGTCAATGACATGCCGAAGAATCCGGAACGTATCGGCAACATCAAGAGCTACCTCCGCCAAGCCATGCTGACCAGCCACCCCAGCTTCCGCAACAAAGCTATGGAACTGGTAGACTTGGGCTACAGAGGCTACACGGACGACCCAGCCAAAGAAAACCTGCCGAAAGTAGATGCACTGACCTTTGACGACATCGTGAAGTTCTACGAAGAGAACATCAAAGGCAAACCTTACTGCATCTCCATCATGGGCAACCCGAAGGACATCGACCTGAAGCGGCTGGAGAAATTCGGCAAGGTAGTGAAACTGAACGAACGCAAGCTCTTCAACACGAAGGATGCATTGTTCTAACCTAGTCTTATCTCTTTAGCAATCCTATCCTCGCTCCCTTTAATAAGGGGAACGAGACATATGAAAAATTCCCCGACATTTCGGTTTGAAAATGCCGGGGAATCTTATTTTAAAACATCTGGGAAGTGCTTCTCCGGAATGTCCGAGTTTCACCGGAAAATCCCTGAGGTTTTCAGACTGCAAACAACGGACTACATTTCCTGCTCCTCTTCATTACCCGAAAGGATAGGAAGGCAAATCCTATACTTTACTGCCAGTATACGGGTAACGAACACCGTCACACCACCCACAATCTGGCACACGAAAGACTCCATCCCCAAAAGGTGGCACATCCAGTAGAAGGTTCCTCCCACCACACAAGCCATCGCATAAATCTCCTTCCGGAATATCAGCGGAATTTCGTTGATGAATACGTCACGTATCACACCTCCCGCAGCCCCGGTAATGCTGCCCATGATGATGGCCACCCAGAAGGGATAGCCCAGCGCGATGCTCTTGCCCACACCAACGACCGTGAACAGTGCCAGGCCGATACTGTCGAATATGAAGAATGTATTGTGCAGATGGATGAGATGCTTACCGAAGAGGATGACCCACAACAAGGCCAGTCCGGTACAAATCAAATAAATAGGGTCCGTCATCCAACCCGGGGTGACGTCCAGCAGCAGGTCGCGTATCGTACCGCCTCCGATGGCCGTCACAAAACCCACCACATACGCTCCAAACCAGTCGAACCGCTTGGCCGAGGCCAGACGTATGCCACTAATGGCAAAGGCAAATGTGCCAATGAAATCGAGTATCTGAACAAATGTTGGCATTATCACTTTGAGAATTAAAAATTAAACAAGTGCTTCGAGTATCCAAAATTTAAATCCGAGTATCCAAAACCGAAAAAGATAATACATATTTCAACAGACACTCTGAAAATAATAGGCAAAGTAACAAATAATTTCCCTAAGAAAGCGTATTTTTGTATCGACATTTTTTTACCAATTACGCCAATGAAAATAACAATCGTATCGGGCGCACGCCCCAACTTCATGAAAATAGCCCCCATCTGCCGCGCCATCGACGCCGCCAGAGAGGCAGGAAAGAACATCTCCTACCGCATCGTCTACACCGGTCCGCAGGATGACACCAGCCTGGATGCCTCGCTCTTCTCCGACCTCTCTATGAGGAAACCGGATGCCTGCCTCGGCGTCACCGGACATGACCACTCGCAGGTGGCAGCCTCCATCATGCTTGCCTTCGAGCGCGAGTTGGACGGGCACCCAGCACAAGTCGTACTGGTGGTAGATGACATGACCGCCACCATGAGTTGCTCCATCGTCGCCAAGAAGCGCGGGCTGAAGGTGGCGCACGTCATAGCAGGCACGCGCTCCTTCGACATGAACATGCCCCGCGAAGTGAACCGAACCATCGTGGACGCCATCTCCGACTATCTCTTCACTGCCGGCATGGTGGCCAACCGCAATCTCAACCAAGAGGGTATGATACCCGACTATATCCACTACGTGGGCAACATACTGATTGACACCATCCGCTTCAACCGCCACCGCCTGGTGCAGCCCATGTGGTTCTCCAGCCTCGGCCTGCGGAAAGGAAACTACTTGCTACTAACCCTCAACCGCCGTGACCTGCTGGCAAAGAAGGCCGTGCTGCACTCCCTGCTCCAAACCGTCATCGAAAAAGCCGACGGCATGCCTATCGTCGCCCCT
>ENA-OQDC01001537-OQDC01001537.1-human-gut-metagenome-genome-assembly--contig:-NODE-1537-length-11253-cov-2.917850_pt1 | contig 11253 bp, 12 predicted proteins | sample MGYA00242770_ERZ504601 | MGnify/ENA primary metagenome ERZ504601 (study PRJEB26092, sample SAMD00036305) | human gut metagenome | host: Homo sapiens | study: EMG produced TPA metagenomics assembly of...
AATATTATCAAAGACGGACCTGCCGGCAGAAGAAGATTTATCGATCTGGAGTTATCTCAGATCGACAAAGTATATCTGAGCAATTTATCAAATTATAATCGAATCATCAATCAGAGAAATTCTCTGTTAAAAGAGCTTTATCATCAGGATCACTTAATGGATACGCTGGATATCTGGGATATGCAGCTTGCTGAGTATGGGACAAAAGTGATCGAGAGCCGAAAACAATTTATCAGGCAGGTCAATCAGATCATTGCCGACATACATTACAGGCTGACAGGCGGGAGAGAGCGGATTGAACTGTCTTATGAGAGCAGTCTTGGAAGTCTTTCTCTGGAGCAGGCTTTGAAAAAAAACCGGGAGAGAGACATTCGGATGAAAAGCACTTCTGTCGGTCCGCACAGGGATGATTTGTGCTTTTTATCAGGTGATCTGGATATTCGCAAATTCGGCTCACAGGGGCAGCAGAGGACAGCAGCACTGTCGTTAAAGCTGTCTGAGATCGAACTGGTGAAAGAAGTGATCAAAGATACACCGATTTTATTATTGGACGATGTATTGTCTGAACTGGACAAGCACAGGCAAAACTATTTATTAGACAGTATTCATGATATACAGACCGTGATTACATGTACTGGGCTGGATGAGTTTGTGAATCATCGATTTTCTATAAATAAAATTTTCCGTGTAAGCAGCGGAAGTGTGACAAAAGAAAACTAGGAGGTTTTTAAATGGGTGCAACAGGTACTGAATTTGATGCAGAATATGGAGCAGACCAGATCCAAATATTAGAGGGACTGGAAGCAGTAAGAAAAAGACCGGGAATGTATATTGGAAGCACTTCTGCAAGAGGACTTCATCATCTGGTATATGAGATTGTAGACAATGCGGTAGATGAGGCATTGGCTGGATATTGTGATACGATTAATGTGAGTATCAATCCGGACAATTCTGTGACGGTCGTTGACAACGGACGAGGAATCCCGGTTGGATTAAACCACAAGGCAGGGATTCCTGCGGTAGAGGTTGTATTTACGATTCTTCACGCCGGCGGAAAATTCGGCGGAGGAGGATACAAAGTATCCGGAGGTCTGCACGGAGTAGGTGCGTCCGTTGTAAACGCACTCTCTGTATGGCTTGAAGTTGAGATCTACAACGAAGGAAAAATTTACAAACAGCGATATGAACGCGGAAAGACGATGTATTCGTTAAAAGTAGTCGGTGAATGTGATCCGGATAAAACCGGAACAAAAGTTACATTTCTTCCGGATGGCGAGATCTTTGAAGAGACTGTATTTGAATACGATGTATTAAAGCAGAGACTGCGTGAGATGGCATTTCTCACAAAAGGGCTGAAGATTATTCTGCAGGATCTTCGTGAAGAAGAAATCAGAGAGCATACATTTCATTACGAGGGTGGAATCAAAGAGTTTGTCACTTATCTGAACAAAAGCAAGACACCTTTGTATGACCAGATCATTTATTGTGAAGGCGAAAAAGACGGAGTAGTTGTCGAGATGGCCATGCAGCATAACGACTCCTACAGTGACAATACGTATGGATTTGTAAACAATATTACAACTCCGGAAGGGGGAACTCATATTGAGGGATTCAGAAAGGCATTGACGAAGACCTTTAATGAGTATGCCAGAAAGAATAAACTGCTCAAGGACAATGAGCCGAATCTGTCAGGTGATGACATTCGTGAAGGTCTGACAGCGATTGTCAGTGTTAAGATCGGAGAGCCGCAGTTTGAGGGTCAGACCAAGCAGAAGCTCGGAAACAGTGAAGCGCGTGGAGCAGTGGACAACATTGTCAGCACTCAGCTTGAGATTTTCCTGGAGCAGAATCCGTCTGTCGCAAAACAGACAGTAGAGAAATCTCTGATGGCACAAAGAGCAAGAGAAGCAGCAAGAAAGGCCAGAGATCTGACCAGAAGAAAATCAGCTCTGGAGGGGATGTCCCTGCCTGGAAAACTGGCGGATTGTTCAGACAAAAATCCGGAAAACTGTGAGATCTACATCGTAGAGGGAGATTCCGCGGGTGGTTCTGCAAAGACAGCGAGACAGCGTGCGACACAGGCGATCCTTCCACTGAGAGGAAAAACTCCTGAATGTAGAAAAAGCAAGGCTGGATAAGATTTACGCCAATGCGGAGATCAAGGCTATGATCACGGCGTTTGGAACAGGAATTCATGAGGATTTTGATATTTCCAAGCTGCGGTATCATAAGATTATTATCATGACTGATGCCGATGTGGATGGTGCGCATATCAGCACCCTGCTTCTGACATTTTTATATCGTTTTATGCCGGATCTGATCAGAGAAGGCTATGTGTATCTGGCACAGCCGCCGCTGTATAAGCTGGAAAAAAATTAAAAAAGTCTGGTATGCATACAGTGATGAGGAATTAAATGAGATTCTTACAGAAGTAGGACGTGACAGCAATAATAAGATTCAGCGTTATAAAGGTCTTGGAGAGATGGATGCGGATCAGCTCTGGGAGACAACAATGGATCCGGAGCATCGTGTACTTTTGAGGGTGACTATGGATGACGAGACATCTTCCGAACTGGATCTGACATTTACTACACTGATGGGTGACAAGGTAGAACCAAGACGAGAGTTCATTGAAGAAAATGCCAGATTTGTTAAAAATCTGGATATATAGAATTGCAATACACTTAAAAAACAAGGAGAAGGAACATGGAAGATAATATTTTGATAAAGTCCATGAAGTTGACCTGAAAAAGACAATGGAGACTTCCTATATCGACTATGCGATGAGCGTTATCGCATCCCGTGCCCTGCCGGATGTCAGAGACGGATTAAAGCCGGTACAGAGAAGAATCCTGTATTCAATGATCGAGCTGAATAATGGACCTGACAAGCCGCATCGTAAATGTGCGCGTATTGTTGGTGATACAATGGGTAAATATCATCCTCATGGCGACAGCTCTATTTATGGAGCACTGGTAAATCTGGCACAGGAATGGTCTACGAGATATCCTCTGGTTGACGGACACGGGAACTTTGGGTCTGTAGACGGTGATGGCGCTGCTGCCATGCGATATACAGAGGCACGTCTGAGTAAAATTTCCATGGAAATGACTGCTGACATCAATAAAAATACCGTAGATTTTGCACCGAACTTTGACGAGACAGAGAAAGAACCGACAGTTCTTCCGGCCAGATTCCCGAATCTTCTGGTAAACGGAACATCCGGTATTGCAGTCGGAATGGCAACGAACATTCCGCCGCATAACCTGCGTGAAATCATTGGCGCGGTCGTGAAGATCATTGACGACCAGATCGATGAAAACGGAGAGACAAGTATTGATGATATTTTAAAGATCGTCAAAGGACCGGATTTTCCAACCGGAGCAGAGATTCTCGGAACAAGAGGAATTGAAGAAGCATACCGCACAGGACGCGGTAAGATCCGTGTGCGTGCGATTACCAATATTGAACCAATGGCAAACGGTAAGAACAGGATTATCGTAACGGAGCTGCCATACATGGTAAATAAAGCCCGACTGATCGAGAAGATCGCAGAGTTGGTACGTGATAAAAAGGTAGATGGGATCACCGATTTAAGCGATCAGTCCAGCCGTGAGGGAATGCGCATCTGTATCGAATTGAGAAGAGATGTCAATCCGAATGTAATTTTAAACCAGCTTTATAAACATACACAGCTGCAGGATACCTTCGGTGTGATCATGCTGGCTTTAGTCAACAATGAGCCAAAAGTCATGAATATCCTGGATATGCTGAAGCATTATCTGAAGCACCAGGAAGAGGTTGTGACGAGAAGAACACAGTATGAGCTGAACAGAGCAGAAGAGCGTGCTCATATTTTACAGGGATTACTGATTGCACTGGATAACATTGATGAGGTAATCCGGATTATCCGCGGATCTAAGAATGTTCAGACTGCGAAGGAAGAGTTGATGGCCAGATTTGACCTGACAGAAGTACAGGCAAGTGCGATCGTAGATATGCGTCTGCGTGCACTGACAGGTCTGGAGCGTGAGAAGCTGGAAGCAGAGTACGAAGAACTGATGAAGAAGATCGGGGAATTAAAAGCGATTCTTGCGGACAGAAAACTGCTTCTTGGTGTGATCAAAAAGGAGATTCTTGTCATTTCCGAAAAATATGGAGATGAGAGAAGAACATCCATCGGATTTGATGAGTTTGATATTTCCATGGAAGATCTGATCCCAAGAGAAAATGTGGTGATCACCATGACAAAAATGGGATACATTAAGAGAATGTCCATGGATACATTCAAGAGTCAGAACCGAGGCGGAAAAGGAATCAAAGGAATGCAGATCCTGGATGATGACTATATCAAGGAACTGTTTATTACGACAACACATCACTATATCATGTTCTTTACAAATACAGGACGTGTGTACCGTCTGAAAGGCTATGAGATTCCGGAAGCAAGCAGAACTGCGCGCGGTACTGCAATCATCAATCTGCTGCAGCTGATGCCGGATGAGAAGATCACAGCAATGATTCCAATCCGGGAGTACGAGGATGGACAGTATCTGTTGATGGCAACAGAAAAAGGTCTTGTGAAAAAGACTCCGATTAAAGATTATGCAAATGTCAGAAAGACCGGACTGGCTGCGATCGTTCTCAGAGAAGATGATAAACTGATCGAAGTGAAGATTACAGATGATGAACAGGATGTGATCCTGGTTACAAAATACGGTATGTGTATCCGGTTTAGTGAGAAGGATGTGCGTCCGACAGGCCGTGTTTCTATGGGAGTGCGTGGCATGAACCTTGGAGATCATGATGAAGTAATCGGAATGCAGATCAGCGATCAAGGAAAATATCTGCTCATTGCATCTGAAAAAGGTATGGGCAAACTGACAGATATGGATGAATTTACAAGACAGAACCGTGGAGGAAAAGGTGTAAAATGCTATAAGATCACGGAAAAAACAGGCGATGTGGTTGGTATGAAGGCGGTCGATGAAGACAGCGAGATCATGATGATCAATACGGAAGGAATCGTGATCCGTATGAAGTGTTCCGACATTTCTGTATACGGACGAATCACATCCGGTGTAAAACTGATCAATCTGCCTGAGAATGAAAAAGTTGCAAGTATCGCAAAAGTAAGAAAAGCATCTGCAGAGATCGATGGAGAAGAAATCGAAATTTCTGAGGATGAGGAAGAGACAGACGTTCCAATAGAAGAATAAAGAGAAAGAGCCTTCGCATGATATGCGGAGGATTTTTTTTAAAACAAATAATCAGATAAAATATAAAAAAATAAAGAATATAAAGAAAATATAGATAAAAACAGTAAATTATAGTATAATAAAGAAAAAAGAACCATACAACAAAATAAAGTGCACACAAAGGAAACCAGAAAACCAATGATTAAAATGAAATCAGGGAGAGGAGCGTGAGATTATGAAAAAGGCAAAGAGTTGGCTGGTACTACCTTTAGCAGTTTGTATGTTTGCAGTTATGATTTTTTCAGTTGCAGAGGCGGCGGAAACAAGTGATGAAAATCCGGCTGAGGGAAGACAAGAGATTACGATCATCAATACAAATCATATAACCTGGCCGGTCATCGGAGAAATGCCGTCATATGAATTAGAGGTTCCTGCCGGTGCACACTATTTTATCAATATGGTTGAATGGACGACGAAGAACGGAGAAAACACGTTACTGTCAACAGATAAATTTGAGGAAGGTGAGTATGAGCTTCATGTAACATATGAAGCAAAAGAAGGATATCAATTCGCAGCGCCGGAGCTGATTACTGTGCTTCCTGGAAATGAAGTACAGGGAACACCAAAGGTCGAAGAATCAGAGAATGGGTGGTATCGGATTGTAACATTCTCGTTCACGGCAAGACAGTCAGAAAAGCATCAGCACGATATGTTGGTGGTTCAGGAAAAACTACCGACATGTACAGAAGCCGGATATAAAGCCTGCTATCAGTGTCAGTCCTGCAAAAAGCTGTATCTCGACAAGGCGGGAACAGAGGAGACAACGGTAGAAGAGATTACGCTTCCTCCGACGGGACATCAGTATAAAGACGGAATCTGTACTGTTTGCGGCGAGATCGATCCGGATTATGTAAAACCACATGAGCACAGCATGACAGCAGTACAGGAGAAAAAACCAACATGTACAGAAGCCGGAAATAAAGCATACTACCGGTGTGAGACTTGCGGAAAATTATATCTGGATAAAGATGGAAAGAACGAAACAACACTGGAGAAGGTGACGATTGCAGTAACAGGACACATATATCGTGATGGAAGATGTGTAGTATGTAAAGCCCTGGTTCCAGCAGTCAAGACTGGTGATTTTGATAACGACTATGCAAAATGGGTGATTGGACTGCTGATCTCACTCAACATTATTGTAGGAGCGATCATTTATCGAAAATCAAGAAAAATAGGATAACTGGATTGTATCACCCCCTTCCCGAAAGAGAGCCGGAACCTCAAAAGAGAGCATCCGGCTCTCTTTTTTTGTTTCAATTTTGAAGGAACTATACTATAATACTGGATAGTGAAAACAGAAACCTGATGATTGTAAAAAATTCTAGGAGGCATTATGATTCGTACAATTGATGTGAGAGAAATCTCAAAAATATCAAAGAAATGTGTATTGAAGCAAACCACTATCTGTCAAAAGATATGGACACAGCAATGAAACAGGCGGAGCAGGACGAAAAATCACCGCTTGGAAAACAGATATTGGGACAGCTGCAGGAAAATTTAAAAATTGCGGCTGATGATATGATTCCAATCTGTCAGGATACCGGAATGGCAGTTATATTTCTGGAAATCGGGCAGGATGTGCATCTGGAGGGTGGCCTTCTGGAAGAGGCAGTCAATGAAGGGGTCAGACAGGGGTACACAGAAGGTTTTTTAAGAAAATCTGTGGTAAAAGATCCATTAATCCGTGAAAATACAAAAGATAATACACCGGCAGTGCTCCATACCAAAATCGTTGCAGGAGATAAGGTGAAGATAAAAGTAGCACCAAAAGGATTTGGAAGCGAAAATATGAGCCGTGTATTTATGTTGAAGCCGGCAGAAGGTATTGAGGGAGTAAAACATGCGATTCTGACGGCAGTCAGGGACGCCGGTCCGAATGCCTGTCCTCCGATGGTAGTTGGAGTAGGAATCGGGGGAACCTTTGAAAAATGTGCGCTGATGGCAAAAGAAGCTCTGACAAGAGAAGTGGGGGTACATTCTGACATTCCATATGTAAAAGACATGGAAGAGGAGATGCTTGTGAAAATCAACAGCCTTGGAATCGGACCCGGAGGGCTTGGAGGAACAACTACTGCGCTTGCAGTTAATATCAATACATATCCGACACATATTGCAGGGCTTCCGGTAGGAATCAATATCTGCTGTCATGTAAACAGACATGTCGTTCGTGAACTTTAAAAGAAAAACAGAAAGGAAAGCATTATGGAAAGACATTTGCAGGCTCCGATTTCAAAAGAAGAATTAAAAACTCTGAAATCAGGAGATTATGTATATATTACAGGAACTATTTATACAGCGCGGGATGCTGCGCATAAAAGAATGTATGAAACACTGCAGAATCAGGAAAATCTTCCGATTGATATCCAGGATCAGATTATCTATTATATGGGACCGTCTCCGGCAAGGGAAGGACGTCCTATCGGTTCTGCAGGTCCGACAACGGCCAGCCGCATGGATAAATATACACCACAGCTTCTGGATCTTGGGATGGGTGCGATGATCGGAAAAGGAAAAAGAACACAGGATGTGATTGATGCTGTAATCAGAAATGGTGCAGTCTATTTTGCGGCAGTAGGAGGCGCAGGAGCGTTGCTGTCAAAATGTATCACAAAATCAGAAGTTGTTGCATATGATGATCTGGGGACAGAAGCAATTCGAAAGCTTCAGGTAGAAAACTTTCCGGTAATCGTTGTCATAGACAGTGAGGGCAATAATTTATATGAAAGTGCAATCAAAGAGTATTGCACCTATAAAAATGAGTAATTTCAGGAGCAGAAAAAATGAAACGTATTTTATTAATGGTGTTTCGGAATATCTTACTGGTTCCGTACATGTGGATCAAATTGTGTCACAGAGCGGCACACCCGGAAAACTATACACTGGAAGAACATGTTAAGTTTTTAAAGTGGATTGTTTTTCGTGCCAACAAAGGCGGAAATGTAAAAATAGAAGAACATGGTGCAGAAAATCTTCCAAAAGAGAACGGATTTATGTTTTTTCCGAACCATCAGGGAATGTATGATGTGCTGGCTATATTAGACGCATGTCCATATCCGTTTTCTGTAGTAGCCAAAAAAAGAAGTAAAGGATGTTCCGTTTTTAAAGCAGGTCTTTTCCTGTATGCATGCATATATGATAGACCGGGAAGATATCAGGCAGTCTATGCAGGTGATCATTGATGTATCAAAGGAAGTTCAAAATGGAAAGAACTATCTGATTTTTGCCGAGGGAACCCGTTCTAAAAATGGAAATCAGATCGGCTCCTTCAAAGGCGGAAGCTTTAAAGCTGCAACCAAAGCAAAATGTCCGATTGTTCCGGTTGCATTGATTGATTCTTTTAAACCATTCGATACGAAAACAATCAGTCAGGTTACGGTACAGGTACACTTTTTAGAACCGCTGTATTATGAAGAATACAAAAATATGAAAACTACGGAGATTGCAGAGATCGTACATGACCGTATCCAGAAAATAATTGATGAAAATTGTCCGGAAAGGGCTGAAATACAATGACATTAACACAGTTAAAATATGCGATCACTGTTGCACATGCCAGATCTATGAATGAAGCGGCGAGAAGACTGTTTATTTCCCAGCCGAGCTTATCCTCAGCAATCAAAGAACTGGAGACAGAAATCGGGATTGATCTGTTTCGAAGAACCAACAGAGGCGTGTCTGTTACGCCGGAGGGCGAGGAATTTATCGGGTATGCCAGGCAGGTTGTGGAGCAGTACCAGCTGATCGAATCCAAATACGTGGAAAAAGAAAATCAAAAAAAGAAATTCAGCGTATCAATGCAGCACTATACATTTGCAGTAAATGCCTTTGTAAGAGATGGTGAGACAGTTCGGCTGGAAGAATAACGAGTTTGCTGTTCATGAAACAAAAACATATGACGTGATTCAGGACGTTAAGAATTTCAAAAGTGAGATCGGGATTCTGTATGTCAATGAGTTTAACCGGAAAGTACTGACAAAATTATTCCATGAGTGTAATCTTGAATTTCATGAACTTCTTAAGTGCAGTATTTATGTGTATATGTGGAAAGGACATCCCTGGGCAAATCGGAAAGAAATTGAACTGGAAGAGCTAAATGAATACCCTTGTCTGTCTTTTGAACAAGGGACGTACAATTCCTTTTATTTTGCAGAAGAAGTGCTGAGTACATTTGAATATAAGCAGCTGATCAAGGTAGATGATCGGGCGACGATTCTGAATTTTATGGTAGGATTGAATGGATATACCTTATGTTCCGGTATCATCTGCGAGGAACTTAACGGGGAAGAGTATTGTGCAGTAAAGCTGAAATCAGATGAAGTGATGACCATTGGATACTTGGTCAGAAGCGGAGTTGCAATCAGTCCACTCGGGAAAAAATATCTGGAAGAAATATCAAAATATAAAGACAAAACGTTGGATATCAATTAAAATATCACAGCCAGTAATAAGGAAAAACTATTACTGGCTGTTATTTTTTAGAATTAACACATTTCCAACTAAAATGATATAGTTAAATACATCCCAAACAGAATAAGGGAAAACGAATAAAAAATGGAAGGAAAAAGCAATGGCGGAAATTAAAATTGAAAATGTGTCCAAAACATATTCTTCCAAAGAAGGAACTGTTCAGGCGTTAAAAAATGTAAGCCTGACAATAAGATCAGGAGAAATTTACGGAATTATCGGAATGTCAGGAGCAGGAAAAAGTACATTGGTACGATGTATGAACTTTCTGGAGCAGCCTACATCCGGAAATGTATTGATAAAAGGACGTGCATTGGGCGGGCTGAAAGAGAAAGAACTGAGAAAGCAAAGAGAACAGATTGGAATGATCTTTCAGCATTTAATCTTCTGATGCAGAAATCAGTACTGGAAAATGTGTGTTTTCCGATGTATATCCAGGGCAAAAAGAAAAAGGAAGCAAGAGAAAAAGCGGAAGAACTTCTGGAAATCGTAGGATTGAAGGAAAAAGCAAATGCATTTCCTTCTCAATTATCAGGTGGTCAAAAACAGAGAGTTGCAATTGCAAGAGCACTTGCAACATCGCCTAAAATCTTGTTATGTGATGAAGCTACAAGCGCTTTGGATCCACAGACAACAGCATCGATTCTGGAATTGTTACAGGAAATCAACCGGAAATTTAATATTACGATCGTGATCATTACCCATCAGATGTCTGTGGTCAGAAAAATCTGTTCTCATGTAGCGATCATGAAATCAGGAGAAATTGTGGAGACAGGAAGTGTGTCCGAGATATTCAGTCATCCAAAATCAGATGTGGCAAGAGAATTAATCCGAAAAGATGAAGGAGATGATATCAGCAGAGCAGAATCTTCCGGCAATACAAAAGATCTGATTCAGAGCGGCAGAAAAGTACGAATTGTATTTTCAGAAAATTCGGCGTTCCAGCCAGTGATCGCTAATATGATCTTAAAGTTCCGGGAACCGGTCAACATTCTGCGGGCAGACACAAGAAATATCGGAGGTGTTGCAAAAGGCGAAATGATTCTGGAGTTTGCAGGAGACAGCAGACAGGCAGAGGAAATGCAGAACTATTTAAAAACATGTGGCATTGAACTGGAGGAGGTGACGGATGATGTGGAGTGAAGACGTGATCTTAATGATTTTAAATGGAATAAAAGAAACTTTATATATGACACTGGCATCTACGATTCTGGGATATGTCTTTGGTCTCCCAATGGGAATCTGCCTGGCAGTATCAGATAAAGACGGTTTGAAACCGAATGCAGTGTTATATAAGATATTAGATCTTATTTCAAACATTGTGAGAAGCATCCCGTTTCTGATTCTTTTAATCCTTGTGATACCGCTCACGAGATTGCTCGTGGGGCAAAGCTACGGATCATCAGCAACCATTGTTCCACTGGTGGTGGCAGCAGTGCCGTTTATTGCAAGAATGGTGGAATCTTCGGCTAAAGAAGTGGATGAGGGAGTGATTGAGGCTGCAAAAGCAATGGGAGCAGGAAATTTC
>ENA-OQDC01001538-OQDC01001538.1-human-gut-metagenome-genome-assembly--contig:-NODE-1538-length-11243-cov-6.729849_pt1 | contig 11243 bp, 12 predicted proteins | sample MGYA00242770_ERZ504601 | MGnify/ENA primary metagenome ERZ504601 (study PRJEB26092, sample SAMD00036305) | human gut metagenome | host: Homo sapiens | study: EMG produced TPA metagenomics assembly of...
TCTTTCTGGTGTCATTTTTCTTCTTCTTGCCATAAAAATATCCTCCTGAATTAATATTTATTTTAACATCAATCCAAGAGGATACATATCACGTATTTAGTTTACACAGAATTATTTACACACTCAACAGAAGATACGAAATCTTCTGTTGGCATCGCCTTTTTGATATTAAATTCCTTCTACAAATGTGTCCAGTACATGAGGCAATAGTTTGTCAGAACGTTCAGTCAGTGAGAATTTACCTTTAAACAATGCCCAGTCATATAAAAGAGCCCGCTCGTACATGGCATAGATATCCATGAGTTCAGCGGCGGTGCTTGTACTTTTGAATTCTCCTTTGGCAAGCCCTTCTTCCATAATTTCTGTAAGCCATTTGAAATAGATCCGCTTCTTGTCGGAAAGGGATTTCTTGTCTTTGGTGATCAATTGCGAAGAATAAAGGTATGCAAGCAAATGGATATCCACGCTGGTCTCGATCATGTAGAATAATTCGTGATTCAAAAATAATAGTTTATCATAACTGGAAAGATTCGGATCAATCACGGCGGCAAGGTCTTCGTATTTCTGGTCAAAAAGATAGGAAAGAGAGTTTAAAAGTGCTTCTTTTCCTTTAAAATAATGGTAAAATGTGCCTTTTGATGTTTTAGCGGCATTGATAATATCTTCTACAGTGGTCTGTTCATAACCGTTTTTGTAGAAAAGATTCCAGGCTGCTTTGACAATACGGCTTTTTGTGGATCTGCGTTTACGTGGCATTCGGATCATTCCTTTCTCTTGGTATTTAACTAACAGGAGAACACGCCCGGATAATAGTTCTCTGAACATGAAAACGCTGTCTAAGTAAAAAAATAGAAGCGGATCATATGAATCCGCTTCTATCATCATATATGATAATGCAATCTAATTCAACCCCGAATATGCATTAACCTACAAGAAAACCATATTTTAATGGATCTGTAGAGTCGATTAAGTAAGTAGCAACACCTGTAAGATATGCACTTCCTGTGATCATAGGGATTACAGCATCGTAATCACCGATCTTAGTTTCTTCTTTGATCACACCTTTGAAGCGTGTTCCCATGAAACTTTCGTAAATAAATTCTTCACCAATTCCAAGTTCGCCCCATCCGTGAAGAGTAGCAAGTTTGGCACTTGTACCTGTTCCGCAAGGTGAACGGTCAGCCTGAGCATCTCCGAATACAACAACGTTTCTCATTGTAGCCTGATCCGGATTCGGTGTTGGTCCGTAGAATTCAACCAGGTCAACTTCTGTGATGTCCAGAGTTGGATGCTGAATCTTAACTTCAGCATTGATCTTATCACGCATCTTCATTCCCAGTTCTGTATAAGCAGGAACTGTCTGGGCATTGATCTCACCGATATCAAGCTTTGTGCTATCAACCAGTGCGAAGAAGCTTCCGCCGAATGAAATCGTATAAGGAATATCTACTCCATCAATGTTAACGGTTAAGTTGTCCTTATAAATGAATGCAGGAACGTTTGTAAGTGTAACACCTGTTACTTTTCCGTTTTCTACATTAGCAGTAGTGCGGATGATTCCGGCAGGAGCATCCAGTACTACGTGGTTCTCTCCTTCGTGGCATTCAACAAGACCTGCTTCAAGGGCTACTGTAACAGCTCCGATCGTACAGTGTCCGCACATGTTCAGGTATCCGCCTGTATCCATGAAGATTACCCCAAGATCTGCTTCTTCGTGGATCGGCTCGCAAAGGAAAGCACCGAACATATCGTGATGTCCTCTCGGCTCCAGCATTAATGCTGTACGAACGTGGTCGTATTTTTCCTCCATCCAATTTTTTCTTTTCGATCATTGTGCTGCCTTCTGGCTCAGGGAATCCTCCGATGACCATACGACAGAACTCACCGGCTGTATGAGCATCTACAACCTGAAGTGCCTCTTCAAACCGGTCGAAGTTAACTTTTGCTTCTAACTTCATAATCCTTACCTCCTTATGATTTTCTTATAGAAACAATCTATAAGTTTTTATAAAAACACATTGAAAACATCTATATTTTCGTAGTGCCTTTTTCTATGGGTAAAAAATAAAAATATAAAATTAACAAATATTACGATATAAAATTAACAAATAGACCATGTTCTAGTATCGTGTTCAATCTGTTGATTTCATTATGTACGAAATCCCTTGAAAAGTCAATGATTTTTTGGTATTATAAAAATTAAATAAAAGTGTTGAAAAATAAGGACAAATGTGATATGGTTAATAAGCACATGGGGGTAGTTGGGTAACTGGTGTGCCTCCTAGTCTTCAAAACTAGTGTATGGGCGTTAAGAGCGTCCTGGGTGGGTTCAGATTCCCACAATGCCTCCGCCAAAAAAAACAAGCAATTCTGTTAAAAAAAATGGCGAAGATGAATTTATAGAATTTATCTATAATGAAAAAAATGTGAATAAGTAAACGAACTGTATAGTTTCGTTTTGACTTAGATAAAATATTTAAAAAGGAGAAGTGTGTCATGGGAAATGTACAGATGTTATTACGTCAGCATGTTGGCGCTCCTTGTGCACCATGTGTAGAAGTTGGTGCTGAGGTGAAAAAGGTACTCTCATTGCTACACCAACAGGCCTGGGAGCTAACATTTTTTCAAGCGTGTATGGAAAAGTAACAGAGATTACAGAAGACCGCATCATCATCGAGCCGGCCGCTGAACAGCCGGATGAATTCGTTCCTGTTACCGAATCAGTAGAAGGTATCACAGATGAGTCATCAAAGCTTGATCTGGTGAAAGCAGCCGGAATCGTAGGAATGGGAGGAGCCGGATTCCCGACAGGAGTAAAACTTAATATTAATTTAGAAGAAACTCCAATGGGAGAGCTTGATCCTGAGATCAACCCGGAACTTCCGAAAGACTTCACACTGGATTGTGGATACATCCTTGTTAATGCGGCAGAATGCGAACCGGGACTGGAACATAACACAAGACAGATTGAGGAACAGAGCGATAAGTTAATCCGTGGTATTAAATATAGTATGGAGATTACTCACGCTAAGAAAGCAATCATTGCTATCAAAAAGAAACATCACAAAGCAATCAAGGTGTTACAGAAAGCTCTTGAAAACGAGCCTGATATCAAGATGCACCTGATGGCTGATATCTACCCGATGGGTGAGGAACGTGCAGTAGTAAGAGAATGTCTTGGGGTATTACTCACAACTACACAGCTTCCATCAGCAGCAAGATCCGTTGTTGTCAACGTAGAGACAGTCTGTAAGATTGCAGAAGCAGTTGATGAAAAGAAACCTTGTATCAGCAAGAACATGACAGTCCGTGGTAAATTAAACGGTGGAAATGAAGCACATGTATTCTTCGATGTACCGGTAGGTGTAAGCGTTGGAGAGATGATCGAAAAAGCCGGCGGAATCGACGGAAAATATGGAGAGATCATCATGGGTGGAGCTTTCACAGGAAAGTCTACTACATTAGATGCACCAACAACCAAGACAACAGGAGCAATCCTTGTAACAGTCGAGTTCCCGGATCTCCACGGAGCAACAATGGGAATTCTTGTATGTGCCTGCGGCGGAAGCGAAGAGCGTATGCGTGAGATCGCTTCTAAGATGAATGCCAAAGTAGTATCTATGTGCAAATGTAAACAGGCAATTGAAAATAAACCGGGAGCACCGCTGAAGTGCTTAAGACCTGGTAACTGTCCTGGACAGGTTAAGAACAATATGCAGTTTAAGAAAGATAAATGTGAATACATTCTGATCGGTAACTGCTCAGACTGTTCAAATACTGTAATGGCGTCAGGACCGAAGATGGGACTGAAAGTATTCCATCAGACAGACCACGTTATGAGAACAGTTGGACATCCGCTGTACAGAAGTCTGAAGGTTTCAAAAGAAGTAAGTCAGGATATTGATTTTTAATCACTATCCGAAGTGACACAATATTATCAAAATTATATTATGGTATTACTGTTGCGTACAATGAGGTAGAAGACCCCCGATTCTTTTGCCCGCCAGAAGTAATTGAGAGGTTCTTCTGAATGTTGTATGTAACTGTATATATATTAAAATTACAATATCCCGTAAGGGACAATGTACCGAAACAAAACAAGGAGGGAAAACAATATGTCAATCACAGCTGAAACAGCAAAAGCACATGCTCATGATCCTGCAGTACTGTGCTGTAGAGCAGAAGCTGGTATCACAATTGAACCGGCGAACCTCGAAGATCCAGCAATCTTTGATGATCTGGTAGATTCAGGATTATTAAACCTGGACGGATGCCTTACTATTGAAGAAGTACTGGGTGCAAAACTTACAAAAACATGTGATTCTCTTTGCCCGTTAACAAATGATGTTCTGGATGGTGTAAAAGCACCTACAACTCCAGCAGAAGAAAAGGCAGAGGAAGAAGCTCCGGCAGAGGAAGCTGCACCGGCAGCACCAGTTGCAACAGCAGCAACAGTAGCTGGAGGAACACTCAAGATCCATATCGGAGAAGGAAAAGATATCAATCTTGAAATTCCGGTTGGAGCTCTTGGAGCAACAGGAGAAGCAGTAGCAGAAGTACCTGCAGCAGCAGTAGCAGCTACAGCAACAGCAGAAGCACCTGTTGAAGAAGCAAAAGTAGTAGGAACATTAACAAGAAGACACATTAAGATCACAGAGGTTAAGAGAGGACCAGAGACAAAGATCGAAGGAACAACTCTTTACATCCGTGAAGGAATTGAAGCAGAAGTAATTGCTGATCAGGAACTGGTTAAAGATTTCCATCTTGAAATCATCACTCCTGACAAATACCACACATACTCAGAGACAATCATGGATGTTCAGCCAGTCGCTACAAAAGAAGGCGATGCAATCCTTGGTGAAGGTGCAACAAGAGTACTTGACGGCGTTGTTATGATGCTGACAGGAACAGATGAAGGCGGAGTTCAGATTGGTGAGTTCGGTTCTTCAGAAGGATACCTTGACGAGAACATCATGTGGGGACGTCCTGGATGCCCGGATAAGGGAGAAATCTTTATCAAAGGTAACATCGTAGTTCAGGAAAAGACTAACATGGAACGTCGTGGACCTATGGCTGCACATACAGCATTCGATATCATTACTCAGGAAATCCGTGAAGTAATGAAAGAATTAGATGACAGCTTCATTGTTGAAGACGAAGAACTGAAATCTATCCGTCGTCCAGGTAAGAAGAAAGTCGTAATCGTAAAAGAGATCATGGGACAGGGAGCTATGCATGATAACTTCATCCTTCCTGTAGAACCAGTTGGTATCCTTGGCGCAAGAGCTAACGTAGACTTAGGAAACGTACCTGTATGCGTATCTCCACTTGAGGTACTTGATGGATGTATCCATGCATTAACATGTATCGGACCTGCATCTAAAGAGATGTCAAGACATTACTGGAGAGAGCCACTTGTACTTGAAGCTTTACATGATGAAGAAGTTGACCTTTGCGGAGTTGTATTCGTAGGATCACCTCAGATCAATGCTGAGAAGTACTATGTATCTCGTCGTGTAGGACATACTGTAGAAATGATGGATGTTGACGGAGCTTTCGTTACAACAGAAGGATTCGGAAATAACCACATTGATTTCGCAAGCCACATCGAGCAGATCGGTATGAGAGGAATTCCTGTAGTAGGACTTTCATTCTGCGCTGTTCAGGGTGCACTTGTTGTTGGTAACAAGTACATGCAGTACATGGTTGACAATAACAAATCAGAGTCTGGTATCGAGAATGAGGTACTTGGATGTAATACACTTTGCCAGGAAGAGGGTATCCGTGCTCTTGCTATGCTGAAAGCAGCTATGGCTGGTGAAGAAGTAAAGGCCGCTGAGAAGAAGTGGAATCCAAACGTTAAATCTACAAACGTAGAGCTGATCGAAGCAGCTTGCGGTAAGAAGATTGAACTCGTAGACAACGAACAGTCTCTGCCGATGAGCCAGAAACGTAAAGAAAAATACGACTAAGATCGGGTGTTATCATAATGGATAATGAACGTTTACACTATGGCGATAAGATCATTTATATGGAAGGTGTGATCGTAGATGTTGATGACTGTAGCATCAGCATCGACTTGAAAGGACGTTTGGGGTTCTTTAAAGCTCCGAAGAGAATGTTCATCTGCGATACAGAACCGAAAGTAGGTCAGGAAGTTGGCTGGAACATGAGTTTCCCGGAACAGCTCGGACCGGAAGTAAATGAGAAATACGTCAGCAATATTGAAAAAGAACGTCGCAAACAACAAGAAATGCAAGCACGTTTGGATGCTAATAAGGAGGATTAAAAATGAGTTTAACGGTTGTTAAAGGCTTACAGTCTGAAATATTCGTTCCTATTACTCCACCGTCAGTATGGACTCCTGTAACAAAAGAGTTAAAAGATATGTCTATCGCTCTTGCAACAGCAGCAGGTGTTCACAAGAAGAGCCAGGAGAGATTTAACCTTGCTGGTGACTTCACATGGAGAAAGATCGAAAACACTACACCATCTAGTGATCTGATGGTATCACACGGTGGATATGATAACAGTGATGTTAACAAGGACATCAACTGTATGTTCCCAATTGACAGAATTCATGAATTAGCAAAAGAAGGATTTATCAGAGCTTGTGCTCCTGTACATGCTGGATTCATGGGTGGTGGTGGAAACCAGGAGAAATTCAAACATGAAACTGGTCCTGCTATCGCTGAAATGTTCAAAAATGAGGATGTTGACGCAGTAATCCTCACCGCTGGCTGAGGTACCTGCCACCGCTCTGCAGTATTGGTGCAGAGAGCGATTGAAGAAGCTGGAATTCCTACAATTATTATTGCAGCTCTTCCACCAGTTGTTCGTCAGACTGGTACTCCTCGTGCGGTAGCTCCGTTGGTACCTATGGGTGCTAATGCGGGTGGTCCTCACAACGTAGAACAGCAGACACAGATCGTAAAGGCAACTCTGGAGCAGTTAGAGAAAATCGAAACTCCAGGAAAGATTGTTCCGTTGCCATTCGAGTATGTTGCTAAGATCTAATTCTATTTAAAGAATATTGTTGATCTTAAGAAGGGCAGATGTATTTTGCATCTGCCCTTTTTTAAAAAATGAATAAGACAATATATTGGAATTTCTTGCAGTATATTGTATACTAGAGACATGGAGAAGGCATAGAAAGGGGCAGAGATATGCTTAATTTCCTGAACGGTACAGGAAAGAGATATGCCTTAAGAATATAGGAGGTGACATGATGGCTGAGAAAGAGATAGACTTAAGACGCCTTGTGATCAAAGCATTTCATATGACAGATGTGGAATGGGGTGAACACAATAATATTACAACGGATGGACATATGACAGTCAGTAAAGAGATGATCGATCAGCTTGTTGCACAGGATGATTGTATTGAGAAGATTGATATTCAGATCATAAAACCGGGAGACCACGACAGATGGACGAATACGATCATGGATATCATTCCAATCTCAACAAAAGTACTTGGTAAATTGGGAGAAGGAATTACTCACACCATAACCGGTGTATATGTAATGCTGACAGGCGTTGATGTGAATGGAAAGCAGTGTCACGAATTTGGTTCATCGGAAGGGAAGCTGAAAGAACAGTTATACTTAAACCGTGCAGGTACACCGGGAGATGATGATTATATCATTTCTTTTGATGTTACATTTGCGGCCGGAATGGGACAGGAGAGACATGGACCATTTACTGCGCACAGACTGTGTGATGAATTTATTCAGACATACAGGGATAAACTGAAAAAGTTCAAAGGGGACAAGTGTACGGAACGGCATGAATATCATGATAAGGTGAGACCTGGAAAGAAGAAGGTTGTCATTATCCGTCAGGTTGCAGGTCAGGGAGCTATGTATGATACGTGGATGTTCCCGGATGAACCGTCAGGGGTTGAAGGCGGACGTTCAATTATCGATATGGGTAATATGCCGGTTATGATTACTCCAAATGAGTACAGAGACGGTATTATCCGTTCGATGCAGTAATAACAGGAGGTGCAGAAGTTATGGGTATTGGACCATCGACAAAAGAAACATCATTACATCATTTCAGAGATCCTCTTCTGGAAGTCGTATCTGAGGATACAGATCTGGACCTTCTTGGACTTATTATAGTAGGGACTCCGGATGATAATAAAGATAAGATGCTGGTTGGAACCAGAGCGGCAGCAATGGCTGAGTGTATGCGTGCAGATGGTGTGATCATATCATCAGATGGATGGGGAAATAGTGATGTGGATTATACCAACACATGTGAACAACTTGGTATTCGTGGAATTCCGGTAACGGGACTTAATTTCAGCGGAACGGTTGCGAAGTTCGTTGTAGTTAATGATTATCTGGATGGAATCATTGATATTAATAAGAGTGCCGATGGCACAGAAACAGACGTTGTCGGAGAAAATAATATGGTGAAAGTAGACTGTCTGAAGGCGAAGGCACTTCTGAAACTCAAGATGCGCCATAAAGACGAACTGGAAGGACGTTAAAATATCTGGACAGAATGTCTGAAAAAAGGAAATCGGAGAACTTGTAAAAATGTATAAAAAAGAGAAGATTACCACATTTTGCGATGGAAATCTTCTCTTTTTCTATTTGTCAAATGCCGGATCAATAGGTCCGTATTTGATTTCCGGATGCTGTTCTAACATCCATTGTTTAAAACTGCTCGAATCCCCTTCTGTAAAAGAGTCTTTGTCAAGCATAACTCCTTCTATCTGATCTTTGGAAGTTAATTTATAATAAGTTTTTGCTTCTTCAAATTTTGTGAGATCTTCCCAGTTTACATGATTGTTGATCTTATTGTTGATAAAGAGTGCTATATCTTTCTCACGGATCATCACTTTACATGTCCAGTCTTTTCCGTTGAAATATTGTGTGCGTGTTACACGGAAAGTTTTGTCAGCATGCATCCATTTGAAAAATACTCCGCGGTAGAGGGCTATAAAGGAAAGTGTAGCACCAACAGACTGCCATCTGAGCGAAGCGCCTACATGATGAAAATAAATCCAGCCGAAAGTTCCGGCTGCAAAGATTACACAATATACGTAGAAGATGGGAAGCTTCCAGAATTTTGGAACTGCCCATTTGTCATAACGCTTGCGTGTCATTACATATTCGTTAACAAACATATGATATTCTCCATAATAAAATTATAATGAATGGAAACTGCCGATGGCAGGAGAGCCCATACATTTTTGATATAAAGATGGCAGCCTGTAAAGACTGCCATCCGTGTGTTGATATTGTTTAAATAAGTGTTTTACTTATTTATATGTTTTGCAGATATTAAGCAATACCTTTTGCTTTATCTTTCTTTGCTGCACTAAGTAATGTGTAAGAAGTCCAAAGAAGAACGATACAAATTAAGTTGATGAGCCAGAACATTGGAAGTCCTGTAACCAGTTTCCATGCAATGAATACACCGATACATCCGCCGACAGCATTACCGATTGTGTGTGCTACATCATATCTGTGTGATTTAATGAACTCGATAGAACAAGCTGGCATTAAGCATGCGCAAGATCCCATGAATACAGGGAAGCATGTAGCTGCATCAACACCAAGAAGCAGACATGTTGCCATACATGGTGCATAAAGACCAAAACCGATATCCATTAAAGCACCCCATAAGATATTAAGAGCTGCGGCAACGATCAGTTTCCATCCGCTTAATCCTGTTGCAGTACCAACAATACCGAAAGGTCCGACACCTAAATTCTTGCAAAGCATGATTGCAGCAAGAGGAATCATAATTGTTCCAAGAGCAATTCTGATCTTGTTGCGTGGCCATTTTGTTACGATGGATGCAAATCCGAATGAACCAACAGCGGCACAGATATACATTACCCATAAGAAGATAGGATCACATTCTACAGAAGTTGTGAAGATGAATGCCTCAAAAATAACTGGGAATGTGTCACCAACATTCAGCGTACCCGGAATGTTGATATCATCAATCTGATTAAAAAGTTTGTACATGAATGTTGATGGTGCATAGGAACCACATCCTAAAGTATCAAGGAAGTTGGCTATGATACCAACCGCAAAAGCGGAAGCCCACTGCTTACCTGTAGAACCTTTGAGTTCATCCATGCGGTTTTTGCTTATGTCGACAACAAGGCCGATACCTGTTCCGGCGAACAAAACACCTAATAAAATTTGGATCGCTAATAACATAAATTCATCCCTCCAGATTTTCATATTTAATTGTTGACAAGCTATACATGTGAATGCATAAGTGCAAAATGTATTTTAGCACTTTAAAAAAAGAAATCTTATACACCCCGATTTGTAAAGATTTTCTATAAATTCACGCATTGCTTTGTATTAATATTTTACCAATTAAATCGTTAAAAGTCAATCAAACATGAAAATTATAGACAGATTCAATAAGAAAAAGCACGACATCTGAACATGTCGTGCTCTTTCTTATTGGTATGTCATTGAGAGGTTTTTCCTCGTTGCATTGCAGTTTTGTCTTTATATACAAAGCTGGGGAATGCTCCTCTATATAGAGGATGTATATATCAATTGGAGTTCACCTTCGCAAGGTCATTCTTGGGGGAAACGACCGGCTTAGGTATAACTGCAATAACAACCATAATAATGGTTTCTTAAAAACAAATTACTACAATATAATGTCTGATTTTAAAAGAGCAGTTCCCGTATAATAGAATTCTGTTAAGGAACCGCCATTGGTGTCTGTGTCTGTTTTTAAGTTGATATTAATATAGCACGTTAATTCGATGATGTCAATAAGGATGTAAAAAACTGGCATTGCAACAAGAAAATGTGGAATTGATGGGTGCTCTTTCGTGCAATTTTAATGAATAAATGAGAAATGATGTCAAAAATAATAGACAAGAAGCAGCTTGAAGAGTCGGGATTGTGAAAAAATATGAGTGAATAGTAATGTTTGCGGGGAAATATATGTAAATATGCACGAAATATAAATATTGACAGATAATTTTCTGCCTGTTATAATAGGAACAGATTTTACGTGACAAGGGTGTTACTTCTTGAGAAAAGAGAAGTAACGCCCTTTTTGTTTTAGACCAAAGTATGAATGAGACAGTAGAAATTAAGGATAATCAAACCTGGAAATTGGTGTGCTACCCGTCAAGTAGACAAATTAAATAACGAAAATTTTTTCTTCCCCGGTACAGTTTATGTACCGGGTTGTTTATGCAACGTTTTCTAGTTTTTGTTCATGGAATTCCAGTGGTGTAAG
>ENA-OQDC01001539-OQDC01001539.1-human-gut-metagenome-genome-assembly--contig:-NODE-1539-length-11243-cov-3.746492_pt1 | contig 11243 bp, 14 predicted proteins | sample MGYA00242770_ERZ504601 | MGnify/ENA primary metagenome ERZ504601 (study PRJEB26092, sample SAMD00036305) | human gut metagenome | host: Homo sapiens | study: EMG produced TPA metagenomics assembly of...
ATATTAAATATTTTCGTTATTACTATACGCAAAAATGTCAATACACTTCTGACGTACAGTGAAATTCTTTTTTTCATTCAATTCACCTTTTTGACAGAAAACAAATCTCCGTCATTTATCATTTTTTATATAATTCCAATGTTCTGTCCGTAATTTCGTCCCAACTGTAATTGTTTTTTACATATTCAATCTGCTCTGCCTTATTCGCTTTCGGTTTGCCGAGTATTTCGCACAGCTTGTTTTTAAGGTCATTTACATCACTTTTCTTAAATGTATACCCATACTCCCCTACTACGTTTTTTGCAGTATCTATATCGCTTACAATGCACTCACAACCGCAAGCCATTGCTTCAAGCAGGCTTATCGGCATACCCTCAACGTCACTCGGAAGTACATACATTCTGCAATTATAATAAAGTTCCCAAAGCTCGTCCCCCTCGACAAAGCCGGTAAATATTATTCTGTCGTCTTTTGCCATATCGTGAATTTGTTTTGCATATTCGCCTGAATGACTTACTCCTCCGGCAATTACAAGTTTTTTATCAATATCCGTCTGCATAAATGCGTCTATCAAATAATGCAATCCTTTTCCGGTAACAATTCTTGCAATGAAACAATATATATCCGTCTTTTTCAAGACCGTATTTTTTGTGATTATATCGGCTTTCTTTTCATTTTGAACATCTATTCCGTTCGGTATGAAAACCGTTTCTCTGCCGTAAGCTTCTTTGAAATAGTCACGCGTTCCCTCAGACAGTACAATAAGTTCATCTGCATATTTCGCCGCCGTTTTTTCGCCGAATTTGAGAAATTTCGTGGCAAATCCGCCCCATTTGGCTCTCTGCCAATCAAGTCCGTGTATTGTCGCAACGGTATGTATCCCGAATAAATGCGGAAGCCATATCATTGAACAAGGACCTTCGGCGTGAAAATGTATAACGTCATATCTGCCGAAAAGTGCCAGAAATGTTGCTATAATCGAATAAACTATCGCATTGAGTTTACCGTTTTCAAACGTCGGTACACTCTTTATCTTAACTCCCTTATATTCTTTCAAATTAACGGTCTTACCGCCGGAAACGTGTTTTCCTTTGCGGTTATACACCGTCACGCTATGACTTTTTTCGACCATTCTTGTGGCAAGTTCTTCAACAACTATTTCAACACCGCCCTCGCGTGACGGTATTCTTTTATGCCCTATCATTGCGATTTTCATTTTATAACTTCCTTATACAGTTTTATCAGTTTTTCGGAATATTCTTTTATTGTGTCATACTTTATATCTCTGCAATTTTCACTCATTTGTCTGCAAAGTTCTTTGTTGTTATACAAATATTCTATCTTTTCAGTCAACTCTTTCAAGTTTCCGCTTTCAAAAAGTATGCCTGTTTTGCCATCATCGATAAGTTCGGGAATACCGCCGATTTTTGCACCGAGTACGGGAGTCATAAGACTCTGCGACTCCATAACAGAAAAAGGACAATTTTTCCGACCATTCGGCAGGAAGTACGGTAAACAACGCTTTTTCTATAATATTCCTTAATTCATCGCCTGTCTTAAAACCTACATTTTTAATATTATCCGCACTGTTCACTTCATTTTCAAGTTCGCCCTTGCCTGCGAATACAAACGGTATATTACTAAGTTTCTTTGCCGCTTTAACAAGGTTTGATATTCCCTTTTCCTCTGAATATCTGCCGAAATACAAAACATAATTTTCACATTCTGCTCCCAACGGTTTTATCTTGTCAATAAAATTGTACATCGTAACCGTTCTTCCGTTTATATCATCATTACGGCTGATTTCTTTTTCCATAAATTCAGACGGACAGACGGTTAAATCTATCATTTTGTATGTATGACGCAATTTATAGTACCAAAGCCTCGACCGCTACCAAGAATACTGCGTATTTTTGAAGAATGTACACAATTATTTTTTACACACTCAAAATACTTACCGCCGTCACATTTTCTGCAAAGACCGCCCGTATAATCATTTTTTAATTTATGATTGGGACATACAAGCTGTACGTCATGTGCGGTATAAACAATCGGTATATTATGTTTCTTTATTTCATATATTATTGACGGCGTAAGCTGATAATTAAAGTTATTCAAATGTACAACATCCGGTTTAAAATCGCTTAGCACCTTGCGGATTTGTTTTCTTGCATTAACCGAATAAATAATTTTAAAAGGGTAAGTTATGTCTGCTAAAATAAAACTGAGCCATTAGAGGAAAAAATGATAATAAAAAAGTGAGCCACAAGAAATAAATCTTCTGTATAATAAGAGAAAAAACTTGTATGCAGGAGGGATAAGGAGTGGCAATAGCAATGGATATTTATGAAAAGATCAGATATTATCGAGAACATACAGACTTCAGTCAGCGTAACGTAGCAAAGATACTGGGAATCTCACGAAACACAGTAAAGAAATATTGGGAAGGACAAACAGTTCCGTGGGAACGCAAACCCGGCAGTGGCAGAAAAAAGGACATCATCACTGATGAAGTTAAAGCATTTATCATGAAGTGCTTAGATTCTGACCGGAAAGCTCCGCGAAAGCAGCAGCATACAGCACATAAGATATACACACGCCTGGTTGCTGAGTGTGGTTTTGAAGGCTGTGAAGCTTCTGTAAGAAGGACTGTGGCGGAACTTAAGGACAAGGTAAGCAATGTATTTGTACCACTGTCTTATGACCCTGCCGAAGCCGTTCAGATAGATTGGGGTGAGGCAACTGTAATACTTGGTGGAATCAAGCAGAAAATCCAGATATGGTGTATGCGTGAATGTCATAGTGGGGATATCTTTGTTTCAGCCTTTTATCGGCAGAATGAAGAAAGCTTCCTGGAAGGAATCGTAAAAGGACTTGAACATTTCGGCGGAACTCCGCAGAAGATCATTTTTGATAATGCTCGTGTTGATGTAAAAGAAGGCTTTGGATACCATGCAAAAGCAACGGATAAATATCTTTCCCTGTCGGCTCACTATTCCTTCAAACCGGTATTCTGCAATCCTGCACAGGGGTATGAAAAGGGGCTTGTAGAAGGTCTGGTCGGACTTGTCAGAAGAAATTTCTTCGTGCCTGTCCCTAATATATCGACCATAGATGAGCTGAATAAAAAACTTCTGGAATACTGCGCTGTGTACAGGAATCATAAGATACCCGGAAAAGATCTGACTGTAGGTGAAATGACTGAAAACTGTAAGGATCACTGGATCCCTTTACCACCGTACCGCTATGATACGTCAAACACACTTCAGATTAAGGCTGATGATTTCTCCCTCGTGAGATTTGATCACAACAAATATTCAGTGCCGTATCAGTACAGTTCCAAAATGATAACTGTTAAAGGCAGCGGTAATCAGATCATAATGCTGTTCCGTGGTAATATCATTGCGAAATATGATCGCGATTACCGTCATAACCAAACCCATTATCGTTTAGAGCACTACATCGGATTGATTGAAAAGCGTCCGAGAAGTGTTTACAATGCTGCACCGATAAAGGAAACTGTTCCGACCGAACTTTATCAGTTTTTGATGAAACTGAGCAGTCCCAAAGAAATTGTCAAGGTGCTGAGACTGTACCTTGATACCGGAAATGCGGTAATGAAACACTTGCCTTATGCAGATTCCTACAACACGCTGTATGCAGGTGTGATCGGCAGTCCGGTAAGAAAAATGCAAATAGAATCCTCCATCGAGATTGTACCGCCGGATCTCAAACGATATGATTCACTGATGAAAGACGGTGATGTAGTATGAACAGCGTACAGAAAGAAATGATCAAACTCTATGCAAAACAGCTCAGACTGCCGACTTTCAACAACTATGAAAAGGTCATACGGCAGCTTTCTGCTGACGATGGCTATGCACAATTTCTAATAGAACTGATGAAACAAGAACTTGCAGAACGTTCAGCAGCCGGTCAAAAACGCAGGATAAAAGCTGCGAAATTCCCAACACTGAAAACTCTGGATGCGTTTGATATGACAAGGCTTGAGAATGTCAGTGAAAGCACCATACAGCAGCTCGCTTCCTGTGATTTCATAAAGCAACGTCAAAATATTGTCATGATCGGAAATCCCGGGAGTGGAAAGACACATCTTTCAATCGCACTTGGCATGAATGCCTGTGAAGCGGGGTATCGGGTAAAATTCTATACGGCTGTCAATCTTGCTGCTGAGCTTGCAGAAGCTGTCCAGATGAACAGGCTGTCCAAACTTGAAAAGAGTCTCAGTAAAATAGATCTTCTGATAATCGATGAACTCAGTTATCTGACTTTTAACAGGTACCAGTCAGAAATGCTATTTCAGATCATATCAGAACGTTCAGAAAGAGCCAGTGTTATCATAAGCACAAATCTTGAATTTTCACAATGGACACAGCTTTTTGAAAACGAAATGCTGCTTGCTGCACTCATAGACAGAGTCACCTTCAGATCCTTCGTTCTGAACATGAACTGCAGCTCGTCTTACCGTATCGACTCGACTTTGAATCACGATTAGTGGCTCAAAATTTTTTTATCACAACTGGCTCACTTTTTTATTAGCGAGGTGGCTCAGTTTTTTATTGACAAAGGCAACCACTCCAAAAAATTAGACTTTTTATAGCTTAGTGGTTTTAATACTGCCATGCTATTTTTGATTTTTGCTAAACGTATATCAAAAAATGTGGATATACTCAAGACGCCTGCTGTAACCACTAATAAGCGAAATAACAGGAGATTGGCAAGGCGAATTTACAAATAGCTTTTCGTACAGATAAAGCATTGACCTATTTGCACTTTGAATGGAGTGAATAGCTATGAATGCTAATCCGATTTTTGTTGCAAAAAGAAATTATGCTCGTGTGGTGGAAACTTTTTTTGGCAAAGAAAAAATGCAATCACATTGAAAAAGCATTGGATATTTTTATCATTCACAGTTGTATGAATTAATGAGTAACGGTGTGTCTGATATGCATTGTATGAGCGATGAATATCTTGTACAGGAATTGATTAATGAACAAAGAGGGGACTGAGGAGGATTTTTTAAGAGCAAAAAATACTGCTGTCTATGAATCTAATAATATGGTTACGGATGTTCAGAGTGGTGAAATTCTATATCAAGAGAAAAGTACAAGAGTTAAAACAAGTACTGAACCTGATTTTATCAAAGTGTATTATAAGGCTATGATGGCTGTAAATGCTATTTCTGAAATTCCTCTTGATTTTTTGCTAGCACTTAGCGCACAGATTGGTTTTACAAATGGAGATAAGATTATGTTTTACAATAATAAAACAACACGCCGAGCGATTTCTGAGTATTGTAATATTGGTGACAATATGACCGCAAAGTACATAAAACGTGCAGTTGAGAAGGGAATTCTTTTTTCAACACAAGATCGAGGCTCATATGAAGTAAATCCATGGTTAATCGCAAAGGGAAAATGGGAGCATATACGTGAGTTACAGGCAGCGTTCCAATTTGTAGATAAAAAGTGGATTCGAACCATAACGGAAGAAATTGAAACAAAATCGTAAAGTGACTTGAATGAGAATTTAGAATTTGAAGAAAAGGAAAAGAATGATGTTGCATGCTTATAGTTCACTATATTTAGATAAATCATCTAGAACACTGGGAAATATGCTTCACGATGCAGTTATTGAGTTTGGTATGGATGGAACTGATTTTTTGAATCGCTTTATTCAATCGGATATTGCTGAACAATTTGAAAATGGAAATCCAAAATATATTGCTGGTAAGAGCGGGGCAGAGCTGTTTTTAGAAGTTGTAGAAAAGACTACTGGTGATAGTTATATTGAAAAAATGAAACCTATTGAAGTGTATGATCGAAGTGATGTATATTGGGTGGGATGGATATTAGCTCATTATCAGTGGTACTCTGGTCGTACATTTAAAAGTATACTTGATACAATATCCTATCGTGAGCTGCTTGGACTTTATGGAACACTTCATGAGGCTGATATTCAAAAAAGTTATGAAGTGCTGGATGCTCATTTTTTTAATACTGAAAGTAAATTAAAAACAATGAGAAAGCGATGTGGTTTAACTCAAGATGCACTTGCGAAGGCAGCTGATGTTTCTGTTAATACCATACGAGCATATGAACGCAAAAGTAAAGACTTAAACAAAGCACAATTTGATATTATTATGCGAACTTGCCAATGTTTTGAAATGTGAAGTCTCGGACTTGTTTGATTAAAAATTTTGAAGTTGAATTATAATATATATTTTTAGTTTCTAAAAATGGGTGTAAAACGATAAAGAGAAGTGAAAAAGACCAATTTTAATGTCATTTGAGAAGAAAAGTTAAGGGAAGAATAAAGTAACATGAAAATACCGCCAGCATGTAACTGCTGGCGGTTACACATATAGTATTAATAATATGTTACTGTGTTTGAATTTGACTTTAATATTATTTATAGTTGGTGAAACATTCTCCGTCAGCAATAGCATACTGAACCATTTTTTTACAAGCTTGGGCAGAAAAGAGAACCGCGAGTGGTACCGCCACTTCCTTGACCTACACTTGTTCTTTGTGTTTTTAATAATTTTCCACACGGGCATACAATGTGAACTGTAACATATTGAATCATAATGATATCCTCCTTAGATAAAATATATTATTGCAATTCTATTTACTCAATTAAAGTTATGATTGAATAAATTAGAATCAAATAATTTAAATTTTGGCGACATATTTATCGCATACGTAATTTGCATAAGTACGTATATTTCTTTTGTACAGATATTTTGTATACTACAATCGCATCGCCATGCATATGGAATCGGATGTATGGCTCTACATTCAGGATCAAACCAATATGAACAAAATGCACAATAACGAGCTTTTTTGGCATTAACTGTTATTATTGTCATAATATTATTCTCCTTTCTGCACTATAGAGATAAGTTCTTATAACTATATATACACCAATTTTCCTAAAAAGTCAACATGCTTTTTGATTTATTTTTTAGGGTCAGTTGGAAAAGTAAATTCCAGTTCCAGTAGGTCATAACCGGAACTTACCATTACAAAAACAGTGGTGGAAGTAACTCTTCCAAACCTTTCCCCAACCAGTTGAATTCTGGTCAGTAATCAATTAAAATATAGTTACTTTTCCTGAGATGCAGGATAAGGCAACGCTGAGGAGCGACCCGAGCGGCATCCAAGGTTACACATTTTGCCGTGGACAGGCATCGGATGTTCCCATAACCACGGGGTGGAATTTAATCTTGCAAAAAAAGAAAGATGAATTCGACCTCCGCTTAAAGTACGCCTTTTTTTTCAGCGTGGAGCTTGATCTGAGATTATCTTATCGTAAACGCTCAATAGTGGATGCGTAGACAGTGGTCTCATTTTTTGAGATAATAGCCTCGACAAATGATAATGCTCTAAAAAGTTCAGTCTAAAAAGTTTAGGCTAAACTTTTTAGAGCAATTGGAGGCTATCTATGAAATCTCAAACATCTTTAGCGGCTCGCAACTGCCGCTTACAAGAATGGAGCAAAATGGTTCATTCCTGTAATAACCGTCCGATTGGAATGTCAGTAGATGAATGGTGTCGGGAAAATTCCATTACCACAGCCAACTACTATTATCGCATGACTCAGGTACGAAAGGCCTGTTTGGATTCACTGTCAGATGAAGCGGTGAACCAAGAAGTTGTTCCAGTTCCAATGAATCTAGTTGCTCCAGCAGAAGAACCTTGTATAAAGAAGTTATTACCAGAGTCCGTTAAAGGTTCTTCTTTGGAATTCGATTTTCATGGCGCAACTCTTCGAGTTACCGATCAGACATCTGATGCACTCTTGGCGAAAGTGCTTGGGGTACTTGCCCATGTTGAATGATGCTGTCTGCTTTAAACAGGTATACATTGTGACCGGCTATACCGATCTTCGATCCGGAATTGATCGTTTGGCTGCCCTCATTACTTCGAAAACAGGAGACAATCCTTTCGTACCGGATACTCTTTACCTTTTTTGCGGTCGCAAAACAGATCGCATTAAAGGATTGACCTGGGAGCGAGATGGATTTTTACTCCTGTACAAACGATTAGAGAAAGGGCGATTTCAATGGCCGAGAAACGAATCTGCGGTGCAATCACTTACTGAGCAACAGTTCCGGTGGCTAATGGAGGGTCTAACCATTACCCCTAAACATACTGTGCAAGAGATTACACCGCCACAGTATCCGGCATAGTTCTTGTGCAATACGTAGAAATTTTTGTAGTTCATTTCCGATCAGAAACTTAGCAAGTTTTCATTTCTTCTACCACAAAAAACGAGCGTGAAAAGCATACAAGGTTCCTTCTATAAAGCTGCATTTCATTTTTGTCATTTCAAAAGCCATGCGTTCTTTAGATGGAATTCAGCCCTGTATCCTCTTAAAACCATAGGCATTATGACGAACTCAAAACGAAACGAGATTCGCAAAAATCGCCCATTTATGATATAATGAGTCCATGAAGAGGAGGTTCATTATGGCGAAGACTTATACAGAAGAACAACTGAATACGTTTGATAAAGCGACATTGATTCAGCTTTTGCTGATGCAACAGTCACAGCTTCAGGAAATCGATAAAAAGCTACAGCTTCTGTTAGAGCAAGCCGCTGTACTGAAAAACAATCGTTTTGGTAAGAAATCAGAAAAACTGGGGATTGAGAATCAGATCAGCTTCATGGAAGTCGATGGTGACATCGTTTTCTTTAATGAGGCAGAAGCAGTAAATGCCCTCGTGCCGGAAGATGAAGAAAAGCCAACTAAGCCAAAGAATGCAAAGATAAAAGGCAAACGAACAGCTGACATCAAAGACCTTCCGGTTATTCCTGTCGATCATAGGATGACGGAAAGTGAACTGATTACGGAGTTTGGAGAGGATGGCTGGTATCAACTGGAAGATGAAATCTATCGTCGATACCGCTTCACCCCGATGAAGATTGAAATTGAAGAACACCATGTAGGTGTCTACAAATCCAAGAAAGACAATCATTTCAAAAAGGCAGAGCATCCGGCGTATCTCTTAAGAAACAGTTTAGTGTCGCCTACGTTATTGTCAGGCATCTGGAATGCAAAGTATGTAAATGCAGTTCCGCTATACCGTCAGGAACAGGAATTCCAGAGAATGGGAGTCTCCATTGACCGTGGTGAAATGGCGCATTGGACGATTTTGTGTGCGGAACGATATCTGTCTGTTTTCTATGATTACTTACATGAGAAGATGTATGACTATCATGTGCTTCAGGCAGATGAGACTCCGGTGCTCGTCTCAAAAGAAAATCGAACATCGGGAAGCAGGCATTACATGTGGGTATATCGTACCGGTAAGATGTATCAGGACAAACCAATCGTGCTGTATGAATATCAACCCTCTCGAAATGCAGATCATCCAAGAGTATTCCTAAAGGACTTTCAGGGAATCTGTGTGACAGACGGATACCAGGTTTATCATACACTGGAAAAAGAAAGGGAAGACTTACGGATTGCCGGTTGCTGGGCACATGCAAGACGGCGCTTTGATGAAGCGTTGCAGGCATTACCAAAAGATCAACAGAAAGATACGATTGCGTATTTAGCACTCAAGCAAATCCAAGCGATTTATCGCGAGGAAAACAAGCTTGAAGGGATGAGTGCGCAGGAACGTTTAAAAAACCGGCAACTAACAGTAAAGCCATTGGTAGATGCTTATTTTATATGGGTAAAGAAGAATGTACTTGTGGTTGCAGCGAAAAGCAAAACTGCAAATGGACTTACCTACTCGATCAATCAGGAAACTTATTTAAAGACGTTTCTGGAAGATGGGGAAGTGCCAATGGATAACAATGCAGCAGAACAATCTATCCGACCATTCTGCATAGGAAAGAAGAACTGGGTTATGATTGATACGATAGCCGGAGCAGAGTCTAGTGCAATGATTTATAGCATAGCAGAAACTGCAAAAGCGAATCATCTGAAACCTTATAACTATTTTGAATATCTTCTAACAGAGATACCGAAACATCTGGATGATCGTGACAATCACTTTTGTGAAGATCTTCTTCCTTGGTCGGATAAGTTGCCTGCCGAATGTCGAAAATAAAATGAACTGTAAGCCGCTCTCAGGAGCGGCTATTTGAAGTGGGTATACCCACTATTGAGCGTTTACCATCCAGTTACAGGTTGGAGTAGTCTTCTCTAATTCAAATATGAAGTTCTGATAGACGGTAATTGTCAAGATAGTTGTCAGCAAAAGTTGAAATTTTTTTTGCATTCTGGTTGTCCCATCCTACTCTGTACAAGAATCGCTGCTTCTGCCTTTGCGTCCTCTGGTAAACAGGACTGAGGATGTTCGGATACAGCTGACTGTTCAAATGTAACCTGAACAACTTCCTGCTTTTGTGTGGCTATGGTTGTTTTCGATTGAGATTCTGAGATTTCACAAGCTCTGTTACGAAATCTTTTGATCTGGTAATAAAAGTTACTCGGACAGATTTGATGCGCTTCGCACCATTGCTTATCCGTAAGTCCACTGGAACGGCATTCCTGAATTAAAGAAAGCCACTCCTCATCTGTACGATATTTTCTTTTTATCATAGGTGTTGTTTACTCCTAATGGTATTTGGAGTTGATATAGCACAGGCTCCAAAAAATTTGAAGTAAAATGGTCCTAAATGCAAAACTGAGAAACAGAAGACTTGCCACTCCATGCATTAATTATGGCACAGTTAGGGAGAATATGGAATCCGGGGTGTTATTCGTCGCTTACCTTTAATATTTTAAGTTCCTACATATAATCTGATATATATCATTTATACATTTGTACCAAACTTTTTTTAAGTTCCAGAAAAGCATCTAGTCCATCTGTATCAACAGCAAAAAATTCATTATCGGAAACCGCCTCATATGGAACATACGTCGATTCTTCTGATACCGGATAAATTACATTGTCATGTGCTGTATAGCTAAATACTGGGGCAATAACATGATTTTGGGGTAATTGAAATACTTCTGTTCCATCTTTTGTATATCCAATTGACTCAGATAAAAATATTAGATAATCTGCGCCATCTTTCATAAAATTTACAAAACTCAAATCCATCTCTTTTCTAACAACATATACTTTCCATCGATCAAAAGTAATATAAATTTCAGAACCGCTTGCCAAATTTTCACCTAAAAAAACTTGTTCAATGCGAACCATTCTGCTGACCATCCTTTAAAAAAAGAACTCTGGGGGAATCAACAGGCGTAA
>ENA-OQDC01001540-OQDC01001540.1-human-gut-metagenome-genome-assembly--contig:-NODE-1540-length-11235-cov-2.914746_pt1 | contig 11235 bp, 11 predicted proteins | sample MGYA00242770_ERZ504601 | MGnify/ENA primary metagenome ERZ504601 (study PRJEB26092, sample SAMD00036305) | human gut metagenome | host: Homo sapiens | study: EMG produced TPA metagenomics assembly of...
GCTACAGCTAATGTCACTTTGTCACAGCCATCTACATATGTTAACCTGTTTAAATGTTTGATTTCTTGGCAGGCTGCATTTAATATACTGCTGTTATTTCCGTTTGGAGTATATCTTAGATATTATTTTAAAAGACCCTGGTGGCAGGTGCTTATATTTTCATTTGGGTACAGCCTGTTCTTTGAATTGACACAGATTTCAGGACTGTATGGAATATACAGATATCCATATAGGTATTTTGAGGTTGATGACCTTATATGTAATACATTAGGTGGAGTATTAGGTTATGTATGCACACCGCTTATAGTGTTTATGCTTCCGAAAAGGGATAGACTTGATGAGGCTGCATATAAGAGAGGGCAGATTGTATCTGAATTCAGGAGAGGCGTTGCGTGGATAATTGATATGGTAATTATAATGATTCCAGTGCTGGCGGCTATGCTGTTGCTTTGGCACGAGCATATAATTACCAGGAAAATGGTGCTGGGTTCGGTATATGATGTGAGATATGTAGTTATTTTATCGCTGTATATCGTTATTGTGTTCACACTTACGACAAAGCTTACAAGAGGGCGGACAATAGGCAAGTCACTGGTTAATATACGTCTTATAGACTGCAAAGATATGGTTATTAATAAAGTTCCACATATAAAAATGTATAAGCTGTTTATAAGATATTTTATAATATATACAATAAGTGTACCCTCATTACTATATGCGTATAACTTTTATCGTATGGCGATTGAACTTGAAGGGGTAAAATTATGGGCAGTTACAGCAGGATGTGTGATATGTATTTTAATTACAATATATATGGCATTTGATTTATTATTGTGTCTGTTTAGCAGCACAAGAAATATGCTATATGACAGAATAACAGGAATTACGCATAGAAGTGACATAATAAGCAGACAGGATAATACAAATTTAACAAGTTAAAGATAATATTTAGCCGAATAAGATACATTTCGAATATATAACAGGAGGTACGATTGTGACAATAAAAGATTTGCCAGCAGGTAAAAGTGCTACAATATTAAAAGTAGGTGGAGATGGTGCATTAAGACAACATTTTCTGGATATGGGACTTATTCAGGGTGCAGAAGTTACAGTTATAAAATATGCTCCTATGGGTGACCCTGTTGAATTAAGAATTCATAGCTATGAGCTTACCATAAGACTTTCAGATGCAGAACAGATAGAGGTAAGTGAGCCTTATTGTATTGATAATAAAGCTGTGGAAAATGTTAAAATGAATAGTATAGTAAAGGAACATCCGGGATTTGGTGAAGGAGGCAGGTATCACGATAAGGAAAATGAAAATCCTCTTCCAGATGATGAAAAGCTGACATTTGCACTTGTAGGCAACCAGAATTGTGGAAAAACAACCCTTTTTAATGTATTAACAGGCTCCAATCAGCATATAGGTAATTTTCCAGGTGTTACAGTTGATAGAAAAGACGGAGTTATAAAAGGTTATCCTGATACACTTATAACAGATTTGCCAGGAATATATTCAATGTCACCATATAGCAGTGAAGAAATAGTAACAAGGGAATTTCTGCTTATGGACAAACCTAAAGGTATTATTAATATATTAGATGCTACTAATATTGAAAGAAACCTTTATCTGTCAATGCAGCTTATGGAATTAGGAATTCCTATGGTAATTGCACTTAATATGATGGATGAGGTAAGAGTCAATGGAGGTTCTGTAAGAATTAACGCAATTGAGGAATTGCTTGGAGTTCCGGTTATACCAATATCAGCGGCTAAAGGTGAGGGCATAGAAGAACTGGTAAGTCATGCCATTCACGTTGCAAAATATCAGGAAAAAACCACAGATATCAGATTTTTGTTCCAAGGACAGTGCGGTTCATAGATGTATACATGGCATTATGTCGCTTATAAGTGACCATGCAGACAAAGCAGGATACCCTGAAAGATTTGCAGCCTCCAAGGTTGTTGAGGGGGATTCACTTGTACTTAAGCATCTTGAACTTGAGCAGAATGAAAAAGAAATGATTGAACACATTATAGTACAGATGGAAGAAGAATGTGGAATGGATAGAGCCTCAGCTATAGCAGATATGAGATTTGCTTATATTGAAGATGTCTGTAAGAATACGGTTGTAAAGCCAAGAGAAAGTAAGGAAAGAATACGAAGCCAGAAGATTGATAAGCTTCTTACTGGTAAATATACAGGTATCCCAATGTTTATAGCAATTATGGGACTTGTGTTTTATCTTACATTTAATGTTATAGGTGCGGCACTCTCCAATGTACTTGATATTTTAATTACATTTGTTACAAATGGGGTTGATAATCTTCTGACAGCAATGAATGTTAATTCGGTATTGCATGCACTTATCATAGATGGAATATTCAATGGGGTTGGTAGTGTATTAAGCTTTCTTCCGATAATCGTAACATTATTCTTCTTTTTATCAATTCTTGAAGATAGCGGTTATATGGCAAGAGTCGCATTTATTATGGATAAGCTCTTACGTAAACTTGGATTATCAGGAAGAAGTATAGTGCCTATGTTAATTGGTTTTGGATGTAGTGTTCCAGGAGTTATGGCAAGCCGTACACTTTCATCTGAAAGAGACCGTAGGATGACAGTTCTTTTAACACCATTTATGAGTTGTTCAGCAAAAGTACCTATATATGCCTTTTTCTCAGCAGCATTTTTCCCACATTATGCAGCGCTTGTTATGATAGGTATGTATTTTATAGGAATTATTGTTGGAATAATTATGGCGTTTATATTTAAAAAGACATTATTTAAGGGAGAACCAGTTCCATTTGTTATGGAGCTTCCTAATTACAGAATGCCTGGTGCTAAGAATGTGGTACATTTGTTATGGGAAAAGGCAAAGGATTTCTTACAGAAAGCATTTTCTATTATATTTATTGCAACAATACTTATATGGTTTATGCAGAATTTTGATATAAGGCTTAACGTTGTGGCAGATTCAAGACAGAGTATACTTGCTGTATTAGCAGGTATGATTACTCCGTTGTTTAAACCATTAGGATTTGGAGACTGGAGACTTGTAACAGCTATACTTACAGGCGTAATGGCAAAGGAAAGTGTAGTATCTACGATATCAATTCTATTTGGAAGTACGATAGAGATGGTATCTGTTATATCAGCTGCGGGTGCAATGTCATTTCTTGTGTTCTGTCTTTTGTATACACCTTGTGTTGCGGCAATTGCCTCAGTTAAAAAAGAACTTGGAGGTAAATGGGCAGCATATGTTGTAGTTATTCAGTGTGTTGTAGCATGGATTGCGGCATTAATTACATATATTATTGCTGGAATTTTATAACTCTGATAAATATGTATGCGAAAAAAAACATTGCAAAATCAGACTATTGATGATAAATTATCAATAAGCTAATTCCTAGAGGGAGTAATCGGCATATTTATATATGCAGTTATATCGACATAATGGCTTATAAGCCCGGTATTACTTTAAATGATGAGACTCGTGGACAGTATCAGTACTGTCTGCGGGTCTTTTTTATATAACTGGAATTCGTTTTCGTTAAAACATCAATTATTATATATGATATGACAATTGGTTATAATCTTTCTTGGAGCAACAGATAAAATATAGAAATGAGGACAATTAAGAAATGAGTATTGTTGAATTATTTATACTGGCAGTAGGACTTTCAATGGATGCTTTTGCTGTATCTATATGTAAGGGCTTGTCGCTTGGAAAGATAAAGCCTAAGCATATGTGCATTGCCGGTGCGTGGTTTGGTGGATTTCAGGCATTGATGCCGGCAATTGGTTATGTTTTAGGAGCGCAGTTCCAGGAAGCCATTGCTTCTATAGATCACTGGATCGCATTTGTATTACTTGCGCTGATTGGTGGAAATATGATTCACGAAGCATTGGACAATGACGAAGAGGAAGCCGATGCAAGCCTGAATGTGAAGACCATGTTCCTTCTCGCAGTAGCAACCAGCATTGATGCACTCGCTATAGGAATTACCTTTGCATTTCTTAAGGTAAATATTATTCCAGCGGTCTGTTTTATCGGAATCGTGACCTTCATCATTTCCTTTGCCGGAGTAAAGATTGGTAATGTCTTTGGAGCCCGCTATAAGAACAAAGCCGAAATTGTCGGTGGGATCATCCTTATTCTGCTTGGTCTGAAGAATTTTGTTAGAGCATCTTGGCTTTTTAGAATAAAAATAAATACGAAACTACGATCCTGTTGTTCTTCTTTCACATAAAGAACACAATTATCTGCTATTCTGGTGTATAATTAGAAATAAAGTGATAAAAAGGAGCCCGTGAGAGTTATGGATAAACTGAAAATTCTTGTAGTAGATGATGAAAGCCGTATGCGCAAATTGGTGCGCGATTTCCTGGAAAGAGAAGGATATGCTGTACTCGAAGCCGGAGACGGTATGGAAGCAATGGACAATTTTTTATGAAGAAAAAGATATAGCACTGTTGATCCTGGATGTCATGATGCCGCATATGGATGGCTGGCAGACCTGCCGTGAGATCCGTAAAGAATCAAAGGTTCCGATCATTATGCTGACCGCAAGAAGTGAAGAGAGGGACGAGCTTCAGGGGTTTGAACTCGGTGTGGATGAGTACATTTCCAAACCGTTCAGCCCGAAGATCTTGGTTGCAAGAGTTACTGCGATTCTGCGCAGAACCAATGCGCTTGCTTCGGATGATCTGCTTCATGCGGACGGGATCGAGATTGATAAAGCAGCACATATGGTGAAGATCGATGGAAAACCGATCGAACTCAGTTACAAAGAGTTTGAACTTCTGACTTATTTTGTGGAGAATCAGGGGATCGCTTTATCGAGAGAGAAGATTCTTAACAATGTATGGAATTACGATTATTTCGGGGATGCCAGAACCATTGATACCCATGTAAAGAAGCTGAGAAGTAAAACTTGGTGATAAAGGAGATTATATTAAGACTATCTGGGGTATGGGGTATAAATTCGAGGTACAGTCATGAAATATTCAATAAAAAGACAGATGATGACTGTTTTTGTAGGTCTGATTCTGTTTATGATCGTTGTATTTATGATCGTCAACGGAAGCTTTCTGGAGAAGTATTATATTTCCAATAAGAAATCAGAATTTATAAAGGCCTATACAATGGTGCAGGAAGGTGTGGAGAACGGGACAATCGATTCTGAGACACCGGAAAAAGACCTGGGAAGATTTACAGAGAAAAATAATATTTCCATTGCAGTCATCGATTCAGAATACAATGTGGTTTATACTAATGTAAGAGAAAAACAGATGATGGTCGTACAGCTTTTCGGATATCTGTACGATAAGAGTCATCAGGAGGTTCTGGAAAAAACGGACAGTTATGATATCTGCAAGTCGGTTGATCCGCAAAATAATACAGAGTACCTGACTATGTGGGGAAACTTTGACAATGGTGATATCTTTATCATGCGAAGCCCGTTGGAGAGTATTCGTTCGGCAGTCACGATTTTTAACAGATTTATCGGAGTCGTCGGCGGATGTGTGATTCTTGTGAGTGTATTGCTTGCGTGGTATTTCTCAAAAAGGATCACGGAGCCGATCATGGAGCTCGCAACACTTTCACAGAAGATGGCCGATCTGGATTTTGATGCAAAATATACCAGCGGCGGAAGCAACGAAATCGGTGTACTGGGAGAGAACTTTAACCGGATGTCAGAAAGACTTGAGAAGACGATTTCCAATCTGAAAGAAGCCAACTATAAATTGCAGAAAGACATTGAGCAGAAAGAAAAACGAGAAAATATGCGAAGTGAATTCCTGGGGAATGTTTCCCATGAACTGAAGACGCCGATTGCCCTGATCCAGGGATATGCAGAAGGCCTGAAAGAAGGAGTCAATGATGATCCGGAGAGCCGGGAGTTCTACTGTGAAGTCATTATGGACGAGGCAGGAAAGATGAACCGGATGGTGAAGAATCTACTTGCCCTGAACCAGCTGGAATTTGGTGAGGATGATGTACAGTTTGAACGGTTTGATATTACTTCATTGATTTCGGGTGTCCTGCAGAGTCTGGATATTCTGATCGAGCAGAAAGAAGCACAGGTGATTTTCCGCCACAAGAACCCTGTTTATGTCTGGGCAGATGAGTTTAAGGTTGAGCAGGTTGTCCGGAACTATGTCAACAATGCACTGAACCATATCGATGGTGAGAAGGTGATCGAGATCAAGATCACCCAGGAAAATGATATGGCAAAAATTACCGTATTCAATACCGGAACGCCGATTCCGGAGGAAGATCTGCCACATATCTGGGAGAAATTCTATAAGGTTGATAAGGCAAGGACCAGAGAATACGGGGGAAATGGTATCGGGCTTTCCATTGTGAAGGCGATCATGGACTCCTTTGGAAAAGGATACGGTGCGATCAATCATACCAATGGTGTTGAGTTCTGGTTTGAACTGGACATGAAATAAATGCGAATCTTGCAATTCACACTGTAACGTGGTACATTATAAAAGAGCTTATTGCTGATTGACACAGGGAAGAAGATTGTGACATGAGCGGAAAAAGCTCTTTTGAATAACTACAAGAATATAAAAATCGTGAGGATATGCGGATGATAGCGATTATTGATTATGATGCAGGAAACATTAAAAAGTGTAGAAAAAGCGTTAAAATATCTTGGTAAGGATGCGGTTATCACAAGAGACAGAGAAGAGATACTTTCTGCCGATAAAGTGATCCTTCCGGGAGTCGGTGCATTTGGCGATGCCATGTACAATTTGAAAAAATATGGATTGGATGAAGTGCTTCGTGAAGTAGCAAAGAGACAAATCCCGCTTCTTGGAATCTGTCTTGGGCTTCAGCTTTTGTTTGAAAGAAGTGACGAGACGCCAGGTGTGGAGGGGCTTGGTATTCTAAAAGGAGAGATCCTTAGAATTCCGGACTGTCCGGGACTTAAGATCCCGCATATGGGATGGAACTCTCTGAAGCTTCAGAATGACGGCAGATTGTTTAAAGATTTACCTGAAGAGCCGTATGTATATTTTGTTCATTCCTACTATTTGAAAGCAACAGATGAAAGTATTGTAAAAGCGACAACCGAGTACAGCACGCATATTCATGCTTCGGTTGAACAGGGAAATGTATTTGCCTGCCAGTTCCATCCGGAAAAGAGCAGTGATACAGGACTTCAGATACTGAAAAATTTTGTAGAATTGTAGGAGGGCAGACAGTGTTTACAAAGAGAATTATCCCATGTCTTGATGTGAAGAACGGACGGGTTGTAAAAGGTGTGAATTTTGTGGATCTCAAAGATGCAGGAGATCCGGTTGAGATTGCGAAGGCTTATGATAAGGCAGGTGCGGATGAACTGGTATTTCTGGATATCACGGCATCTTCGGACGACAGAAGCACGGTGGTTGACATGGTGCGTAAAGTTGCTGAGTGTGTGTTTATTCCATTTACGGTAGGTGGTGGAATCCGGACCGTTGACGATTTTAAGGCATTGCTTCGGGAAGGTGCGGACAAGATTTCCATCAATTCTTCTGCAATCAATCGACCGGAACTGATCCGGGAAGCAGCGGAGAAGTTTGGAAGCCAGTGTGTGGTTGTCGCGATTGATGCGAAAAGAAGAGAAGACGGCAGTGGGTGGAATATCTATAAAAATGGCGGACGCATTGATATGGGAATTGATGCGGTCGAGTGGGCGAAGAAAGTAGAAGCACTTGGCGCAGGAGAGATTCTTTTGACCAGTATGGACTGTGACGGCACGAAGGCCGGATACGATCTGGAGCTGACAAGGACGATCGCGGAAAATGTATCAATTCCAGTAATCGCCTCTGGAGGAGCAGGTAATCTGGAGCATTTCTACGAAGCACTCGGTGAAGAGGGGAAGGCAGACGCGGCACTTGCGGCATCCCTGTTCCACTATAAAGAGCTGGAATCAGAGAAGTAAAGAATATTTGAGAGAAAAAGGCGTATCGGTAACGTCTGTAGAGAAAAAGGTGGGGAATATGGCAGCAATTAACAATGACTGGCTGGATGCACTGAAAGGTGAATTTTCCAAGCCATACTATAAGAAACTGTTTGAAACAGTGAATCAGGAATACCGGACACACCGGGTATATCCTCCGGCAGATGACATCTTTAATGCATTTCATCTGACACCGCTTAAGGATGTCAAGGTTGTGATCCTTGGTCAGGATCCATATCATGGAGATGGACAGGCAGAGGGTTTAAGCTTTTCTGTGAAACCAGGGGTTGATATTCCACCGTCACTGGTGAATATTTATCAGGAACTGCATGATGATTTGGGATGTACGATCCCAAGCCACGGCAATCTGGTGAAATGGGCGGAGCAGGGAGTACTTCTTCTCAACACGGTTCTTACGGTAAGAGCACATCAGGCTAATTCACATCGTGGAATTGGCTGGGAAGAATTTACAGATGCAGCAATCCGTGTACTCAATACCCAGGACAGGCCGATTGTATTTATTCTGTGGGGAAGACCGGCACAGATGAAAAAGAGAATGCTGACCAATCCGAACCATTTGATCCTGGAAGCACCGCATCCGAGTCCACTTTCTGCGTATCGTGGATTTTTCGGAAGCAAACCGTTCAGCCAGACAAATAAATTCCTTGAGGCGCATGGTGTAGAGCCAATCGACTGGCAGATTGATGAATTGTAAAGAATAAAAAATAGAGATTTCGGGCAGACTGTGAAGATTTATTTGCAGTCTGTTTTTCCTTTTTTATTTCATAGGAACTTCCTATGAAACAAAAGGCACTACGTGTCGGAGATGCACATTCTTTTTGTTACTGTTCACAGTACAATGTCATTTAGTTAACGTTTAATCAGGAAGTGAATTCTTACAGAACAAATTACAGATGAGCCTTAGTGGAACCGTTTTACAGATATGTTTACGATTTACTCATGAAGGAAAGCACGACAAAAAGACAGATTGCAAATCTGCCTCAAAACGGATTATAATGATGCAAGTAGCCTTGCCCATATTTCCTGTTTCACGTATTCGGGTTTATACGCATGGAAATTACTCAACCCAATGGTATATTTCAGTTTCCTAAATGAGGATTCAATAGACCATCTGGCATTGTACAAGGTTTTGATACGTTCCACAGGGAATTCATCACGTGGCAGATTGGTCACGATGCACTCGTATGTAGAAGTGCTGATAGGGAAGCGTAGAATACGGAAGGACAGCTCATATGTATCATAACTTCCATATTCAATGTAATCGAAAGCAGCTGCCTGATCAACAAAGCGTATGTAACCTTCTGTGTGGATGTCTGCCAAAACTTTTTTCGAATGGCTCCAGACCAGTATGACGCTGACATCAATATCGAAGGATTCCGCATCTGGAAAATTAAAATTGCCGACCAGTCCTTTGGAATGGATATCCTTGGTACGGAACAGGAAATACTGTCCCTGTTCCACAACATGTGCCATGTTATTATAAGAGCAATAGCCGCGGTCACCGATATAGACATTTTTTATTCCATCCAAAACATCGTGCCGGTCAACAGTAGTAGTCTGGTGATGAGAAAGCCGGAGTGCTGAAAAAAGTGCAGGTAGAGCCATCGGCAGCCAGGAAACGGTAATGCGAATCCATAAAGGAAGCGGGCGGCAATTCCATGGAAGCGGAATTAAAGTGCCGGAATACAGCTTCCAGCGCATCAGGTTTAAGCTTTGCGCGCTGCTGGCTGAGAGCAGAAGCGGTTGGTATGGAAGAATCCAGTCCCCAGAAATCAAGCATTTCAACCCTGGTGGAAGATGAGCCTTGTGAAATGAGAAAGGAAATAAGTTTCTGGGCAGGGATTTTTTTGCTTCTCTTGAAATCGGAATCGGGATGGACAGCATACTGTGAAAATATCAGAAACAATGTGTTCCACAGAAGAAAAAAACAGTTCTTTGATTTGTTGATGGATCATGATCATGTGCCTCCTTGAGAAAGTGATATACCACTAATTCAAGGGCCGCTCTCGCTACCTCAACAAATTTATCAGTAGCGAGAGCGGCCGCACATTTTGCACCCTATGTCAACCCTTTGGGTAGCTTTTTTGAAAAAATTTGGGTTAGACCCACAATTAGGGGGCTAACCCTGTAACTTAACTAAATGACATTGGGTACTGAACAGTTACGGATAAATGATCAGAAGGGCTGTCGCATTAGCTAATGCGACAGCCCTTCTGATCATTTACATGGTCTCATTTTCAAATTTTTCTGTATACTTTTTCTGGATCAAATCCACTAACTCCGGTGCCTTTCCTCCGATCGGGGTGCCGTTCATCTCGCAGACCGGGGAGCAGAATTTTGTGGAGCTGGAGACGATGATCTCGTCGGCATCCATCAGCTCTGCCATGGTAAAAGGTGTCTCGTCGACGATGATCCCGTTATCCTTGCAGATCTGGATGATGTGCATTCTTGTGATTCCCGGTAAAATATAGTGGTCTGTCGGGTGGGTCTTAAATACGCCGTCCTTGATGATGGAAACGTTGCTGTGGGCACACTCGGTGACGATATCACCGCGGTGGAAGACGCACTCGCCGCATCCGAGAGACTCCGCTTTCTCTGCCGCCATGACGTTGACGAGAAGGTTTAATGTCTTGATATTGCAGTGGAGGAAACGGGTGTCTTCCATGTCTGTAAGTTTCAGACGTTTGCTGGAGTCAGCCGATTTCCCAGGCTTCATGAAAATCCAGAGATTCGGCTTTGTGCCTGCAGCTGGGAACTGGTGCTGACGGATGCCGGTTCCCCGGGTCATCTGCCAGTAGATGAAGATATCCTTATCGTCCATTTTTGCCAGCATATCGTAGAGGATCGCCGCAAGCTCGTCCTTTGTGTAAGGGATATCGATCTTAATGAGTCCGGCGCTGTTGAAGAAACGGTCCAGGTGCTCTTTTAAAGCGAAGATCTTTCCGTTTCTCGCCAGTGTCGCCTCGTACACACCATCACCGAAATAACATGCGCGGTCGTTCATCGGAACGGTCATCTCTTCCAGAGGTCCGAATTTACCGTTGTAGTAGCCAAGTGTTTTCATTTACATTTCCTCCTGAATTTACGAAAAAATTTTTTCGGATATAACTGAAATATTCTATCGCTATCATAGCATGGAACAGGAGGAAAGTAAAGGAAATAGGAAGGATTTTAGCTAATGTTTTTGGACATATTGTATAAAAGGTCCTATATTTTCCCATTGTCATATGTAAAAATTTTCTGTATAAT
>ENA-OQDC01001541-OQDC01001541.1-human-gut-metagenome-genome-assembly--contig:-NODE-1541-length-11221-cov-2.568596_pt1 | contig 11221 bp, 13 predicted proteins | sample MGYA00242770_ERZ504601 | MGnify/ENA primary metagenome ERZ504601 (study PRJEB26092, sample SAMD00036305) | human gut metagenome | host: Homo sapiens | study: EMG produced TPA metagenomics assembly of...
ACTTCCATTTCTTCCAATATATTTGGATTCACGACCCCTTTGCGTGACAAGAATATGTCATGGAACTTTTCACCGGTGGCCGGTCCCTGGCTGGCAACTCATGTGTGGAATTATTATGACTACACGCGCGATCTGGAATTCCTGCGTACGGTAGGTTACGACCTGATCAAGGGAGCTGCTGACTTCTCGGTTGATTATTTGTGGCACAAGCCGGACGGAACCTATACGGCCGCTCCTTCCACTTCACCCGAACATGGTCCGATAGATCAGGGAGCTACATTCTCACATGCCGTAATCCGTGAAATTCTGCTTGATGCCATTGAAGCAAGCCGGACACTGAACGTTGATGAGCAGGAACGTGCCCGTTGGGAGGAAGTTCTTCAGGGAATGCCTCCGTACCAGATCGGACGATATGGACAGCTGATGGAATGGTCGAAAGATATCGACGATCCGTTCGATGAGCACCGGCATGTCAATCATCTTTCGCTCTGCATCCGGGACATACGATTTCTCCGGTAACGACTCCAAAGCTGGCGAAGGCGGCACGTGTCGTACTGGAACATCGCGGTGATGGAGCTACGGGCTGGAGTATGGGCTGGAAACTGAATCAGTGGGCCCGGCTTCAGGATGGTAACCGGGCGTATACCTTGTATGGAAACCTGCTGAAGAATGGAACGAATGACAACCTCTGGGACAGTCATCCGCCCTTCCAGATTGATGGAAATTTCGGAGGTACGGCCGGAGTAACTGAGATGTTGCTGCAGAGCCATGCCGGATTTATCCAGTTGTTGCCGGCACTGCCTGATGTATGGCATGACGGTAAATTGACTGGTGTCCGGGCGCGCGGTAATTTTGTATTGGATCTTTATTGGGAAGACAACAACCTGAAACGTGCTGTCGTTCATTCCGGTTCGGGTTTGCCTTGTCACATTCTTTATAAAGGAAAGGAACTGAAGTTTCAGACGGAAGCCGGAAAGGCTTATACGCTGGAATGGAAGGATGGCCAGCTGAACGTGGTTGGTTAAAATGTTTTTCAAAAAAGTAGTGGTGCCCGATTGGACACCACTATCTTTTTTATCTCTTTATTCTTTATCTTTCAAAGCGTTGAAAATAAGTCCTTCCAACTCTTCTGCAAGTTCCGGATTGTCCTGAATGCATTGTTTGGCAGCATCACGGCCTTGTCCCAGTTTGGTATCGTTGTAACTGTACCAGGAACCGCTCTTCTTGATGATGCCCAGTTCAGCACCCAGATCGATGATTTCACCGCTGCGGGAAATACCTTCACCAAACATGATGTCGAATTCAGCTTTGCGGAAAGGAGGAGCAACTTTGTTCTTTACTACTTTCACGCGTACCTGGTTACCGATCACTTCTTCTCCGTCTTTCAGCTGGTTGGCACGCCGGATGTCCAGACGTACGGAAGCATAGAATTTCAGGGCGTTACCGCCGGTGGTTGTTTCCGGATTGCCGAACATGACACCGATTTTCTCACGCAACTGATTGATGAAGATACAGGTGGTATTGGTTTTGCTGATGGCCGAAGTCAGTTTACGAAGAGCTTGCGACATCAGTCTCGCCTGTAAACCTACTCTGTTGTCACCCATGTCGCCTTCGATTTCAGCTTTCGGAGTCAGTGCGGCTACCGAGTCAATCACGATAATGTCGATAGCCGATGAACGGATCAGCTGTTCTGCGATTTCCAGAGCCTGTTCTCCGTTATCCGGCTGTGAGATCCAGAGATTGTCGATATCTACTCCCAGTTTGGCCGCATAGAAACGGTCGAAAGCATGTTCTGCATCAATGAATGCGGCGATACCTCCGGCTTTTTGAGCTTCCGCAATGGCATGAATGGCCAGTGTGGTTTTACCGGATGATTCCGGACCATAGATTTCAATGATACGTCCTTTGGGATATCCTCCAACTCCCAGTGCTGCATTCAATGCAATGGAACCGGTGGGGATCACTTCCACTTCCTGCACATGATCGTCTCCCATTTTCATGATAGAGCCTTTTCCGAAACTTTTCTCTATCTTGTCCATGGCAGCCTGCAGTGCTTTCAGCTTTTCGCTGTTATTGGGTTTCGGAGTGCTGCTTTCCACTCCTCCTTCAAATTCGAGTTCGTCTTTTTTTGCCATTGTCTGTAGTCTTTTAATTTATATTTCTTATTTCAGAATCTGTGCGGCATGATCCTTGGTCTTGATTTCCTTAGGCAAAATGATCCGTTCAATGATTCCTTCTTCGTTGATAATAAAGGTTGTACGGAAGGTGCCCATGTACTTTCTTCCATACATGCTCTTTTCGCCCCATACGCCAAATTCCTGTACCAGTTTCTGCTCGGTATCGGCAATGAGTGTAAACGGCAATGAATTTTTCTCGATAAATTTCTGATGCGATTTCTGGTCATTGATGCTGACACCAATTACTTCGTATCCCTGTTTACGTAATTCTTCGTAATTGTCGCGCAGGTTACATGCCTGGGCAGTACATCCTGAGGTCATGTCTTTCGGATAGAAGTAAAGTACGATTTTTCGTCCTTTATAGTTGCTCAGACGGATTTCTTCTCCTTTTTCGTTGAGTCCTAAAAACTCAGGTGCTTTGTCTCCTATATTCATAAGTAAAAAATGATGGGGAACTCTATAAAAAAAGGAAATTGAGAGCCGAAAAAGAGAATCCTGACTTCCTTTTCCGATTCCCAATTTCCAGATGTCTATTAGATGAATTACAGTTCGAGATCGCCGTCGAACACTTCGTGCCATGGCAATCCGTTCTTGTTCAGTTCGTCCATGAATGGATCCGGATCGAATTCTTCCACATTCCATACACCCGGACGTTTCCAAAGGCCTTTCAGATACATCATGGCTCCGATCATGGCCGGAACACCGGTTGTATAGCTTACGCCCTGCATACCGGTTTCCTGGTAAGCGGCCTGGTGAGAACAGTTGTTATAAACATAATAAGTACGTTCTTTTCCGTCCTTGATACCCCGGATACGGCAACCGATGGAAGTCTCTCCTTCGTAGTTTTCACCCAGATCCTGCGGATTAGGCAATACGGCTTTCAGGAACTGCAGCGGAACGATTTCCATACCATTATAGTTGATCGGTTCGATGCTGGCCATACCGATGTTCTGGATTACACGCAAGTGAGTCAGGTATTCCTGTCCGAAAGTCATCCAGAAGCGTGCACGCTTGATAGTCGGATAGTTCTTGACAAGTGATTCCAGTTCTTCGTGATACAGCAGATAAGAGTCGCGCGGACCGATATTCGGATAGGTCAGAGCCTTATGGAACTCCAGCGGCTGGGTTGTAATCCACTGGCCGTTTTCATAATAACGTCCGTTCTGTGTAATCTCACGGATGTTGATTTCCGGATTGAAGTTGGTTGCAAAAGCTTTATGGTGGTTACCAGCATTGCAGTCTACAATGTCGAGATATTGAATTTCGTCGAAATGATGTTTTGCTGCGTATGCGGTGTATACTCCACTTACTCCCGGGTCGAATCCACATCCCAGAATGGCTGTCAGTCCGGCTTCTTCGAAGCGTTTCTTATAGGCCCACTGCCAGCTGTATTCAAAGTGAGCTTCATCTTTCGGCTCATAATTGGCTGTATCCAGATAATTCACTCCCGCTTTCAGACAGGCTTCCATGATTGTCAGGTCCTGATAAGGAAGTGCTACGTTGATAACGATTTCAGGTTTAAAACTGTTGAATAAAGTCACCAGTTCATCCACATTGTCTGCATCAACTTTAGCGGTCTTGATGTTCGGGTTGCCGATTGCTTTCACAATCGCGTCACATTTTGACTGGGTACGGCTGGCAATCATCACCTCAGTGAATACTTCAGGATGTTGAGCCACTTTGTGTGCAACAACGGTACCTACACCGCCTGCACCGATAATCAATACTTTACTCATTTATTTAGTTGAACTTTTTATGCCCGGTAAACGTTACCGTTCAGTATGCAAAGATAAGAAATTTTTCCAAACCTGATGCAGTAAATGGAATATCTCTGTATTTTTGCAAAGGAAAGTATAATCAAAACGAAAGTTATATGAAGAAAATGTTTTCAAGTGTGGCAGTGGTTTGTGCTGCCCTGATGATGGCTAGTTGTGGTTCTGGAAAGAATGCAGTTGCCGTCGATCTTTCTGGAGAATGGAGTATTGTGGAAGTGAATGGTCAGCAACTTTCTGGAGATTCTGATCCGTTTATTGGTTTTGATATGGAAGGAAAACGCATTTATGGTAATGCCGGATGCAACCGGATGATGGGTGCTTTTGAACTGGATTCTGTAAATGCAGGTAAAATCAAATTGACCCAGATGGGTATGACCCGTATGATGTGTCCTGATATGGAAACTGAACGTGTAGTAACGGAAGCCTTGAACAAAGTGGCCGGATATACCGGAACCGAAGCCGGAGTTGCGTTAACCGATGCTGAAGGTAAGGAACTGGTGATCTTGCAGAAACGTGAGCAAAAGGCATTGTCACTGGCTGATCTGGCAGGTGAATGGAAGATTGCTACAGTGGATGGTGCAGAGGTTGTTGTAGGCAAGGAAGATAAAGTTCCTTTCCTGGCCTTTGACACAGCAGAAATGCGGGTACACGGAAATGCCGGATGCAATCTCATTAACGGCGGCTTCTCACAGGAAGAAGGCCAGCCTGCTTCTTTGCGCTTTTCACAGATGATTTCAACCATGATGGCTGGTCCGAACATGGAACTGGAAGGAAAGATTCTGAAAGCCATTGATCAGGTGAGAAGTTTTGCGGCAGGTGAGAACGGGGTTATCATCTTACAGGATGCTGAAGGCAATGCCGTACTGACACTTGTAAAGAATACAGAAGGAAAGCTGTCTGAATAATTATGGGAAAGACACAGAAACGGAAGATGTGAACCGAAATATCGTTTCTGTGTCTTTTTTTATTATTTGTTCAGCCAAAGTTTGAGCAAAGGAACCTTGTCCCGGCTGATGTAGACGGGATCCTGGGGAGAAGGCTCTATGCGGATGACGGCTTTCCCGTTGAAGTGGTTCTGGATACTTCTGATGGAATCGGCGGAAAGAATATATTGCCTGTTTGCCCGAAAGAAGGTCTGAGGATCCAGTTGGTCTTCCAGCTTGTTTAGCGGAAAATCCAGGACATGTGACTTGTGGTCTCTGGTAACGGCAAATGTAACTTTCTCTTCTGAATAGAAATAGGCGATATCTGTAACCTGAATGAGATAACATTGTTTATTTCCGGAGATCAGAAAACGGGTACGGTATTGTTTCTCTTTTTTCTCCATGAAAGATTTTAAAAGCTGTTCGATGTTGTAGTTCTGGCTCTCCGGAGCAGAGGGCGACAGACGTTCGAATTTGCAGATGGAATCCAGCAGTCTTTCTTCATGAATCGGTTTTAATAAATAATCAATGCTGTTCACCGTAAAGGCACGTACGGCATATTCGTCGTAAGCAGTAGTGAAGACGATCATGCTTTTAGGCTGAGCCTGCTCGATGAAAAGAAAGGAAATGCCGTCATTTAATTGTATGTCCAGGAATATGATGTCCGGATGCGGATTCTCCTTGAACCAGCTGACAGCTCCTTCTATGGTGCCGGGAAGTACGGTAACCTCCCATTCCGGCCGCACTTTCTGGATCATTCTGTTCAGCAGACGGGCTGCCGGGAATTCGTCTTCTATAATTACAGCTTTTATTTTATTCATATAGCAAAGGTACTTTTATAATAAATTTATCCTCGTCGTTTTCAATAATAAGTTCTCTGTTGCACAATAATTTATAGCGTTGGGAAAGATTCATGAGGCCTTTTCCCGAAGAGATGACTCCCTGTTTAAGTTTTATCGGATTGGAAACACTGAGCCAGATTTCATTATTAAGTATTTCCGTTGTCAGGCAGACCTTCATCGGTTTACTGATGCTGATTACATTGTGCTTGATGACGTTTTCTATCAGCAGTTGCAGAGTTAAAGGCGGAATAGGTACATCCCAATATTTGTCGTCAATCCGGTTGTCGATAGCGAGGCAATCCCCCAAACGTACTTTCTGAAGCAGAATGTAAGTATTAAGGAAGTCAAGTTCTTCTTTCAATGGGATGGTATGTTATCCTGACAATAAAGAATGTATCTGTATGTATCGGCAAGGTTTCGGGTGAATTCTATGGCGTTCATCGGGTTATATTCTATTTCAGAAATAAGTGTATTCAGACTGTTGAACAGGAAATGAGGATTTAACTGGTTTTGTAAAGCCATATATCTGGCTTGTGCTGTTTTTTCTTCCAGCTCTTCTGCGCGTTTGTATAACTTTACCAGGTCTACATAAAAGCGGTTTAACATGAACTGCCCTACAATAATCAGTTCTACGAACCATACGGCAAGCATGACATACAGCCCTTTGTCTTTCAGAATAAAAGGGTGAGGGGAGTCTATCAGCAATTTGGTAGAAATGAGCAGCAGATAATTGGATATGAAAAGAATAATAGCAGCTGTTATTAATCCAACGGATAACATGCGGTGGTTTTTCAGGAAATACTGATAGTACATCATCAGTCTTTCATTGATGTATTTTACGCTGAGTCCTACTCCGTTGAACAATACCACAACGGCTGCAAAGGCTTGAAAAGTCATCAGCCGGTCTTGATACTGGGAGGGAATGTCGGCATAATATACCAGAAGGAAATAGGAGAAGCATCCTATTCCGGAGAATAAAATACATCCCATAAATACCGCTTGATGTTTTTCAGTTTTCTTTTCATATGATATTATTATTGAGTTATGGTGTCTATTCGGCCGACCGCTCTGTCCAATCCGCTTTTTGCAATCTGTGCATTTAGTTTAGACTGAATGTAGTTGACTTTGGCATCCTGATGGTATAGCTGGGCATTTATCACTTCGACAATGGAAATATTACCTTCTTTATATTTGTCCATAGCCATTCTTTCATTGTCTGCAGCTTTTGACAGAGAGCTTTCGGTTAATTTAACTTTGTCTATGGCTTGTGAGTAGTTGTAAAAGGCTGTTTCTATCTCCAGACGGATGTTATCCGTTACTTTCTGATGATTCTCAACAGCTATGTTTACACTGTATTTGCCTGATTTTTTGGTATGCCTGCGTTTTCCCCACTCAAATATGGGTACAGATAATTTGGCATATACGGCATAATTGGGATCCAGATCAGACTTGAAGTCATAGCCCGGAGATGAATAGCTGCCGTCGATGCCGACTGACAGTTTAGGCAGATACTGTGCGTTGGCAATCTTGGATGCTGCTTTCTGAATATCAATTTTATGGCTGGCTATTTGCAGTTCCGGTCGGGTGGCCATTGCTGTGTTTAAAGTTTCGGAGTAGTCTTGTACATCCGTCAATGGCATAACGACGGAATCAGTTTCAATAAATTCATTGAAAGGAATTCCGGAGAAAGAATTCATTGACAAGCGTGCCACTTCGGCATCATTGCGCGATTGGATCAGACGGTATTCAGCATCATTGAGTTTTACTTCGGCCATGAGCAGGTCATTCCGGTCTGAATATTCTTCATCGACACGGTCTTTGACTACTTTGACTAAAGTGGATACTGATTCTTTCAATTCTTCAGCAACCGTAACCATTTCCTGGCGTGCCACTTTATTCCAGTAGTATACATCCGCATCGTAAATAATGTTGTTGGTGATACGTATTTGCTCATAATGTGACAATTCACTTTCTTTTTTAGCTTTATCGTATCCGGCTTTTATTGCACCTCCCGCATAAATGGGCTGTGCCAGAGTCAGTGATGCTCCATATTTGGAGTTCCGTCCCTGAAAACTTACCGGTTCATTAAGCGAAGGAATATCAACGGAAAGCTCTGCCGGATTGCCGGTATAGTTGAAATTGGCATTACCGGACAAAGAGGGAAGGAAATCAGCCTTGGCTGATTTCTCTTTTTCCTTTTGTATGGAAACGGCATATCCTGCAGTTTTTATGTCTTGATTGTATTCTTTCACTTTGGCACGATATTCTTGTAAAAAATTGCTCTGCTGTGCCTGGGTCTGGATAGAAATACCTGCCAGGCACAGGAAAATCCATTTGTTCATTCTCTGGATCGTTGGTAAAGTTAAGAAAAAGTTCCACATAAAATTCGATATAAAGCTATAGACATTATATTTTGTAAAAAATGGCATATAAGGCTGGGGTTACAAAGAGAGTAAGTAATGTCGCGAACGACAGACTGAATACAATCGTTGCTGCCATGCCGCCAAATACGACGTCAAATAAGAGAGGGATGCTTCCGAACACGGTTGTCAGGGCTGCCATCAATACCGGACGTACTCTGGAAACGGTAGCTTCGATGACAGCTGTGTAGGGGGCAACGCCTGCCCGTCGCTGTACATTGACTTCATCCAGCAGGACAATTACATTTTTAATGATCATACCCAATAGTCCCAGCCAGCCGGCGATGCAAAAGAAACCAAACTGGAATCCGGTAAGCAACAGGCCGAATACCATTCCGATGAGTGATAACGGCAAAATAAGAAAGATGATAAGCGGTTGCCGGAAATTTCCGAAAAGCATGACCAGAATAACTGTCAGCATGATGATAGCCAGCGGGAAATATTTGGTCAAGGCCGCCATTGCTTCTTTCTGGTCTTTATATTGTGAATCCCAGAAGAAACTGTATCCTTCAGGAAGTTTGATGTTTTCAATTTCTTCCCGTATTTCGGAATGTACTTCTTTCATGGTATGTCCGCGTTTCACATCACATTGGGCAGCCATGGAAAGTTGGCGATTATATGTACGGACAAGCGGATATTCCCATGCCAGGTTGAGGCCGTCAGTTACCTGGCCAAGTGGTGCTGAGTTTGTTCCGTTCCATATTTGCAGATCTTCCAGCCCTTCTGTATTCCAGGAGGAATTCGTTTCAGTACGCAATAAGACAGGAACTTTCTTGTCGTTATCCCGATAAACTCCTATGGCTGTTCCATCGTTTACTGATTTCACGGCATTCATAATGTCACTGCGTCCGATGTTCAGCCTTCCTGCTTTTACCGGATCATAACCGGCCTTTATCATCATGGCCATGTTTCCCCATTCATTGCGTGCATTCAAGCACTTTCGGGTTCTTGCGCATGATTCCAATAGCTATATTTGTCAGGGAGTCCAATACGGCAGGATCATCGCCGCAGAAACGGGCTTCAATCAAGGCCTGGGGGATGCTGTTTATTTCAAAGCTGTTGACGCGTATAAGTGCATCCTGAAATCTTTCGGGCAGTTCATGATATAATATTTCTTGTAACTCTCGTGATTTTTCAGGGCTTTCCGCTTCTATCAGACATTGAGCATAATTAGGTTGCGGACCGTAAGCAGCATTAGCCAGATAATATCTTGGTGGCGTTTGTCCGATATAAGTAGACACTTTTTTGATGCCATCGAAGGTTTGCAGAAACTCTGTCAGTTGTGCTGCCTGTCTTTCACTTTCTTCGATACGTGTTCCTTCCGGTAGCCACATGTCAATGGAGAAGTACTGCTTGTTTAATAATGGCATAAACTGTTGGGAATATATTTGAATCCCCATCCTGCTATTGCCAGCAGTACAACCATGCATCCGATAACTGTATATCTTTTTTTAATTGTAAAGCTTAATGCCTTGTCGGAAGAAGTCATATATACGGCCGCTGAACAATTCGTTTTTCAATTTCTTCCGGTCGTGGACGCCTTTACAAATTCTTGAACGAAAAATACGTTTTGTGTGATGGCCAGAATCCAGCTGAGCAGCAGAGAAACGGCTATCACGATGAATAATGAAGAAAGGATTTCTCCTGTAATATGGGGTGAAAGATACACCGGCAGAAAGGTGAGGACTGCAATCAGAGTAGCTCCGAGGAGTGGCATGGCAGTGCTTGATACAGCATTTTAGGATAGCTATGCGTTTTCTCATACCACGCTGCATGTTAACCAATGCTGCATCGTATACAACAATTGCATTATCTACCAGCATTCCCATGGCAATGATTATGGCAGCCAGTGACATTCGCTGCAGGGCAATACCTGTTGCCTGCATGTAGATCAAGGTCCCGAAAATGGAGAATATAAGTCCGCTGCCTATCAGAAAACCATTCTTAAATCCGATGAAGAATAGTAATACCGCTACTACGGTTAATACGGAAACGATCAGATTCATGATAAATCCATCGTTGGCTACGGCTGATTCATATCCTTGGTCGTAGATAATATCCAGTTCGTATCCCTCGGGCATTTCTGCTTTCATCTTATTGATTTGTTGGGATACCAGCTCTGCCATTTCAACGACATTTCCATCGGAAACCGTAGATATGGCTATACCTACAGCTGGAATATTACCGATTCTCATCAGGTTTCTTGCAGGACGTGAGTAGCTTTCTTGAATGTCTGCTATCTCTCCCAAACGGAAATATTCGCCTTTGCGCGAAACAATTGTCAGATTTTCTATTTCTTCCAGATTGGTAAAACTTCCTGTTGCTTCTATTCGGAGACGGTTGGTTGAGATTTCAATGGCTCCGGCATCAACAACTTTGTTTTGTCTTTCAAAAGCAGAAGAGATGTCACTCATCATCACACCACTTTGGGATAATAATGACGGATTGACTGTAACTTCAATCGTTCGGTTCTGGATACCGAACAGTTCTACTTTGGCTACATCTTTTACATCTAATAATTCGTTTTTTATATCTTTGGCACAATCTTCCAGTTCACGGTATGTATGCGTTTCACTGCTTAAACCATAGAAAACTCCCAAGACGTCGCCAAAATCATCATTGACAACAGAAGGACCGGCTCCGGCTGGTAGTTTGTTTTGTACATCATTGACTTTTCGGCGGAGTTTATCCCAAAGTTGCTACATATCTTTGGCACGAATTTCTTTCTTTACATATACGGTAATTAGAGAGTCCTGTCCGGTTTTCTGTTTTCAGATAATACAATTCTCCCAATGACTGGATTGCTTCTTCCAGAACATCGGTTACTTGTTGCTGTACTTCCATGGGTGAAGCACCCGGATAAGAAGTGGTGACGAGGGCCTGTTTGATGGTAAATGGTGCATCTTCGAGCTTTCCCATGTTGTTATATGCGAATATGCCTCCACCCAACATCAATATTAGCATCAGCCAGCTTAAGGCCTTGTTGGTCAGGAAAAATTTTGCTAAACTTTTCATTGGTTTCCTTATTCTTGAATAGTTATTTCTTGGTTTTCTGATAAGTAGGTAAGCCGTGTAACAGCAATT
>ENA-OQDC01001544-OQDC01001544.1-human-gut-metagenome-genome-assembly--contig:-NODE-1544-length-11216-cov-7.448823_pt1 | contig 11216 bp, 16 predicted proteins | sample MGYA00242770_ERZ504601 | MGnify/ENA primary metagenome ERZ504601 (study PRJEB26092, sample SAMD00036305) | human gut metagenome | host: Homo sapiens | study: EMG produced TPA metagenomics assembly of...
AAATAATCAAGCTTCTCAACAATACCGTTTATATCACCAATCCCATCTCCGTTGCTATCCATAAAACTTCTTGGATAAATCTGGATACCACACCTTTTTTTCCACCACTGAATTTTCACACTCATATTTTTATCCTTTCACTGCTCCTTCTGTTACGCCTTTAACAATATACTTCTGACACACAAATAAAAATAATAATTGGTATCATACACAAAACTAATCCTGCCGTAGCTAAATCCCATTTCTTTGCGAATTGTCCAAAAAATAAAAATGTTTTTAATGGCAATGTCTGAATCCCTTCCTTATTGATTACAAGAGATGGAAGAAGATAGTCGTTCCAGGTTGACATTACATTTAAAATTGCCACTGTCACAATGATGCTTTAACAAAGGCAGAACTATGCAGAAAAATCTTCTGAACATTCCGCATCCATCAATTGTAGCAGCTTCTTCTAATTCCAGTGGAATATTTTTAATAAATCCATGAAACAGGATAATTGCCATAGAGCATCCAAATCCCTGATACATAAAAATCAAACCCGGAGTGTTTAATAAATGAAGTTGCCCCATATTCCGAATAAGCGGAAGCATAACACACTGAAACGGAATCAGCATTGCAGAGGCAAAAATCATAAAAATAACATTACTCGCCCTGGTTTTATATCTTACCAGCGCCCAGGCTGCAAGTGAAGAAATAAAAATAGATAATAACAACCGTTAGTCCTGTTATCTTTAGAGAATTCGTAAATGAATTAAAAAAATTCAACCTGTCAAACGCCTTTATATAATTTTCAACAGACCATGTTTCCGGAAAATTAATAGCATTTTTATAAATATCCCGCAAAGGTTTGAATGAATTAATCGCCAGAACATAAATTGGAAACAAAAACGCAATGGAGAGTATTACTCCCAGCAATTGCATAAATATTTTTTCTATACGTTTTGCCCACATTACATTTCCACCTCCATCTTTTTACTGCAATACAACTGCGTCAACGATACAATTGCAATGACAATAACAAAAATCAGCGCCTTTGCCTGTGCGCGGCCCAGATCATTTTCTCCAAATGCAGTACGGTAAATATTCATACATACCATCTGTGTAGAGCCATAAGGTCCACCGTTTGTTAAAGCCAGGTTCTGGTCATAAAGTCTGAAGGTACCTGAAAGTGTCAAGAAAGAAACCAATTGTAAATGACCGGCATACATTAATGGCAATATCAAATTTTTTAAACGCTGCAGTTCTTCCTGCACCATCAATTTCTGCAGCCTCAATCAGATTATCCGGAATACTCTGCAGCTGTGCTATATACACGATCATCATATATCCCGCCTGCTGCCATACAACTACAATCATTAATCCAACGGTAGATGTAAATGGTGTAGACAACCAATCCCTGAAGCCATGAAATATTTTAGTGATTTTCCTAAGTAATTGAACCCCTGTGTAAACACAAACTGCCATGCAAATCCAAGAAGGATACCTCCAATCAAGTTGGGCATAAAGAACACAGTACGAAACAAATTAGCTCCCCGAATTTTCTGTGTGACCAGCAGTGCAAGTGCAAATCCAAGAAGATTAACCAGAATAACTGCTACGACAGAAAATTCTGCCGTATAAAGAAAATCCCGCCAGAACACTTTATCACTGATAAGTCCCCTGTAATTCTCAAGTCCGGCAAAACTGACAGGTTTATTCATTCCATTCCAATCCGTAAAAGAATATAATAAACCTGTAATTGCCGGAATCAGAACTACCATAGCAAAACAGATGAGGGCAGGAAGCACGCAAATCCAAAACCCTGACTTAGATTTTTTCATTATTATATCCACTCCTATTCCAAAAGGATGCCGTCATTTACTATAACGGCATCCCATTATTTTATTTACTTCTGGCCTTTGACCAGGCATCTTTACAGTCGCTTACAACTTCGTCCCATGTTTTTTCACCTGAAACATAAGCCTGTACACCGTTTCCAAAGACATCACCAAAGCCAGCTGGAAAAGCATTAAATATCCATGATGTTGTGTTGCCTTCATCCAAATATTTTTTTACAACTTTTCCTGTAGTGCCAGCACTTAATACTTTATTTATATGCTGTTGATTTCTGCCATAAATATAAACTTCTTTGCCGGCACGAATAAGATTTCGAGCTAAAGGACCACCCATTAAACCAATACCAATAAAACCTATTTTCATGAAAAAAACCTCTCTTTTGCCTTATAAGTAATATATGATAAAATATATCTAATATATTCAACATATATTAGATTATATATAAAGTCAATATTGAGAAATAGGATGAATATTAGGAGGTTTTTACATGAATAGTCATGAGTTTCATGAACTTACACATTATGTAATGGATTCACCTGCGAGTCCACCTGCTAGTTTATTTGCTGGCGGTTTTGATGATTGGAGAAGTAGAGCACGTCTAGCTCATTTTTTGGCAATGCCAGAATTGAAAAACATGATGAAGCAATAGAGTTGTTTCGTTCTGTTGTTGAAGTAGAAATAGATGAAGAAAATCCTGAACAGGTAGAAGAAAAAGTTTATGCTTTGCAAAGATTATCTTCTTGCCTTCGTGAAGATAAAAAATATGATGATGCTCTTCACTATATAAATTTAGCTGTGCAATTAGTAGAGTCTACAGATTATTTATATAAATATATTCTACGTGGAGAAGTTTGGGCTGACCGCTGGAATTTATTATATAATAAGCAAGATATTGAAACAGCTGAAAATGAAATCGATGAAAAAATTCGCGTATTTGAAAATTTAGACGTGAAACATAATAGTTATTTATATTATGGTTATCGTTTTAAAGCTCAATTAATGGCTACCGGTCTGATGAAAGAGGAAGCTTTAAATTATATGAGAAAGGCTTTATCTTTTATGGATATTCCTGAAAAATATAAGCCTGCTATAGAAAAAGCTTTTAGTGCTACTCATAATAATGTCGCATGGATTTTAAATACGATTGACCATGCTTGCCCTTCACCAGAAAAAATTCATTGGGATATTTAAGTTTGCAAAAAATACATATATGACATTAAGTATTAGTTATATATGTATTTTTGTACATATATATATTTGGACAAAGATAGTATAGATAATAAGAGGAGGATTTTTATGGCGAAGGAAAAACATGTAGAAGGAGAAGCAGACCATTATATTAAGACATTGATAGGTGCTGTATTAGGATATGCAGCTGATGGTCTGGATATGTTTTTATTATCATTTATTTTAGTTTTTATTATTAAAGATTTTGGACTTACTACAGCAGAAGCTGGGAATTTAACTTTAGCAACAACTATTGGTATGTGGATTGGTTCATATATTTTTGGATTGTTAGCAGATAAATATGGACGTACAAAGATATTATCTTTTTCGATAATTTTATTTGCGGTAGCCACATTCTTGATGTATTTTGTTGATAATTATACAGTGTTACTTGTTTTACGTTTTATCATTGGTCTTGGTATCGGTGGTGAATTCGGTATTGGTATGGCGATTGTTACTGAAACATGGGCACCTGATATGCGAGCAAGAGCTACTTCATGGGTAGCGCTTGGTTGGCAAGGCGGTGTATTATTAGCAGCAGTTATACCGGCTATAATTGTGCCAATGTTTGGCTGGCGTGCAGTATTTCTTGTAGGTTTAGTCCCTGCACTTATCGCAATTTATGTACGTATGCATCTTAAAGAACCGATTTTGTGGCAACGTAAAAAACAGCGTCAGCAAGAATTGATTGCTAAAAAAGAAAATGGAACTATCACTGAAAAAGAACAAAAAGAATATTATTATTTGGCTGGTATGCCACTTAAAAAATTATTTACTACAAAGAGAATAACAGCGACAACAATAGGTCTTACAGTGATGTGTTTAGTGCAAAACTTTGGCTATTATGCGATATTTAGTTGGATGCCAACAATTTTATCTCAAAAATATGGCTATAGTTTAGCGCAGACAAGTGGTTGGATGGTAATATCTATTGCTGGTATGGTTTTAGGTATAATCTTATTTGGTATTTTGGCTGATAAAATTGGACGTAAAAAAAACTTTTGCACTTTGGTATATTTGTGGAACAATTTACTGTGTAATCTATTTCTTTTTTTTCACAAGTCAAGCAAGTCTATTATGGGGAAGTTTCTTATTAGGCTTCACTGTAAATGGCATGATGGGTGGTTATGGTGCAGTTATTGCTGAAAATTATCCATCTGAAGCACGTTCTACTGCAGAAAATATAATTTTTGGTACAGGTCGTGGTCTATCTGGCTTTGGCCCTGCTATAATTGGTTATTTGGCAACAGGCGGAAGCTTGATAGGAGCAATGAGTCTTGTATTTGTTATTTATCCAATAGCACTTATTTTTATGTGGTTCACTGTTCCAGAAACAAAAGGTATAGAAATCGATTAATAAAAAAAGGTTATGCTTTTGCATAACCTTTTTTGTTTATAATTCATCAATAGAGGACAGAAGCTCTGTATAATCGTGGAGATAAAAATCAGCTTGTGCTTTTATTGCCTCTGTATCAGCATCAGAATATTTGTCATAAATAGCAATGGTTTCAATACCAGCTTTTTTAGCAGCTTCAATACCGATTAATGAATCTTCAAAGATGATACATTCTTCTGGTTTGGCATTAAATTTTTGGATAGCTTTTTGATAAACTTCAGGGTCTGGTTTGATTTTGCTGACATCTTCACGTGTGTAGATTAAATCAAAATATTCATCAAGTGGAGCTTTGGCGTTGATATTTTTATTTAAAGTGCGATATATATCCATATTTGTGCGTTTTGTAGTTGTTGTTATAGCAAGTGTAAAATTCTTTGCTTTTAATTTTTTGATGACTAAGTCGGCTTGTGGTTTATAATCGATTATATTTTGGAGAAAATCTTGAGCTATTTCATAACGCAATTTGATGATTTCTTCAGCTGAAATTTGAGCTGAATATTTATCCTTGATATATTGGCAATAACATAAATAAGGATTTGGTTGTGCATTGAATTTTTTTAATTGTGTATCACGGTCGTTTTGCACAGTTGTTTCATCAATTGTTTTATTGGCTAATTTTTCAATGAGTTTTTGGTCGATTTGGTTCCAGATGCCCACAGAGTCGATTAAAGTGCCGTCCATATCAAAAAAAGCAAATTTTTTATTTTTTAGCATGACAAAATTCCTTTCTGACAATAAAATGGTTTAGGTATATTGTAGCAATTATCTAAAAAAGTTGGAATATATATTTATCCTTAAAATAAAAGCACTAATCTTTTTCTTTACAGTGATATTTATTTATGATATATTAATTTTTGTATGCAAAAGACATTCCCATTCTAGGGTAAGCGAAACTCCAACGCTGTCGTGGATTCGGGAGAAATAAAATTTAGGAGGATATTTTAATGTTAACTCAAGAACAAAAATTACAAATCATTCAAGATAACGCTACTCATGAAGGTGACACTGGATCCCCAGAAGTACAGGTTGCTTTATTAACTGCACGTATCGCATATCTTACTGAACATCTTAAAAACAATAAAAAAGACCATCATTCCCGTCGTGGCTTATTAAAAATGGTTGGTCATCGTAGAAGACTTTTAAGCTATTTATATGATATCGATGTAGAACGTTATCGTGCTCTTATTGCAAAATTAAATTTACGTAAATAATTAATTGAAAAAGCGGGAGCCTTTCCCGCTTTTTCTTTTAGTTTGCTTGATTTTAAGTTAAAATAGATATAGACACAAAGATTAAAATATTGATAAATACATAAATAGGAGGTAAGTTATGTATACTTTTGAAACAACACTTGGCGGTCGCAGTTTTGTTGTAGAAACAGGCAAAATGGCGAAACAAGCAAATGGCGCTGTATTAGTTAGATATGGTGAAACTGTAGTTTTAGTAACAGCAACAGCTTCTGCTGAGCCACGTGAGGGAGTAGATTTTTTCCCTTTAACAGTTGATTATGAAGAAAAAATGTACGCTGTTGGTAAAATACCTGGCGGTTTTATAAAAAGAGAAGGTCGTCCTGCTGAATCTGCTATCTTAAATAGCCGTTTAATCGACAGACCTATTCGCCCATTATTCCCAGAAGGTTATAGAAATGATGTTCAGATTGTAGCTACAGTTTTATCTGTAGAACAAGATAACGCTCCAGAAATCGCTGGTATGATTGGGGCGTCTTGTGCACTTTCTATTTCTGACATTCCATTTTTAGGGCCAATCGCTGGTGTTCGTGTTGGTCGTATTGATGGCGAATTTGTTATCAATCCAACAGTTGAACAGCGTGAAAAATCTGATTTAAACTTGACTGTAGCAGGTTCTTATGATGCTGTAATGATGGTTGAAGCTGGTGCAAATGAATTATCCGAAGAAGTAGTTCTTGATGCTATTTTATTTGGTCATGAAGAAATCAAACGCTTAGTAAAATTCCAGCAAGAAATGATGGAAAAATGCGGTAAAGAAAAACATCAGCCAAAATTATTTACTGTTCCAGAAGAACTCGTAAATGCTATTCATGAATACACTTATGATAAATTTGATGCTGCTGTTCGTGATGCTGATAAACTTCGCCGTGATGAACATGTAGCAGAAGTAAAAGCTGAAGCGAAAGAACATTTCTTAGAACTTTACCCAGAAATGGATATGGAAATAGATTATGTGCTCTACAAAACTTTAAAAGGTATTGTACGTCATATGATCACTCATGAAAAAATTCGTCCAGATGGTCGTGGCTTAGAAGAAGTTCGTCCTATTAGCTGTGAAGTAGGTATTTTACCTCGTACACATGGTAGTGCACTCTTTACTCGTGGACAGACTCAGATTTTAAATGTTACTACACTTGGCGCTTTAGGTGATGAACAAGTAATTGATGGTATCGGTGATGATACATCTAAACGTTATATTCATCATTATAATTTCCCTGGTTATTCCGTTGGTGAAGCTCGTCCAATGCGTAGCCCAGGTCGTCGTGAAATCGGTCATGGTGCGCTTGCAGAACGTGCATTAGTGCCAGTTATTCCTTCTGTAGAAGAATTCCCTTATACACTTCGCCTTGTATCTGAAGTTTTAGAATCCAATGGTTCTAGCTCCATGGGTAGCGTATGCGGTAGTACACTTTCCTTAATGCATGCTGGTGTACCTATTAAAAAACCAGTATCTGGTTGTGCAATGGGCTTAGTAAAAGATGGCGATGCTTACACAATTTTAACAGATATTCAAGGTATGGAAGATGCTCTTGGTGATATGGACTTCAAAGTAGCAGGTACTCCAGATGGTATCACAGCTATTCAAATGGATATTAAAGTAGATGGTCTTAGCAGAGAAATTTTAGCAGCTGCTCTTGCTCAAGCAAAACGTGGCCGTGAATTTATCTTAAGCAAAATGCTTGAATGTATCAGTGAACCAAATAAAGAATTATCTCCATACGCTCCACGCGTAAATAGCATGAAAATCCCTACTGATAAAATTCGCGATGTAATTGGACCAGGCGGAAAAACAATTAAAAAAATAATTGATGAAACTGGTGTACAAATCGATATTCATGATGATGGTAATGTATTTATCACAGCAGTAGGTGCTGAATCTGCACAGAAGGCTCAAGATATGATTAATGCTTTAACTGCTGAAGTTGAAGTTGGTGCAGTTTATAAAGGTAAAGTTACACGCATTATGAATTTTGGTGCATTTGTAGAAATCTTACCAGGTAAAGAAGGCTTGTGCCATATTTCTCAATTAGCAAAAGAACGCGTAGGAAAAGTAGAAGATGTTGTAAACATTGGCGATGAATTAGAAGTAAAAGTTACAGAAATTGACCGTCAAGGTAGAGTAAATCTTTCTCATAAAGTGCTTCTTTAATAAGGCTGGTGAAAATAAGTGCATATTGTTTTGATTGAACCTGAAATTCCAGCAAATACTGGTAATATTGCACGTCTTTGTGCAAATACAGGTATTGAACTTCATTTAGTAAAACCACTTGGTTTTTCTACTGATGATAAATATTTAAAAAGAGCAGGTCTTGATTATTGGCATTTAGTAAAAGTGCATTATCATGAAAACTTTGATGAAGTTTTAGAAAAATATAAAGGTCATAAATTTCATTATGCTACAACAAAAGCCAATCATGTACACAGTGATGTAACTTATGGCATGGATGATATGCTTGTTTTTGGTAAAGAAACAGCAGGTATTCCCGAAAGTATTTTAAAAGAACATTGGGACGATTGCATTCGTATACCGATGATAAGTGAATCACGTTCTTTAAATTTATCTAATTCTGTGGCTGTAATTGCCTATGAGGCTATGCGACAACTTGATTATGCAAATTTAAAACAAGTTGGTTTTGATCATTTAGATTGATAGGAGCATAAATAATGCAAAAATTAAATGAATGTATAGCTAAATTAAAACAAATTTTGCCAGAAGATAGTGTGTTAATAGATGAGCCAATGTCTAAACATACTACATTTCAAATCGGCGGTCCAGCTGATTGCTTTGTAATGCCTTCAACAGTTGAAGAAGCTATCGCTGTTATAAAAATTGTAAAAGAATATGATGTACCACTAACAATGCTTGGTAATGGCTCTAATTTATTAGTCATGGATAAAGGCATTCGTGGTATTGTTGTAAATTTAAATGAACGTTTTGCTAAAATTACAAGAGATGGTAACTTTATTAAAGCTCAATGTGGTGCTTTAATGGTTGATGTTTCTAAATTTGCAGGTGAAGCTTCACTTACAGGTCTTGAATTTGCAGTGGGTATTCCAGGTAGTATCGGTGGTTGTATCTTTATGAATGCTGGTGCTTATGATGGTGAAATAAAAAATGTAGTTCATCGCGTTAGTGCTATTGATAAAGAAGGAAACCTCGTATACTATACAAATGAAGAAGCTCAATTTTCTTATCGTCATAGTATTTTCCAAGATAATGATAATTTGATTTTAGAAGTTGAATTAGAATTACAAGAAGGAAATCAAGATGAGATTTTAGCTAAAATGGCAGATTTGACTAATCGTAGAGAAACAAAACAACCACTTGAATATCCAAGTGCAGGTAGTACTTTTAAACGCCCACCTGGATATTTTGCAGGGACTTTAATTGACCAAACAGGTTTAAAAGGTCTCACAGTTGGTGGTGCGCAAGTTTCTAAAAAACATGCTGGTTTTGTAGTTAATATCGGCGGAGCAACAGCTCAAGATGTACTTGATTTAATCAAAGAAGTACAAGATAGAGTTTATAAAGCTCATGGCGTGAAACTTTATCCAGAAGTAAAAATGATTGGTGAACAATAAAATATAACATAAAAGCTATAGCAAAGAATTTATTTTGCTATAGCTTTTTATTTAAATTGAAAATAAATTATTAACTATTAAGGATATAAAAATGATATATTTTATGCAGGGCTTATTATTTGGATTGGCTTATGTTATGCCTATTGGCATACAAAATATGTATGTTATTAATTCTGCTATGCAAAGAAATGTAAAAATAATTTGTCTGACTACGATATTTGTAATTATATTTGATATTTCGTTAGCTATTAGTTGTTATTTAGGTATTGGAATTTTATTAGATAAATATCAATTTTTACGTGATTTTGTGATGTTTATTGGAGCTATGGTTATTTTTTATATTGCTTTTGATTTATGGAGAACGAATAGCAAATTAGAAATAAAATCAACTCATGATTATAGATTGTCAAAAATGATTGTTTCGGCTTTTTCTGTCGCATGGTTAAATCCTCAAGCTATTATTGATGGTTCGTTGATTTTAGGTAGCTTTAGAACATCTTTAGCAGGAGATAGTTCTATATATTTTATCATAGGAGTTTGTATCGCTTCTTGTTTATGGTTTTCTGTATTAGCTTTTATAGCACATAAATTTATAAATAAATTATATAGATTTGTTAAATATATTAATCTTATTTGTGCTATTATTTTGTTTTTATATGGATTAAATTTATTGTATATGTTTTGTTTAGATTTATTATGAATTATACATATAATTAAATTTTGGAATTATCTTGATTAAGACCCTAAGAGTTAGTTTTAATACTTTTAGGGTTTTGTTGTATAATAAAATAAATATATACTTATTTGGAGGTGTTAATATGATTGGTGATTGTGCAAATTGTAAAAGTCATATTTGTGCAGGCAGAGGTATTAGTTGCAAAAAAAATTAAATCAAGATGAAGTAATTGATTTATATACTGATGAAGAGAAAAAAATTATGAAAGCAGCAAGCTTTTGTGGAAGCCACATATTATAGTGAGCTTACACAGTTTAGAAGAAACTGTAGAATTTGCCAAACAAATGGGCTATAAAAAATTAGGTCTAGCTTTTTGTATCGGTTTAAATAAAGAAGCTTATTTGATTAATAAATTTTTAGCACGTGAATTTGAAGTAGTATCTATTTGCTGCAAAAATTGTGCGATAGCAAAAGATAAATTAGGTTTGAAAAAAAATTAAATCCCCAAAGTACAACAGAAAGTAATGATGTAATCCCATAAATATCAAGCTGAATTTTTAAAATCAAGCAGGTTGTGATTTATTTATTTCCTGTGGTTTATGTGTAGGTCATGATGCGATATTTAACAAAAATTGTAATGGCCCAGTAACTACGCTTGTAGTTAAAGATAGAGTTTTAGCTCATAATCCATTAGGAGCGATTTATTCACGCTATTGGCGAAAAAAAATCTAAAATTAATGGAAGAAAATGAAATATAAATAAAAAGGGACAATATTTTGATATATATCAAAATATTGTCCCTTTTTTTCTAAGTGTTTATCACTAAAATTTTATAATGCGGAAAAATCAAGATTACCGAATATTATTATTTGAGTAGATTATAAAATTGATTGATGATGAATATAATTTATTGTTGATTTTAATAATAACAAATATTTTCCGCATTTTAGCATCTTTTTATGGTAGCCATAGGCTATTGGTAAAGAGAAAATTGTGGCTACGGTTTTAGTTTACCTGTTTGAGCGTAGCGAGTTTAAACGTTGTAGACATGATTTGCTCTTTGCCAAAATAAAAAGGTGTGGATAGCGGAAGGTGTTTTCTTTTTTGGTTCGTTTTTCTTTATACCAATAAAGAAAAATGAACAAGAACGATTTATTCTCTAAATCTATCAACGATAGTTGCACAAGCAGCATCGCCTGTAATATTTACAGCAGTACGAAGCATATCGAAAATACGGTCAACACCGAAT
>ENA-OQDC01001545-OQDC01001545.1-human-gut-metagenome-genome-assembly--contig:-NODE-1545-length-11198-cov-2.359859_pt1 | contig 11198 bp, 13 predicted proteins | sample MGYA00242770_ERZ504601 | MGnify/ENA primary metagenome ERZ504601 (study PRJEB26092, sample SAMD00036305) | human gut metagenome | host: Homo sapiens | study: EMG produced TPA metagenomics assembly of...
CTTATCAAATGGCTTTACCACAAAATCATATGGATGTATCTTGAATAATTCCATACATATTCTGTCATTGACGATATGTATACAATATTCATTGACATATTTTTCATATAATTCCTTATATATTTACCAAGTTCAATGCCATTGCTGTCCTGAAGCTCTATATCAAGAAAACAAAAATGTCAATCTTCACCCCATTAGATATATCCTTTTTCAACGCTTCACCTGAGTTCCACACATATATTTCAGCTTTATCATCTTTACATTCAAAAATTTCATTAATGTAATTCTCCAATTCTGAACACGTCAACTGTTCATCGTCACATATCCCTATCTGTATATCATATTTCTCCCCTCTTTCCTGTATCCTATTACTTATATTCCCTAAATATAAGCAATCCCGCTACTATAGCAATACACAAAAACTACAATTAATCCGTAAGTCTGCTTTTGATAATACAATAAAAATAGCATATAAAAATAACTCTATTATTAAAATAACTCTTATTTTCTTCTTTAAATAGTTCTTTTCTTCATAATTCATTTTATTATTTATATTATCGACAGGTGCCAACATTAAAATAATTACCAAAGCAAAAATTAGCATAACAATTTGCACACTAATGGTAACTTTCAAATTTTTTATTAACATTAACTGTAGAAAATATATTATTATTGATGCCACAATACATTTATTATGATTTTTCATATGATATCCGCCACAATATTGTCTTAATGGCAATAATAACATCAAAAATACCACTCCTTTTTTTAACATTCCCATATACACTGCAATAACAACAGCAGTCTACCACCCCTATAATTATATTAATCAGCATACCTCTGCCATATTTTATAACTTCCCTGTACTCTTCCTCTGTTAATTCTCCATCTTTATTATTCAAGCTTTATTCCCTCCATATATAAATAATGGAAGGCTCATATATCAAGCCTTCCATATATCATTTCATAATATTACATTTTTATTTTCTTTCCATATCAAATACATATCTGATAAAATCAGCCGCATTTTCTGGATTTCTTGCTGACTGAACAATTCCGTAGCAAGGTCTTTCCATTGTGAGGTCTGTATCCTGTATTCTTGGTGCATCAGATAAATCTACTGCTACTGCACGGGTTTCACCATCTCTTTGCGTATGGTATATTATATAATCCGATAATTGCTCCATTTCTTCATCTGTTAAAAGTTCTGTTAAATCATAGAAAAAACAGCTTGTATCAAAACAGAAGTGGTCTATCTTTTCATATTCTGACATATACCCATCAAGGTTATTAGTCTGCGACAAAACATATATCTTCTCATTGCTTATCTGTGGGTCCTGATCAAAAAAGCTTTTCTTCAAGCGTATAACTGTAATCTATGTGAACGCGCTGCTTCTTTCCATCTATACCAAGATATTTTGTAAAACCAGTTGTCAATACATCATCATCTGTATCGTATCCTGTAATCTTGCCATCACATACTGCAATATCACATAATGTCTCATAATTATTTCTTCTGTAAGCATTTATAAATGACAATACCACAAGAACAACAGCTATAACCGCCGCAATTGGAATTCTGTAATATTCCCATATATATTGCAGCTTGCCTGTAAACGTAAGTGTTAAGAACTTCTTACGCTGTTCTTTCACCTCATCTTTAATAGAATTACCTTCTGCCATATAGCCTCCTAATACATTACATTTCATTAAACAGCCAGAAACACTGTGGCTTTGCTTTTTATTAATTACTCTTTAATTAATCAACATTTGTTAGTTTATCATACCTTAACGCTTAAAAAAAGCAGCTTTTATAAACATTTAAGAAATATGCATTAAAAATTCTTTGCTTTTTGTTACATATATAAGTATAATCTGATTTAGTCACTTTCATTATAAATGGAGAATGGAGATATATTATGCGTGGTTTTGGATTAGATGGTAAATTTTTCAGGGGACTCACGAAAGCTGGTGATTTCCTTATACTTGGATTAATAACAGTTATATTCTGTATCCCTGTTATCACAATAGGTGCTTCACTTACAGCTGCATTTTATGCTGGAATGAAGCTTGTTAAAGATGAAGAAAATTATGTGTTTAAAGATTTCTGGAAGTCTTTTAAGACTAATTTTGTCCAGGGATTATTGGTTGAACTTATTATGGGAGTTATCGGACTTCTTTTATTCTTTGATATAAGGGCCTGTGCCTACTGGGCATTCTCATCTGGTTCAATGGCTGGTACTATTTTTATGTACGCTATCGCAGGCTGTGCTCTTGTATGGGCTGGTGTTCTCTTATATTCATTTGCAGTTCTTTCAAGATATGATGATAAAGCAATTACAATTGTTAAGAATTCACTTATATTATGCGTTCATCACCTGCCACAGACATTTATTATGATGATTGCAACATACGGACTTATCCTCTTTTCTTTAAAGTATTTTACTGCATTTATAGTAACTATACCGCTTATTATTTATGTTGACTCATTCATATTCACAAGAATATTTAAGTCATTAGAGAACACTAATGATGAGCGGGCCAGAGAAGCTGAAAAAGAAAAAGCTGAAAAAATAGAAACGGCTAAACAACATAAAGCCATTGATGACAATGTTGACAACACTGCTGTTACTTTAAATGATAATCAGTCAGATGATAGTAACAACTAATTAAAATCACATATATAAATATTCATACCGTCAATGTCCTGTGCATACACTTTAAAGCCAAGCTTGTGTATAAGCGATATTGACGGTTTATTATTCTTATCTATGCAGGAATATAATTTATCTATGCCTAATTCTTCCTTAGCATATTCCATAATTGCACTGCATACTTCGTATGCTATCCCCATATTCTGATAAGGCTTTCCTGTAAGATAACCTATTTCCTGAACATTTTCCCCATCAATGCTTCTATTCTCAATTCCCATACGTCCAACAAGCCTGCCTGTATCTTTAGAATATACCAGCCACATTCCGTACTCAAAGAATCTATACATATTATTAATGTAATTTCTTACAAATTCTTTTTCCTTCTCTAATTCATACAAAGGTTCTATAAACTCACAATCTGCAAGTGTGTCATACAATTCGTACAATTCATCAAGGTCATCAAGACTTTCTTCCCTCACAATAAACCTCTCTGTTTCAAGAATAAATGCTGGAAGCCCCTTCTTTCTTGCATACACCTTCTGACAGTAATAATAATCTATCTCCTCTGGTTCATATATCACATAAGGTGCAGTTCCCACATAATCACACCCAACTCCAATATCTTCCCTTATAATAACTTCCATACCAGCCACATCTCTATTCCCCACACAACGTGTACTTATAACTATATCCGTATCCCTGTCATACCCCTCAGAATTATCAAAAATAACCTCAGCCTTTCCTTCCATATTCTCTATAATAGTCCGTTTTTCCTCATCACCTATAATCCTGTCACAATCAAATATATACACTCTTTCCATAACTCACGTATAATCCTCCCAATTGACTTTTACAATAATCCCCATTACAATACATAATATTATCACAGATAATTACAAAACGACCACTATTGCTAACCAGCTGTGAAATAAAAATACATTACAAGCTGGGTACTTTTGAAACCGTCGGCACTTAGCGGCTATCCTTTAGCCGCTTAGTACCGCTACGGTTTCAAGTAGCGCAAGCGTGCCCAGCAGTAATATATTTTTATCTCACAACGTCCGTTAGTCATATTTGCTTTCGTCTTGTAATTATCCCACACATTACACATTATTTTGGAGGTTAATTATGTCTAATCAGAACCCTATTGTAACATTTACAATGGAAAATGGCGACGTTATGAAAGCAGAACTTTATCCAGACGTTGCACCTAATACAGTAAACAATTTTATAAGTCTTGTTAAGAAAGGTTTCTATGACGGACTTATTTTCCACAGAGTTATCGCTGGATTTATGATTCAGGGCGGCGACCCAGAAGGCTCAGGCATGGGTGGTCCTGGATACTCAATCAAGGGTGAATTCAACTACAATGGTGTTGAAAATAATCTTAAGCACTCAAGAGGTGTCCTTTCTATGGCACGTGCACAGCACCCGGATTCAGCAGGTTCCCAGTTCTTTATTATGCACGCTGATGCACCTCACCTTGATCGGTCAGTATGCCGCTTTTGGTAAACTTGTTGAAGGTGAAGATGTATTAGACAGCATTGCTTCAATTGATACTGACTGGAGTGACAGACCTAGAACTCCTCAGGTTATGAAGACTGTTACTGTTGATACTTTTGGTGTAGATTACGCTGAACCAGAAACACTCTAATAGTATAATAAAAGCCCGGTATGACTTAATCACAATCATAAATATGATTGCTTTAATCATACCGGGCTTATTTAAATCCGACCTATATAAAAATTTACATAACCTTATTTTATCCTATAGGTCTTATACAATTTTTAAATATATATCTTCTTAGAAGTGTCCGCCTGAACTTCCAGAGTTACCGCCGCCAGAGCTTCCACCACTTGAACTGCTCTTTTCAATATGTCTTTTAGTAATTGTTGTATTGATAAATACATCTCTTCTGTCATTCATCTTATATCCGTGGTTCTTAGTATATTCTGTACTGTTCACTGTCATCTTTGACCTGGCACTGCTCATCATTGCCAATACTGCAATAACTGCTGCCACAAGTGAGATTAAAATCTTAACTGGCATATAATATGTAAGTCTTGATAACATATTTACATTAAGCTTTCTCTCAATTCCGTTTATGTATTTCTTACAGCCTGCATAATAATCGCCTTCAGCAAGCTTATCCTCCGCACTTTCCCTGATTGAATCCAGACTTGACTGTGAAATGCTGCTCCTTGCTCTTCCTGATGTTACAATTCTGTCTGCTCTTGAAGTCATATCTATTCCATATACAACAGCCTCGCAGTCAGTTCCTGTTTCCTCATAACCATACTGTTCTTCAAGTATTGAACGAAGATAATTATCCATAGGACTATAATCTAAATTCTTGTTCATAGTTATGATAACAATATCAAGCTGACAGTTCTTAGATGCCTTCCTGCACATATCTGTAAGCTTCTGTTCTTCCTCACTTGTCAGAATTCCAGCATCATCTATTACATAGGTCCTTATTATCTGTACCCGCATACGCGCTCTGTGTTCCTGTTAATACAAACATCATAACCATAACAGCTAATACATGCCATTACAGCCACTTTTAACCAGTTAAAATGTCTTTTTAAATCTACACACATCATATAAACAACAGCCCTCCTATCATTGTAATAATAAGTGTAAGCACAAAAATTCCAATACCATATGTAACGGCTTTTCCTGCACTTATAGGTCTGTCTGCCACTATTTTACCAGTCTGTCCATTAAGATAAAAATGGAATTCCTTATTATTGTATCTGAAATTGAGCATCCACACTGGCAAAAGTGCATATTCGCTGCCCCTGCCATTCATACTTATGCTGTTATTCCTTACTATGACACTTGAATAACCAGTAATTGAATCCCTTGCAATCTGTGTTATGTATGAGTCTGCTCTCTTCTTGGCACGACTCTGTATTTCATCAGCTGTATAATTATATTTTTCTGAAAGATAACCAGATAAGTATGGCATTGCAAAATCTGTAATCTCGCTGTAATTATAAGGCTCTAACATATCCATCTGTTCATCTGGCATTTTCTCTGAAGCATCGGCCGGAATTCTCTGAAATTCTGCTGATACATCTCTATACACATCAAAATGGTCTGTATATGTATATTCTGTATCGCCACGTCTTGTCGTTCTTACCTTATTAGCATTGGCACTCATCATAGTTCTTGCTGAATAATCATACAGCCAGAATGGGACATACACACCACTAATCTTCTCAATTGTACTTTTTCTTGATAATTCCTTTGGTGTAAGCATTCCTTTTTTCAGCCATTTCTTATATATATCTACTGCCTGATCTTTGTTAATCTTAAATGGAATTATTGACCTTGGCCTGAAGCTTCCTTTAAGTCTGTCCTCAACCAATGTCGGATTACCACAATATGAACAAAATGTAGCTGATGTATATTCATCTGCAACAAGTTCTGCTCCACAGCTCTGACAATGATATATCTTCATATTATTGTTATCTGCATCATTATCCTGTTCACTGTTATTAAATCCATAATCACTATTATCTGATGTACTTCCACTTACTTCTTCCATTAAAGAAGCATATTCATCTTCATATGTCTTAACATCTATACTTGTACCACAACTTTTACATTCAAGCTTCTGCAATTCACTTGAGAATTCCATTGCCGCTCCACAGTTAGGACACTTGTATATAATTGGCATATCTTACCTCCATTAATTTATGTAATATTATATGTGTTCATAATTTGTTCATATTGCATTCAATAAGTTTTAACATTATGAACATTCTTTCTTCACTTTTAATGAATATACTTTTAAATATAGAAAATATATCAGACAAGCTGATATATATTAATAAAGCTTATTGACTTTTATAGTTCTTCATAAATATGAGTTGTTAATCATAATGTACAACTCTCCTCCCTCTTTCGATGCCACCCTTAACGGGGTGGCATTTTACGTATTGTGATTATTGACATCATCACTAACTAATACGAAAGAGTTCATTCTCATAAATATCAAGGAATAAGAACCTTATCTTTATATACTTAATCTTCTAATTAATCTTTTGCATTGATCTCTTATTATTAGTCTTCTATATTACAAAGAATGAAACAATAAGAACAATTATTCCTGCAGCTATCATAATGATTCCAGTTTTCTTGTTCTTCTCATTAGTGGCTTTATCAACCTTAACGCTGTCCCTTAAATCATAGAACAGGTTAAAATTCTTCTTGGCTGTTATATACTTTGAAAAACCCATAAACGCTACAACAGCACCTACTACAAACATCATAAAACCTATAAATGGAAGATATGAATCTCCCCTGTTACCCTCAATATTATAAAAATCCACATCTGCGGCTATAATATTGGCTAAATAAATAAATTTCCCCATAAATTTCTTTCTCCTTTCGGGTTCTGTATTCCATTTTTTAGATTATACTTCTTTTTAGTATCAATAACAACTTAAATATATTGATTTTATTTTTCAAATTCGCACTATTTGACACTATTTTCTTTGCATTTTATTAGCTTTAATGTATAATGAATAATAAGAGTGGGCATTAAGCAAAGCTATGTCCATATTACATAGTAGGAGGTTAATATTTATGTTAGTTTCAGCAAAAGAAATGTTAGAAAAAGCCAGAGATGGCAAATATGCTGTTGGGCAGTTCAATATCAATAATCTTGAGTGGACTAAAGCGATTCTTCTTACAGCTCAGGAGATGAACTCACCAGTTATCCTCGGTGTATCGTGTGGTGCTGGTAAATATATGACAGGATTTAAGACCGTAGCAAGTATGGTAAGTGCAATGATAGATGATCTTAAGATTACTGTTCCTGTTGCACTTCACCTTGACCATGGAACATATGAAGCTTGTTATGACTGCATTGATGCAGGATTTTCATCAATTATGTTTGATGGTTCCCACTATCCAATTGAAGAGAATATTGAAAAGACTAAAGAACTTGTTAAAATCTGCAAAGAGAAGGGTCTTTCACTTGAAGCAGAAGTTGGTTCAATCGGTGGTGAAGAAGACGGCGTTATCGGTATGGGGGAGTGTGCTGACCCTAATGAATGTAAATCAATTGCTGACCTCGGTGTAACAATGCTTGCTGCTGGTATCGGTAATATCCACGGCAAATATCCTGCTAACTGGCCAGGTCTTAGCTTTGAAACACTTGCCGCTGTTAAAGAAAAGGTTGGCAATATGCCATTAGTATTACATGGTGGTACAGGTATTCCTGAAGATATGATTAAGAAAGCTATCTCTTTAGGTGTTGCTAAGATTAATGTTAATACAGAATGCCAGCTTGCATTTGCTGCTGCAACAAGAAAATATATTGAAGAAGGCAAAGACCTTGAAGGAAAGGGATTTGACCCAAGAAAGCTCCTTGCTCCTGGTAGTGAAGCTATTAAAGAGACTGTTCGCGAAAAGATTAACTTATTCGGTTCAGCTGGAAAGGCATAATTAGCATTACACACAACACACAAGGACTATAATACTATGAATACAACTAACAATAATGATGATTTATTGAATGATGATCCAGAACAAGCATCTCGTAGAAATATAACTAAATCAGATGATATGCCCGATTATGAATTAGAAGATCCTGATGATATTCTGAATGATGATGTTGATGATTTTATAGATGAGGATATGGATTATTCAGACAGTAATTCTCCATATGATGAGAATGATGCTGATGCAGTATTTGACAGACAGGAGAAAGATAAAAAGCGTTCTAATATAATAAGACGTATTATTCTTTTAATATCAGTTGCTGTCTTTATATTTGCCGCATACAATCTTATCAACATATTCCTTGCATATCACAAGGCTGATGTAATATATAATGACATTGAACAGAATGTTCTTGATGAAGATTCCCACACTAATGTAATTATCGGTGATGAGGAAGAGGAAGTTGAAGTTCCATTTAAGTATAACCATCAGGCACTTCTTAATATTAATTCTGATGGACTTGGATATATATACATTCCATCTATTGGATGCAGGCTTCCAATGGTTCAGGGTAATGATAATGATTATTACCTTACACATACATTTGACAAGCAATCCAGTGCTAATGGCTGTCTGTTTGAAGATTCCCGCATTAATAGCGGACTTTCTTCAAACCATGTGATTATATACGGACACAATATGCGAAATGGTGCGATGTTTGGCAAGCTTAAAAGTTATGAGAATTCATCGTTCTATAATGGTTCTGGCAACAATGTATTCTATATATACACTGGTAATGTCATTAAACAATATAAAATCTTTAGCTGCTACATAAGTGAAGCTGTAAGTGATACATATACCTTTAACTTCCCTTCTCTTGCTTCTATGCAAAGTTATGCAGCAGATATGAAAGCCAAATCTTTGTATGATACAGGGGTTGATATTTCATCAGCAAGTCAGGTAGTTACTCTTTCTACTTGTACTGATAACGGTGAGAAACGCTTTATCGTACACGGAATGTATATTGGAGAAGCCTCATTAGAGTAGAATTTACTTGAAATTGACTTAGATAATTAATAATTTTAATTTTTTTAATATTTTTTAAAAAAGAACTTGCATTATTATTAATTTTGAGTTATTTTAATTAAAGACGACAGGTAGTTGTCGCTAATCAAATAAGGTAGAACAAAGGCGTTCATATTATACATCTTAATAATTGTATATGTGTACGCCTTTTTTAGTTTTACTAATAGAATAATAATCTATGAAAAGGAAGGATGAAAAAGTTATGAGCGAAAATTCAATGTAGCTGACATCTTCGGCGAGAACGTGTTCAACGACACAGTTATGAAAGAACGTTTACCAAAAAACGTATACAAAAATCTTAAGTTAGCAATAGCAGGTGTACAGGAATTAAATATTACCGATGCTGATGTTATAGCTAATGCAATGAAGAATTGGGCTATCGAAAAAGGCGCAACTCATTACACACACTGGTTCCAGCCTTTGACAGGAACTACTGCTGAAAAGCATGATTCATTTATTTCAGCACCTAATGAAAACGGAAAGGTTCTTATGGAATTCTCTGGTAAAGAATTAATAAAGGGCAAGCCAGATGCTTCATCATTCCCTTCAGGTGGTCTTCGTGCTACATTCGAGGCAAGAGGATATACAGCATGGGATTGCACATCACCTGCCTTCGTTCGTGAAGGTGCACAAGGTGCAACACTTTGTATCCCTACTGCTTTCTGTTCTTATACAGGAGAAGCTCTTGATCAAAAGACACCTCTTCTTCGTTCAATGGATGCTGTTAACGAGCAGGCTTTAAGAATATTAAAATTATTTGGTAACACAACATCTAAGAAGGTTACTCCTTCTGTTGGTGCTGAACAGGAATACTTTATAGTAGATAGAGAAAAATATCTTCAGAGAAAGGATCTTATCTTCTCTGGACGTACATTATTCGGTGCTATGCCACCAAAGGGACAGGAACTTGATGATCACTACTTCGGTTCTATCCGTGAAAGAATTGCTGCATTTATGAAGGATATCAACGAAGAATTATGGAAGCTCGGCGTATCTGCCAAGACTCAGCATAATGAAGTTGCTCCAGCACAGCATGAATTAGCTCCTATATATGCACAGTGCAATATTGCTACTGATAACAACCAGCTTATGATGGAGGTTATGAAGAAAGTTGCTTACAGACATGGTCTTGTATGCCTTCTCCACGAGAAGCCATTTGCCGGAGTTAATGGTTCTGGTAAGCACAACAACTGGTCAATCACAACTGATGATGGTATCAACCTTCTCGAACCTGGCAAGACACCTCACGAAAATATCCAGTTCTTACTTGTACTCGGTGCTGTTATGAAGGCTGTTGATAAACACGCTGATCTTTTAAGAGAATCTGCTTCTGACGTTGGTAATGACCACAGACTTGGAGCTAATGAGGCACCTCCAGCTATTATCTCTATGTTCCTTGGTGAGCAGCTTGAGGATGTTGTTATGCAGCTTATTGATAAGGGTGATGCAACAAGCTCTATCCAGAAGGGTAAGTTAAAGACAGGTGCTTCTACACTTCCTGACCTTAACAAGGATGCTACTGATAGAAACAGAACTTCACCATTTGCATTTACTGGTAATAAGTTTGAATTCCGTATGGTAGGTTCATCAGATTCAATTGCTCCTGCTAACGTAGTTCTTAACACAATCGTTGCAGAAAGCTTTAAGGAAATCGCTGACCAGCTTGATGGAGTAGAAAACTTCGATATGGCTGTTCATGATCTTATCAAGAAGCTCTTTACTGACCATCATAGAATCGTATTTAATGGTAATGGTTACTCAGATGCATGGGTAGAAGAAGCTGAAAGAAGAGGTCTTCCAAATATCAGATCTATGGTTGATGCTATTCCTGCCCTTACTACTCCTAAGGCCGTTAAGCTTTTTGAAAGCTTTGGTGTATTTACAGAGGCTGAATTAAAGTCAAGAGCTGAGATTAAGTATGAAGCTTATGCAAAGGCTATAAACATTGAAGCTAAGACAATGATTGATATGGCTGGAAAGCAGATTATTCCTTCAGTTAT
>ENA-OQDC01001547-OQDC01001547.1-human-gut-metagenome-genome-assembly--contig:-NODE-1547-length-11197-cov-6.256911_pt1 | contig 11197 bp, 12 predicted proteins | sample MGYA00242770_ERZ504601 | MGnify/ENA primary metagenome ERZ504601 (study PRJEB26092, sample SAMD00036305) | human gut metagenome | host: Homo sapiens | study: EMG produced TPA metagenomics assembly of...
CCACACTGCTCACTGCTTTCCTGGTGCGAGGTTTCCCCTGCAGATTTTTTACCGCCTTTTTCTCTGTTCCTGTCTGTCACCACAATCTTCATCTTCATACTGGATTGCAAAATAACGACTCAGATTTTTTAAAAGAATCCCTGCACGGATTTCTTTTCCCTCTTCTCCCATTTCTGGCACTCTGTCCCTTTTTGTCCGCAAGGATTTTCTGGTCAGGGTGAGCCAGCTCAGAGATAAAATTGGATACAATATGGAGAGAATTAAAATTGCAGACAGCACTTCTGCATCATAGATCAGAAATGTATACAGAATTACCAGCATCGCTGCTCCATAGGCAATGCATCTTTTTATCATTTTTTCACCGCCTCTTCTGAAGACTTGGCTGTCGCACCTGCTCAACAATCCGCCGGATCAGTTCTTCTGTCCTGATATGTCCCACTTTTGCCTTCATATTCAATATGATCCTGTGGATCGCCACATCCTCAAATACATCCATAACATCTGCCGGGATCACATAATTTCTCCCCTGCAGATATGCCGCAGCCTTCGCCATCTTTGTCAAAGCAACTGTCCCACGTGTACTGATCCCCAGTTCTGTCCATTCATTCTCTCTTGTCGCCTTTGCAAGCTCAGCAATGTAACGATATATCCTTTCATGCACAAAGACTTCTCTCACTTCCTTCTGTAACAGTAACAGCACCGTCTGTTCCAAAATCGGAAAAACATTTTCCACAGCCTCTCCGCTCTGCGCTCTTCTGAGGATTTCGATCTCCTCTTCCACACTCGGATATCCCATCTTCACGCAGATCATAAACCGGTCCAACTGAGATTCCGGCAAAAGCTGCGTACCTGCAAATCCAACCGGGTTTTCCGTTGCGATCACGATAAAAGGATCTCCTGTCCGTCTTGTAACTCCATCAATCGTCACCTGCTTTTCTTCCATAACCTCCAGCAATGCCGACTGCGTCTTCGGTGAAGTACGGTTGATTTCATCTGCCAGAAGGATATTACACATAACCGCTCCCGGCTGATAGACAAACTGTCCGGTTTCTTTCTGATAAATGGAAAATCCGGTAAGGTCTGCCGGAAGAACATCCGGGGTAAACTGCACCCTGGTTTCTTTCAGACGCATCGCCCTGGAAAAAGCAAGTGCCATCGTTGTCTTTCCGGTTCCGGGAATATCTTCGATCAGGATATGTCCTCCTGCAAGGATCGCAGTCATGATCTTTTCCAGAATTTTTCGCTTTCCGACTACAGCCTTTTCCACTTCATCAATTACCTGCAAAGCCAGTTCTCTTCCTTCACTCATCTTCTTTTCCCCTTTGTCAATTCTGCTTTTATCGGTTCTCTTTCACATCTTTTTACTTTTTTGGGCTTTTTTTTCATTATACCACAGAAACGAAGACAAATGGGCATTTAAGTGTTATAATAAAAAAGTACATTTTCAATGTGCGACTATATTGAATCTCTACGAAGGAGGAATTCTTATGAAGTTAGTAATCACAATGAGCCGACGTTTTGGAACGGGAGCGAGTATTATTGCCTCAGAGCTTTCCGAAAGACTGGGTGTTCCGGTATACGATAAAGCCTATATCGAGGAAAAGCTCAACGATCATGAATATGAATCTGAGGCAGAAGCAATCCGCAAATTGGCAGAAAAGCCCTGTATCATCCTCGGACGCTGTGCTTCCGATATTCTTAAAGACCGTATGAACGTCCTGAATATTTTTGTATGTGCAGACAAAGAAGACCGCATCCTGCGTATCATGCAAAAAGATCATCTGGATCACGACAGTGCCAGAGAGAAAGTGGAAAAGACTGACGAAGAGAGAGCCGCCTACTATTATGACCATACCGGAAAGACCTGGGGCGATGTCAATGACTATCATATGATCCTTGACACTTCTGAACTTGGAGTTGAAAATTGTGCCGATATCCTGATGCATTATTTTGAGAAACTCGAATATATTTAATTTCCCTGGTATTCCTGCCGGGTTTGTGCAACAAAAAATGATGTGCATCCGCACATTCTTTTTTGTTGTATTTATCTGAATCTGATCTTTAACTGAAGCCCGGCTCCACTCCTTAATTGGAACCGGAATCTGATCCTGCATCTGATCCTGCGTCTGAACCTGAGTCAGAACCTGAGTCAGAACCTGAGTCAGAACCTGAGTCAGAACCTGAGTCAGAACCTGTATCTGAACCAGTATCTGATGTCTTTGAAGTCGTAATAGTAATACCCTGATCTTTGAAGTCAACCTTCTTCCATTCTTTCTTCACAACTTTGATCTTTGTATCTTCTTTCCAGCCCTTCAGTACCTCATCATATTTTTCCTGCTTACGCTCCGTTACGATGCTTGCCTTTTTGCTGTCTGTAGCCTCACGGTCAAGAAGACTTGTAAGCTTTGCTACATACAGTCCCTTGTCCGTCTCGATCACTTCTGTGACATCACCCTCATTCGCAAGTGCATTTGCCGCTGCGATCAGATCACTGTCCGGACTCGTACTCTCTGAATCAAAAGTTGCTGTCTGTGCTTCTACACCGGCTTCTGTTGCTGCTGTTCCGAAATCTGCTCCGCCTTTTACACTGTCCACAAAATTCTGAGCGGTTGTCTTCAGTGTCTCTTTCTCGTCGTCTGAGAGAGTCGTGCTGTTGCCGGAATCATCCTTTGTCGTATATGAGAATAAGACATACTGCATACTCTTCTGAGCCGCCTCATCATCCGTGATATCATCTGCCGTCACCGTCTCAGTATCTTTGATCGCTGTATCCATCTTATTCTGGATCGTCAGCAATTCCAGAAGTTTCTCGATCGTATCCGTACTTCCTGATACAACATCTTTTGCCTGATCCGTATTATCTTTTCCAAACTGCTCTGCTGCATCCTTGATCGCTTTCTTTTCATCATCACTCAGGGAAACATTATATTCTGATGCATGCTGGGAAAGCAGATACAGATTCTCAAGGCTTTCCATAATATTATCCTTCGTCTGCTCTTCGTAATCCTTTCCGTCGGATGCATCCTGTGACCACATTGCCTCCCCGGTCGTTCCCATCATTCCGGCATAATAAGTCTCATACTGCCCCTGCTGCAGTCTTGCATAGAAATTTGCCACTCCAAGCGTGATCTTTTCATCTCCAACCGTTGCTACTGTTGCATCTTCTTTTATAGAACCACATCCGGTCACAGACATAGCTGCAAGTGCTCCTGCAAGTGTCAGCACTGCAACTTTTTTTCCAAATCGTACCATAATTGCCTCCTCTTTCTCGCATTCTCAACTGTCTGCTGTTCTGCATTCCTTTAAAAATGCTGCTCCAGGTTTATTACCCGCATATATTTATACATTATAACTTATTTTCATATCAGGAACAAGTAATTTCACAAAATTTACATTTTCCTGCGGCTGCCCGTCACGGCACGATCCGCAATTCCCGGATATCCTCAAGAATCTTTCTCAGGAGCTGGATCGTATCTTCCCCGGTCTCTTTTCCGCTTCGTCCTTTTTTCTGATAGAAAAAGTAAGGTGGTTCTTCTGCTCTGAAGACTAATTTATTTCCATATCGCTGAAGCAGTCCCGGTATCTTCTGAGGATCTAATTTTGCCTTTTCATATAAGGTAAACTTAAAATCACTGCCTTTCTGCTCCACAGCAGTTACATAAGCTACATGTGCCAGGCTCTTTAACGCCGCAATATGAAGAAGCTGCTGAACCTTTTTCGGAATATCTCCAAACCGGTCGATCAGTTCCTCCGTCATATCATCCATTTCTTCCTCCGTTGTGATCGCAGCAATTCTCTTGTAAATATCCAGCTTCTGATATTCATTTTTAATATAAGATTCAGGAATAAATGCATCAATATTCAGATCCATTGTTGTCGTGAACTGATCTTCTTCCTTCTCACCTTTCAGTTCTTTTACCGCTTCATTAAGCATCTTGCAGTACAGATCATATCCGACTGCCGCCATATGACCGCTCTGTGCCTCACCAAGCAGATTCCCCGCTCCTCGGATCTCAAGATCTCTCATTGCGATCTTGATCCCCGAACCAAGATCCGTAAATTCCCGGATCGCAGCCAGCCTTTTTTCTGCAACTTCTTTCAGAAGCTTATCTCTGCGGTACAAAAGGAATGCATATGCCATACGGCTTGATCTTCCTACCCGGCCGCGCAACTGGTATAACTGGGACAGTCCGAATCGGTCTGCATCCTGGATGATCATCGTATTTGCATTTGCAATGTCCAGTCCGGTTTCTATGATCGTAGTGGATACAAGTACATCAATCTCCCCATTAATAAAATCATACATGATATCTTCCAGTTCCCGTTCACTCATCTGCCCATGTGCAAAAGATACACTTGCTCCCGGAACAAGCTTCTGAACCCTTCCGGCTACATCCGCAATATCTTCCACCCGGTTATATACATAATAAACCTGCCCGCCCCGGGAAAGCTCTCTCTCGATCGCTTCACGGATCATTTCATCATTAACTTCCATTACATAAGTCTGGATCGGCATACGATCCATCGGAGCTTCTTCCAGTACGCTCATATCCCTGATCCCGATCAGGCTCATATGCAGCGTCCGTGGGATCGGGGTGGCTGTCAACGTCAGCACATCGATATTTTCACGCATTTTTTTATTTTTTCTTTATGTGTCACACCGAAACGCTGCTCCTCATCTATGATCAGCAGACCAAGGTCTTTATAAGTTACATCCTTTGACAAAACCCGGTGCGTCCCGATCACAATATCCACCAGTCCCTTTTTCAGATCTTCAATCGTCTTCTTCTGTTGTGCCGGTGTACGGAATCTGCACAACAGATCGATCCTGACCGGGAAATCTTTCAGACGCTGGATAAAGGTATTATAATGCTGCTGTGCAAGGATCGTAGTCGGGACAAGATAGACGACCTGCTTTCCATCCTGAACCGCTTTAAAGGCAGCCCGGATTGCTACTTCCGTCTTTCCATACCCTACATCTCCACAGATCAGGCGATCCATCACCTTTGTGCTTTCCATATCCTTTTTGGTATCTTCAATCGCCCGGAGCTGATCCTCAGTCTCTTCAAACGGGAACATTTCCTCAAACTCTTTCTGCCATACTGTATCCGGACTGTATACAAATCCTTCGGTCTGCTGTCTCACTGCATACAGTTCCACCAGATCCTGTGCAATCACCTGCACTGCCTTTTTTACCTGGCTCTTCGTCTTATTCCACTGAGGTGTTCCAAGTTTATTCAGCTTTGGCGGTTTCGCATCTGCCCCGGCATATTTCTGGATCAGATCCATCTGCGTTGCAAGAATATAAAGGATTCCTCCGTCTGCATAGGAAATCTTCATATAATCCCGGGTCACTTTGTCTACTTCTACTTTTTCAATTCCCTGATAGACTCCAAGTCCATGGTTCTCATGCACCACGTAGTCTCCCGGCTTCAGTTCTGCAAATTCCTGGATTTTCTGTCCTTCGTAAACTTTCCTGCGTCTTTTTTTCTTTCGTTTCCCAAAAATGTCCGACTCTGAGATCACCATAAATTTCAACATGGGATACTCATATCCCTCTGCCACGCATCCATAAACGACCATGATCTCTCCCGGTCTGACCGTCCGTACCATATCTTCACTGTAAAAACTGCTCAGGTCATAATCTCTCAGATCCTCCGCAAGACGCTTCGCTCTCGTCCTGGATCCTGAAACGAGGATTACCCGGTAGCCCTGCCGCTTCAGCTTTTTCAGATCCTGCGTGAGCATTTCAAAACTGTTATTATAAGGATTGACGCCGGCTGCCTGAATACTGTAGACATCACGCACTTTAAAATCACCACATCTTGTCTCCAGCGTGGTAAGACCGATCCCGTATCTGGTATTAAATTTTTCTATAATCTCCTTCGTCTGAAAGACCCGGATCTCATCTGCCTCTTCCGTCATCCCTGCATTTTTCCTGCTCTCAAGGCTGTGGAAATATTCTTTTTCTACCGCCTCCAGCGTCTCCTGCAATCTGACCGGTTCATCAAAGAAGAACAGACTTTTTTCTTTTGGAAAATACTCTGAAAATGAAACTGCCTGCTCTTCTTTTTCCACATTCTCCGTTGCCGGATAAATGACGATCTGCTCCATATTTTCCACGGATCTCTGGCTTTCCACATCAAAGCTTCTGATGGAATCAATTTCATCCCCCCACAGTTCGATCCTGACCGGAATCTCTTCTGTCAGCGGATAGACATCCAGGATCCCTCCTCTGACTGCAAACTGTCCTGGTCCCTCGATCTGGCTTTCCCGCTCATACCCAAGATGGACCAGCTCTTCCTGCAGTTTCTGAAAATCAATGACAGCCCCCGCTTCTATTTCAATACGGCTTTCCCACAATTTTTCTTTTGACGGAAGTCCATCTAAAAAAGCATCTGCCGTAGTGATCACCGTAACCGGCTCCCGGTTCTTCTTTTCTGTCAGTTTTTTCAGAACTTCCATTCTTTTTCCGGTCAGGGCAGCACCCTTGATATCCGCATGATAAAACAAAAGATCCTTTGCAGGATACAGAAAGGTATTCTCCTCCAGCATTTTGTATTCTTCATACGCCTGCTTTGCTTTTTCCTCACTGGAAAAAAACGATGACTCTGTACTCAAAGCCATCGCCCAATGCATACATCAGATGCGTCTTCTGCGAACTGACGCAGCCCGCAATCTGAAGAATTCCTTCTGTCTTTCCCCTCTTTTGAACTATTTCCTGATAATCCGCCAGTTCTTCCAACGGTTCCAAAAAAGCCAGCATATCATTCTTCCTTCTTCTTACGATTATACTCGTTCATCGCACCACTGATATCGCCTGATACGATCATCTCTACCGCTTTGACCGCATCCTTATATCCTTCCTCCATCAGTTCCTGCTCTGCCTTTGAAAAATGCCCCAGGACATAATCTGCCAGATCATACTTCGGAGGCTTTTCTCCAACGCCCACTTTGATCCGCGGGAAAACCGATCCGCCTACATGGGCGATAATATTTTTGATTCCGTTATGCCCTCCCGCACTGCCTTTCGCACGAATCCTCAATTTTCCTACATCCAGACTGATATCGTCATAGATCACGATCAGTTCTGTCTCAGGATCAACTTTATAATAATCCAGGATACTGCGGATACTCTCTCCGCTCAGATTCATATACGTCTGTGGCTTTGCAAGAATCACTTTCTGCCCTGCGATCATTCCCTTCCCGATCAAAGCCCGGTGCTTCTTTACATCTACATCTATATTATATCTCGCAGCCAGTCTGTCTATTACATCAAATCCGACATTATGCCTTGTCCCTTCATACTCCCTGGTCGGATTCCCCAGTCCTGCAATAATAAACATCTTCACGACTCCTTTCTACTTTTGAAAACGTTGCTATTTATTTTACTCCATCCACAGATATTTGTCACGTATAAATCTCTTTTCCACGTCATACAATGATAGAAAGAACTTGCTGTTCCCCCAACTGCCGGGAACAGACAGATACCGGAAATTCTGAACTTCAGGATCTTTCGGCAAACAGCTACCAGAATCTACCAGGAGGGTTTTCCATGAGTTCCAGAACACGCATCGTTGTCCTACACATGAAAGAAATTATCTACACAGCAATCTTCGCTGCACTTGCTATCCTGCTGATCATTCTTCTGATCGTCATGTTCCGGCCATCCGGGAAATCTGCTGCATCAGGAGAGAAAAAGCAGTACACTCCGGGAGTCTATACTTCCACACTCACACTGAATAATACAAACCTGGAAGTCGAAGTTGCTGTCACAGATTCAGAAATCAGCAGCATCCGCTTTTCCAATCTTGATGAAACCGTAACAACTATGTTCCCACTGGTTCAACCTGCACTGGAAGATATCGCAGATCAGATCTGCCGAACTCAGTCCCTGGAAAATATTTCTTTTCCGGAAGATGCCCCTTATACATCCCAGTTAATCCTTAACGCGGTCACGCAGGCGGTCGAAAAAGCCACAGTTCAATAACCGTGGCTTTTCTGTCTTTCCTATCATAACTGTTCTTTTTCTGACGGAAAGCCTACCCTTCCACAATCAGATATGTTCCATCCGGGAGTACAAAGACCTCCGATGCTTCCTCCAGCTCTTCCTCAGTCATATGATCCACATCCGCTCCGCTCTCCTCAAAATACTCGCGTACCTCCTCCAGTGAATCCACAACAACTGCCATGCAGTCTTCCAGAAATGCTTCTGCCTCTTCCAGTGTCTCTGCTACCGGTTCATCGAACAGTTGTCCCTGATCCTTCAGAAAAGTACGCAGACATTCTTCACTATATTCACCCATCTTCTCGTCCTCCTGCTATCTCATTATCTCAAGTATTTCATCAACCGAATCTACGATACAGTCTGCCCCGTCTTCTTCCAGTGCTTTTCTTCCACGGAATCCCCAGGATACCAGGATCGTCTTCATGCCGGCTGCCTTTCCCGTTGCAAGATCCACTTCCGAATCTCCGATATACGCTGTCTCTGCGATCTCAGCTCCCAGTCTGTCCGCAATATCAAGTGCCGCACTGGGATCCGGTTTTCTCGGAACGCCCTCTTTCTGCCCCTGGATCCAGTCAAAAAGCCCTTCTCCAAAAATCTCCTTAATCACATGACCGACCTGGCGGTCCGGCTTATTCGAAAGCACTGCAAGCCTGATCCCCTGCTTTTTCAATGTCTCGAGCATCCTTTCAATTCCCTTATAAGGAACAACCTTATAAGTACAGTTCTCATCGAACACTCTGCCATAGACTTCCATCGCCTCATCTAGCTTGTCCAGAGCCTCATCTCCCCCGGCTTTCAACGCCTTCTCTATGAGAACCTTCGCTCCGTTTCCGACAAAATCTCTGCACTGCTCTTTCGTGATCTGTGGCATATGGATCTGTTTCATCGTCTCATTCACAGAATATTCCAGTGAATCCAATGTATCAGTCAATGTTCCGTCGAGATCAAAAATACATGCTTTCATCCCTGCTGCCTCCCTGCCATCCTTCATCCTGTAAGGACATTCTGTATTGTATTTCTTTCTCACTTATCATAGTATGATACATTCTAAAAAGCAAGTATTGACAACGCATTTATCGGCATATTTTTCAATCTCCCAGCAGATACTGCCGCATCGTCTTCAGGGCGTTTTTCTCAAGTCTGCTGACCTGTGCCTGAGAAATCCCGATCTGTCCTGCCACCTCCGTCTGAGTCTTCCCTTCAAAAAACCGCAGACTGATAATATACCGTTCCCGCTCATTGAGCCGTTCCATCGCAGCCTCCAGCGAAAGTTCCTCCACCCAGTTTTCTTCCCGGTTTTTCTTATCACTGACCTGATCCATCACATACAATGCATCCCCTCCGTCATTGTATACCGGTTCATGAAGACTCATCGGAGTCTGTACCGCATCCAGGGCAAAAACCACGTCCTCCTTGGCAATCCCGATCTCATCTGCAATTTCCTGCACCGTCGGCTCTTTCATATAGCGGCGTACATATCCTTCTTTTGCATAAATAGCTTTATAAGCCGTATCTCTTAAAGAACGGCTCACACGGATACTGCTGTTATCTCTTAAATATCTCCGGATCTCACCTACGATCATAGGAACTGCATAAGTTGAAAATCTTACCAGCCGCTCCGGGTCAAAATTATCCACTGCTTTCATCAGACCCACGCATCCGATCTGGAATAAATCATCTGCACTTTCACTGCTGCTGTCAAATCTCTTGATCACACTCAGAACCAGCCGCAGATTTCCTTTAATATATTCTTCTCTCGCTTTTTCATCGCCTTTCTGAATCCGACGAAAAAGCTCCTCCTTCTCATCTTCCCTGAGAAGCGGGAGCTTTGACGTATTCACTCCGCACAGTTCTACCTTATTCATCATCGTAAGAATCCTCCTAAGTCATTTTCTACTTAGAATCATTCTCCATCTAAATCAAAGATATTCTGTCCGGGGAAAAATTTAATAAAGTTTTACTCCTTGACAATCACAGTTCCCACTTATCCGCAAGATTATTGATCTGTGCTTCAAATTTTGCTTTATCTTTATTGGAAAGTCCTGCATTGCTGTAAATGATATCCATAAGCCTTTTACCAGCCAGCGTAAGCCGGTCATACGCTGCATCCGCTTTCTTCTGTGCCGGTTTCTTTGCTTTCACAGGAATCTTCACACCCTCACTGAGGATCTCATTTTTCAGAAGATCCACTTCTGCACACGGAAATGGTGCAAACGCCTGATAATCAAATGTCTCTTCCACAGTCTTTGCGAACTCCTCAGTTACTGTATCTTCACCATGTACAACAAAAACTCGCTGTATCGGTGGATCAAATGCCTTTACCCATTTCAGCAGACCATTCATATCCGCATGCCCACTGACACCATGAAGGCTTTCAATCCTTGCATGTACCTCGATCGACTCTCCAAACAGCTTCACATTTTTCTCGCCCTCCAGCAGCCGCCGACCCAGCGTTCCGTTTGCCTGATATCCGACAAATAAGATCGTACACTCTTCTCTCCAGAGATTATGCTTCAAATGATGCCGGATTCTTCCTGCATCGCACATTCCTGAAGCGGAAATGATTACTTTCGGCTTTTCTATAAAATTGATCATCTTAGAATCTTCACTGGATATTGCAGTATGCAGTCCCGGAAATACCAGTGGATTGATCCCTGCATTCACAAGAGCAAGTGCCTCCTCATCAAAGCATTCCCGCATATTTTTAGTAAATACCTTTGTCGCCTCGATTGCCAGCGGACTGTCCAGATAAACTTCAAAATCAGGATACTCACTCAGCAGTCCCTTTTCTTTGATCTCACGGATAAAATACAGCATCTCCTGCGTTCTTCCTACCGCAAATGACGGGATCACTACATTTCCCTTCCGGTCAAAGGTCTCTTTCAGAATCCTTGTAAAATCGCCAAGATAATCCGGCTTTTCCTGTGCATGTACCCGATTTCCATAGGTGGATTCCATGACGATATAATCTGCATTCTCCGTATAGGCCGGATCTTTGATGATCGGCTGATCCGTATTTCCTATATCACCTGAAAATACAATCTTTTTTGTCACGCCATCTTCTGTCGCCCACACTTCAATACTGGCTGATCCCAGCAGATGCCCCACATCGGTAAACCGGATCTCAACACCTTCACAGATCCTGATCCGCTCGCCATACTGACATGGCACAAGAAGTTCAATCGCGTC
>ENA-OQDC01001548-OQDC01001548.1-human-gut-metagenome-genome-assembly--contig:-NODE-1548-length-11197-cov-1.835501_pt1 | contig 11197 bp, 13 predicted proteins | sample MGYA00242770_ERZ504601 | MGnify/ENA primary metagenome ERZ504601 (study PRJEB26092, sample SAMD00036305) | human gut metagenome | host: Homo sapiens | study: EMG produced TPA metagenomics assembly of...
GTACGGCTATTACCCGTCAGAGGAAGTCAGAAAGGATAATTGTATCGCTCACACCGGCACTAACACTAAAGTCTGAGATTGCCTATATTAAGACTGTCTACAGGAACAGCAATCGGATATGGAGCAACATTTGTAACAGATCATGAAACTGTGGTAGCCACGATTCCAATTGGCTATGGAGATGGTTATCCAAGAGCACTTTCAAATAAGGGAAGCATTTTAATCCATGGAAAGAAAGCGCCGATTTTGGGCCGTATTTGCATGGACCAGACAATGGTAGATATCAGTGATATTCCAGAAGCAAAGAGGCGACGAGTTAAGTTGTCATTGGAAAAACGGTGATAATGAGCTGAGCGCCGAGGAAGTTTCTGAACTTGCGGGAAGCTTTAATTATGAACTTTTGTGTGACCTTGGAAAACGTATTCCGAGGGTTTATTACCGCCACGGCAAAGTAGTCGGAAGTAAGGATTATAACGAAGACGATTACTGTGATTTTATGTAATCAGAGTAAGATGCGGGAGTGCAAAGCACAGCATTAAATTGTTGCGATGATCAATATATGCACATACCATACAATAACAGCATCTGTCAGGATGAATAAGAAATTCCAATATGGAAATACTTAGAATATCCTGAAAGAAATTGGAGTGTGCATATATGGTAATCCGTAGAGGTGATATTTATTATGCGGATCTTCGCCCTGTGGTAGGTTCTGAACAGGGTGGTGTCCGCCCGGTACTTATTATACAAAACGATATGGGAAACAGGCACAGCCCGACAGTGATTTGTGCCGCTATTACATCACGCATGTCAAAGGCAAAGCTGCCAACGCATGTTGTAATTGATTCACGCTGCTGCAGTATCGTAAAAGATTCCGTTGTATTACTAGAGCAGCTTCGCACAATAGACAAACAGCGCCTTCGCGAAAAAGTATGTCATCTGGAAGAAGATATGATCCGCCAGATAGACGAGGCACTGCGCGTCAGTTTAGACATCACCCGTACATAGATAGAGCGGGTCTTTCAAATTATACTTGCAAGATTGAAAAATACATGATAAGATAAATTAGTTAAACAAACATATAGTTTTAAGTCACAAAGGAGCGTTAAAAATGTCAGGACATTCTAAATTTGCCAATATTAAGCATAAGAAGGAAAAGAACGATGCCGCAAAGGGGAAAAGTATTTACCCGTATCGGCCGTGAAATCGCAGTTGCAGTAAAGGAAGGCGGAGCAGATCCGGCAAACAACAGCAAGTTGCGTGATGTCGTTGCAAAGGCAAAGGCAAACAACATGCCAAATGATACCATTGACCGCAGCATCAAGAAGGCAGCAGGAGATGCAAATGCTGCAAACTACGAGTCTATCACTTACGAGGGATATGGCCCAAGCGGAACTGCGATCATTGTAGAGACACTGACCGATAACCGTAACCGTACCGCATCAAATGTGCGCAACGCTTTCACAAAGGGCAGCGGAAACGTAGGAACAAATGGCTGCGTATCCTTCATGTTTGACCGCAAGGGTCAGATCATCGTAGATAAGGAAGAATACGAGGGCGATGCAGATGAGCTGATGATGACTGCTCTTGATGCAGGTGCAGAGGATTTCTCCGAGGAAGAAGATTGCTACGAGATCTACACCGATCCAGACAGCTTCTCTGAGGTAAGAGAGGCACTTGAGCAGGCTGGTGTTCCGATGGCAAGCGCAGAGGTTACTATGATTCCACAGAATTATGTTGATCTGACATCTGATAATGATGTAAAGCTTATGAACCGTATTCTTGATATGCTGGATGACGATGATGATGTACAGGAAGTATATCACAACTGGAATCAGCCGGAAGAGGAAGACGAATAAAAATAAAAGAGGCACAGCCGCAAGGAAATTGTGGCTGTGCCTTTTGTATCTGTGATTAAATTATTCAGGGTAAATAGTATTTGCCTCACTTATGTTTGCCAGCACGTTATCGAGATAGCGTTTTGCCAGATACTTTGCCATAGGCAGGTTCATATCAAGATAGTTTCCGCAGGAAATCGCATCTGCACCTGGTACCTCACCTTCAAAACCAGCCATAAAAGCATACATTTCACAAAGCAGATCAATAATGTCCATCGGCTCCAATTCACCAGCTAAGATCAGATAAAATCCAGTTCTGCATCCCATCGGTCCAAAATAAATGACGCGATCCTTCCATACAGGATGATTGCGTAAAAATGTAGCGCCAAGATGCTCAAGTGTGTGAACCTCAGCCGTGTTCATGACAGGCTCTTTGTTTGGTCTTGTCATGCGAAGATCAAATGTTGTTAATGTTTCACTTCCAACTTTGTCGCGGCGAGAAACATAAACGCCAGGGACAAGAGTAAGTAATGATGACCTGAAAGCTTGCAAATTTTTTCCATAATACATATATACCTTTCTAAAATTTAAAATGAATTTGACCTATTTTTTTATCAGACAGCTGCTTGTCTGACTTTCATTGTAAAGGGAAAAAAAGGATACTTGCAAGCATGAAACAAACTTCCAAGCTGACTTTGTTAAAAATGTATGTGAAAATAAGGGCAAGGACACGCTATTTCGTCAAAACTGCAAAGAAAAGACAACAATATGATTAGAATTGATCAATTATTTCGGTTATGATAAGGGTAACTACCGAAAGTGTGAGAAGCTGTGAGCTTTTCAGGAAAGGGAGGATGAGATGGCAGAAATAAAGAAAGGCAGCTTTACGCTGCCGGGTGAAGCAGGTTTTGAGAGCCTGACATTAAAAATGGCAGAAAAAATGGGGGAGCAGACGTCATTCGCGACAGCGATGGCACGAAGCTTTCTGAAGATATTACAAAGGCAGGGTATGGTATTTACTCTACGATTTGCGTAATCCGTGCCAATAATGCATGGGCGAAAAAGAATATGGATAAACTTCAGCAAAACTTTTTAATGAGCGAGCCTGTTATGGCAGAGTCTGATACAGTAGTGATCAGCCCATTAAAGGGATATTTTACTCAGCAGTTTAAGCTTAATAAGTCAGAGGAAGCATTGGAATATTGGCAGGTTTTTGACCGCACCACAGGTGAGGAGATCAAGAGCTGGAGCTTTGATTCTGAGGCAGAAACAGTAACTATCACTGGTGCAGAACCATGGCACAGCTATACAGTAAACTTCCTTGCAGTTCGTCTTTGGGAAGAGATTTCCATGTATAATCACATCACAAATGATTGGGGTGACAAGGAACATCTGATGGCAGTTGACCCGAGATACCCAGAGACACAGGCTCATATGATAGAGTGGATGACAGAGTGGTGTGAGAAAAATCCAGATACAACAGTAGTTCGTTTTACTTCCATGTTCTACAACTTTGCATGGTTCTGGAAGGATGACAAAAAACTGCAGAGATGCATTCTCTGACTGGGGTTCATATGCAATGACAACCACACCGTTAGCGCTCAAGGAATTTGAGAAGAAGTATGGCTATGCGATGACATCTGAGGATTTTGTCAATGCAGGACTTTATACCTCCACCCATAATGTTCCGTCTAAGAAGTATAGAGCATGGATGGATTTTATCAATGAATTTGTTGTAAGCTTCGGAAAGAAATTAATCGATATTGTTTCACAGCTACGGAAAGAAAGCGTATGTTTTCTATGATGACAGCTGGATTGGTGTAGAGCCGTATTCTAAGCGTTTTAAGGAGTTTGGCTTTGATGGTTTGATCAAGTGCGTATTCAATGGATTTGAGGCACGTCTTTGCGCAGGTGTAGATGGTGTTACTCATGAGCTTCGTTTCCATCCATATTTGTTCCCAACTGGTCTGACAGGTGAGCCAACATTTGCACCGGGCGGAAATCCAAAGCTGGATGCAAGCCGTTACTGGGTAAATGTGCGTCGTGCACTTCTTCGTAAGCCAGTAGACCGTATTGGTCTGGGCGGATATCTGCATCTTGTAGAGCCATTCCCAGATTTCTGTGATTACATTGCACAGGTAGCAGATGAGTTTCGTCTGTTAAAGAGCTTCAACGCATCATGTGAGCCATACACATTGCCAGGCAAGGTAGCAGTGCTTACTGCATGGGGTTCACTTCGTTCATGGATCTGCAGCGGTCATCTGCATGAGCATCCAGAGGTCGATTTGACAAATCTTCTTGATGCAATTTCAGGTCTTCCATTTGATGTACAGTTTATGAGCTTTGATGATGTTTTAGCAAATGGTATTCCAGAAGATGTAAAGGTTATCATTAATGCAGGTGTTGCAAACAGTGCATGGAGCGGCGGCGATTATTGGAAGGAAGCTGGTGTAATCGAGGCATTGACTGCATTCGTTCACAACGGTGGTGGTCTGCTTGGCGTAAATGATCCGTCTGCTGTATGGGCAAATGGAAGCTTCTTCCAGTTAGCACCTGTCTTTGGAATCGACAAGGATCTTGGCACCAAAAAGTGTATCGGAAAGTATGTAAATCCAGTTACAGAAGGCACATTTGCGATGGAAGATACACCAAATATCGGTGAATCAATGGTAGAAAATCCGGGCGTTTACTGCAAGAGCGCAAATGTGAGCGTACTGGCTGCTAATGGAAAGACACCGCTTATTACGCTGAATCAATTTGGTGCAGGTAAGGCAATGTATCTGTCATCTTCCGCGTATCAAAGAGTCTACACGTTTCTTAATGAGAGCACTGTTAACACTTCTTGGCAAGGAAGATAAGGTAAGAGATTATATCTGTGACAACCTGTATACTGAGTGTGCATATTATGAGGAAATTGATAAGCTGGTAGTAATCAACAACAGTGGTGACACACAGAAGACAGTAATTAAGACTGCAAAGGGTGATGTAACTGTAGAGCTTGCGCCATTTGCAACGAAGGTACTATAAGTTGAAATGCTAGGGTCGAAAGCTCAAAAGCCGATCGTGCTTGCACAGTAAAAATTTTGAGTTTGAGACCCGTTATTAATAAAAATAAAGGAGAATGACATGAAGATTTCATTTGATAAGGACGAGATTTTGTCTGCGATTGACCGTGTGGCAAAGAAGACGATGACCATGGATCTGACATGGGACTGGCCGTGTGGTGTAGCTTATTATGGACTGGCAGAGGCATATAAGGCAACCGGAAAAACAGAGTACATGGAATTTTTAAAGAATTGGGTAGATGAGTACATCGAAATGGGTCTGCCGTCATGGAATGTAAATACTTGCGCAATGGGTCACTGCCTGATCACTCTGTACGAGTACACAGGTGACAAGAAGTACTGGGATATCATTATGAGTAAGATTGATTACCTTAGAAACGACGCACTTCGTTTTGGCGATCATGTATTGCAGCACACTGTTTCAAGCAACAACGATTTCCCAGAGCAGTGCTGGGCAGATACACTTTTTATGGCAGCTTTCTTAATGCTTCGCGTTGGTTCAAAGCTTCGTATGCTTAATCCGGACGATCCGAAAGATGCAGCACTTATGGAGTATCAGCCGCAGGCAATGGATATCATCAACGATTCCTTAAATCAGTATTACTGGCATATTCAGTATCTGCAGAACAAAGAGACAAGCTTGTGGTATCATGGCTACAACAACGTTCATAAGGATCACATGTCAGGTTTTTTACTGGGGCCGTGCTAATGCATGGGCAGCATATACCATGTCTCAGGTAAAGAAGAATCTGTATGACTGGTATCTGTTCCCACCTTGCATGGACGTAGAGTGCTCACTTCGCGATCAGCTTGCAGCATTGAAACTCGTTCAGACAGAAAATGGTCTTTGGAGAACAATTCTCGATGATGAGGAGTCCTATGAGGAAGTATCTGCATCAGCAGGTATCGCAGCAGCAATGGTAGAGATGAACAATCCGCTTCATGCAAAGTATGTTCAGAAGGCGTTAAAAGGCATTTTAGATAATGTTTCCGCAGATGGAAGAGTATTGAACGTATCAGGCGGTACAGCATGTTATGAAAGACCGCGAGGGATATATGGGCGTACCGAAGGCTTGGATCCAGGGATGGGGACAAGGTCTGCGCTGGCATTCTTTTACTGCAAATTTTTAAACGACAGCAAAAAAGCAGCAGTAATCTTTATGCTATACAATATGATAATGTGACAACCCGAAACGGTATGGCCTGCGAAAGTGGGCTGTGCCGTTTTTTGTGTGGCAACCCGGAAGTGTGTGTGGTGCAACCCGGAAGTGTGTGGAGTCCGTGAGGTTACAAGGTGCAACCCGGAAGTTTTACGAGCGCGGTTCGCCGATTGTTTTGTCGGCCTCTCTTTTCCGCAGGTACCTGTATTTATTATCTTAAGTTACTTTGAAAGTCCTGCTACAACGTTCGGCCTCGTAAAATCAAATCGGTTCACCGCGGATTTATAGGGTACGGTAATTACAGCAAAGATCGAAAACATTACACCGAAGGGCATTTGTTGCATGACGCATGAACTGTAAAGGGCCTTGAAATATGCGAAAAATTGACTTTACTTGATATTATATTTATAATATACTTGGATTGAAAGTACAAAAGTAAGTATATAAGAGTATATAAGAAAAAACGTGAGGAATAGAGCATGCAGATGTTTCAAATAGGTGACTGGGTTACGCAGTATAGTGTAGGATATTGGCAAGTTGTTGATATCAAAGCGAAATATGCAGAGGAAGATAGCGGTTATGGAAAGCAATTTTGGAAAAAAGGAGAGCAAATTGGAAAGTGGGTCTTTTCTGAAAAAAGCTTTTACACCCAAAATGAAGATTTCAAATAAGGAGCGAGTGTGTAGATGGAGAGTGGTGCAAACCAGTATCCATTGAGAAAAAATATGAAATTGAGCAATATTTTAAGGAACATCCAAAAGACTGGAATCGTTTTTGAGTGCTTCAGTTGTGATTAAACCAACCATAGAGCCAATTTGGCTGAATCTTTCAAATGAATATGTGATAAAGCTTGAAAAACTTTTAACAGAGCTTCCAAAACCATTCACTGCGGATATGCTTAGGAAGCTCTTTGATCAAAATGGTATTCAGGTTACGTTTCCACCGACATCACACATCCTTTATCTTTTTTGTAATTCGTGGGAGATGGATGAAAAATATAATTTGCTCTATTTTGCAACAAAATTAAACAAAGTGGGAGAGAGCAAAGAACAATAAAGTTTATGCAGAGTGTAATGACACTATATTGGAAAGAAAGGAGGAGCAGGGTACCACGCAGTATCCTGCGGATGCAGATGGATAATAAGTTAATGCTGCCAACTGGAATTGAAGATTTTAAAGAAATACGAACAGATGGTTATTATTATGTTGATAAAACGGCATTGATTGAGCAGGTTCTTGACAAAAGAAGCAAGGTGACATTGTTTACTCGTCCGCGGCGTTTTGGCAAAACATTGAACATGAGTATGCTGCGATACTTTTTTTGAAACAGGAACAGATTCAAAATTATTTAATGGACTTTATATTTCACAAAATGCAGAGCTGTGCGAAAAATATATGGGAAAATATCCTGTTATTGCAATCAGTTTAAAAAGGTGTGGATGCAGATTCCTATACGAAAGCAAAAGCACAGATTATCAAAATAATTAACAGGGAAGCTAGACGTCACCGCCTTCTTTTAAAAAGCGAAAAGCTGGATTCTTTTGATAAAGAATTGCTAACACAGCTTTTAAGCAGAAATATGGAAGAGGATACAATCACAAGCAGTCTTCAGGAGCTTACAGAATTATTGGAGGCACATTTTTCAAAAAAGGTAGTTGTGCTGATTGATGAATATGATGTACCATTGGCGAAAGCATATGAAAATGGTTATTACAATGAAATTGTTCTTTTAATCCGAAATTTGTTTGGAAATGTTTTGAAAACAAACGACAGCCTTGCATTTGCAGTGTTGACAGGATGCTTACGAATTGCGAAGGAAAGTATTTTACTGGTCTGAATAATTTTAAAGTCTATTCCATCACGAATACAGAGTTTGACGAAACCTTTGGATTTACAAATGAGGAAGTTAGGAAAATGCTTGTCTATTATGGATTAGATAGTCATTTTGAGGAAGTAAAGGCATGGTACGATGGCTATCGCTTTGGCAATGCAGACGTGTATTGTCCATGGGATGTTGTTAACTATTGTGAGGATCATAAGGAGAATACGAATGCTGAACTTCAGAATTATTGGATGAATACCAGCGGGAATGAGGTTATTCAGCATTTTGTTGACAGTATGAACGATCCGCATATGTTGACGAAAAGCGAACTGGAATTATTGGTAAGTGGTGATACGGTTGTTAAACAGGTGGATGAAATGATAACTTATAAGGAATTGTATTCCAATATTGATAATATGTGGAGTACACTCTTTATGACAGGATATTTAACACAGCGTGGAAAAGAGCCAGATGGACGTTATCATTTAGCAATTCCAAACCGCGAGATTTGTGATTGTATGGTTCGCCGTGTATTAGCACTATTTAAAAGATCCGTTTCTCAAATCGAGAACTTCTTAGAAGTTTTTGCAACGCAATGTTAGCATCTGATGCTAGTACTATGGAGCACGCATTGACAGAGTATATGGGAAAAACAATCAGTATTCGTGATTCTTTTGCCAAGTCGATTCGTGAAAATTTTTATCATGGATTACTAATTGGCATTCTCGGATCACAGGGGGCTTGGAAGGCTACGTCAAATAAGGAATCTGGTGATGGCTTTAGCGATATTTTAATTGAAGTCAATGAAGATGATTTGCGCATTGGAATGGTATTGGAGCTGAAATATAGCAAAACAGAAAACGCACTTGATAAGGAATGCGATGATGCACTGCAGCAGATCGAAGATAAAAATTATGATCAAGAGTTGCGTGAGAAGGGATATACAAAGATATTGAAATATGGCATTACATTTTATCACAAGAAATGCCGTGTCAAAACATCTTTTGTCCCAACATCATGACATGATTATATTGTAAATAAAGATCACATTGATGACAGCTTGGGTGTCAATCTACATCTAAGCTAAAGAAGCATTTATCAGACCAGGGGGATAGTGCAATAGCTGAATCAATGTCTTATCTTAATGACATTGAGCAATATTTTAAGTTACGTAGAGGAAATATTTGGTGAGCCGTTTGACAGAGATGTAATTATTACAGAAGAACTTAGAAGTTGATACTAGGAGGAACCTTATGAAAAAATTTCGTTTTGCTATTTTAGGAGCAGGTCATATTGCAAGGCAGTTTTGTGATGCCGTATCGAGAATTGATGGATGCGAGGTATGTGCAGTTGCCAGTAAAAGTCTTGCGCGAGCAGAAAATTTTGCAAAAGAGAATGGTGTTGAAAGCTATTATGATGATTATGAGATGTTATTGGAGAAAGAAAGACCAGATTGTGCCTATATTGCAGTGACAACAAATGATCATTATCGCTTGAGTGTGCTCTGCGTAAATCACAGCGTACCAGTTTTGTGTGAGAAAGCGATGTTTCAAAATTCAGAGGAAGCGAAGAACTTGTATACGCTAGCGAGTGAGAAAAAGATTTTTGTCATGGAAGCTTTGTGGAGTCGGTATCTTCCTGCTGTGCAACAGGCAAAAAGATGGGTGGAACAAGAAAAGATCGGAATGCCAACTGTTTTGCAGTGTAATATTGGATTTGTAGCGCCAGATGACAAAGAAAATCGGTATTTTAATCCAAAGTTGGGAGGTGGCGCGACAAAGGATATCACGGTCTATGCATATGAAATCACGACGTTTATTTTAAATCAAGCAATTAAAAATATATCCGTGTCGGCAACTTGGAGCGATACCGGTGTCGATGTTACAGACCATGTTGCCATTTGCTTTGAAGATACATTTGCTGATTTGCTGACAAGCTTTGTTGCACAGTTAGAGGAGCAGATGGTAATTTATGGCCGATTTGGAAGAATCGTTCTTCCACATCCTCACTATGCATCAGAGGCATATTTGTATGGAAATGACGGGGAATTAAAAGAGCATTTTGTAGATCAAGAAACGAAAAATGGTTTCGTCTATGAGATTCAGGATGCAATTCACTGTATTCAAGCTGAAAAACTGGAAAGTGATGTTGTGCCGTGGAAGGATACACTGGCATGTGCAAAATTGTTTGACAAGATCAATGCGTTTTGCGATGAAAAAGCATTGAAAACGATCGAAGATATTGAAGCAGTGCCAGAGGAAACAAGAGCGGAATTATGAAAATGAATATCTGGAATCCGTGGCATGGATGTAACAAATACAGCGAAGGCTGTGATCACTGCTATATGTACTACTTAGATGCACAGAGGGATCAAGATGGAAGTTTGATATATAAAACCAAAACGAATTTTAATCTTCCCTTAAAGAAAACACGTCAGGGAATCTACAAAATACCGTCTGGAACAATGCTGCATGTGTGCATGACGTCTGATTTTTTTCTGGAAGAGGCAGATGTCTGGCGTGATGAAATATGGGATATGATTCGGATTCGTTCGGATGTTTCTTTTTGGATTCAGACCAAAAGAGCCGGGCGAATCCAGCAGTGTCTTCCATTCGATTGGAATGATGGCTGGGAGAATGTAATACTTTGTGTCACGACGGAAAATCAAAAAAGAGCCGATGAAAGATTGCCGATATTACTTGATATTCCTGCAAAACACAAGGCTTTTATGGTTGCACCGATTTTATCTGAGGTGCATGTTGAATCTTATCTTGCAACAAAGCAATTTGAACAAGTTCTTTGTGATGGAGAAAACTATGACGGAAATCGTCCCTGCCGATATGAGTGGGTAAAATCGCTACATGATCAGTGTGAAAAGGAAAATGTTCGATTTGACTTTATCGGAACAGGCAATGTATTTGTTAAAGATGGAAAAGTTTATCGTATACCGAAAGCATACCAAAGTGTACAGGCAAAGCGTTCTGGTTTGTCGTATCCGTCTGGAGAGACCGAATGATTCCAATACAGCCGCGATGCAAAACTTGTAAAAGAAGATATAGTTGTAATGGATGCCATTGGTGTGGAAAATGTGGAGGAAAATGAAAAGTATAACTTCCTATTGTCCTGCTGATGAGCCATATATCAGGAGTGAAGCTGTTTCAGATTGGTCTTGGAACACCTGCTTCAAGCTTGATTTAAGAAAAGAGAAAGCAAATGATTGGGTGTTGATTTTGAAAAAAGGCAGAGTCACGATAAAGATACGATAAAATAATCGAGAGGAAAAATTATGGAGAAGCAAATTGAAATCAGAAG
>ENA-OQDC01001549-OQDC01001549.1-human-gut-metagenome-genome-assembly--contig:-NODE-1549-length-11185-cov-3.550190_pt1 | contig 11185 bp, 8 predicted proteins | sample MGYA00242770_ERZ504601 | MGnify/ENA primary metagenome ERZ504601 (study PRJEB26092, sample SAMD00036305) | human gut metagenome | host: Homo sapiens | study: EMG produced TPA metagenomics assembly of...
TCGCGGCGCGGGCCCAATCGTCGGCGGTAGGCTCAACGTAATCCTCGCCGCGGCCCGGGGCCGAACAGTTCGACCGTGTCGGCCCTCGTGAACGCCGAGTTCGGCGGCGGATCCGTGCAGGTCCACGATGAACTGGTCCATGCACACGCGGCCGCACACGCGGTAGATCTTCGGGCCTTCGGTGGTCATGATGCGCACCGGGCCGCCCGGCTTCTCCACGTGCTTGGCACCTTCCATATCGAAACCGGAAGCGGAGCGGTGGATGCCATCGGCGTAGCCCAGCGGCACAATAGCGGTCGAGGTGTTGTCCGGGGTCAGGTAGGTGCGGCCATAAGAGATGCCATGGCCGGCCTCCACATCCTTGACGGTGCCGAGCTGCGCCTGCAGGCGCATGGCCGGGGTCAGATGCCAGTCGCGCGGGGTGCCCATCGCGGGATCGGGCTCGTAGCCGTACAGGCCGATGCCGGGGCGGGTAAGTTCGAAGTGAATCTCCGGGCGGTCCAAAGTGGCCGCCGTGTTGGCCAGGTGACGGATCTCCGGCGGAATGCCGGCCTGTTCCATGCGGCGCGTGAAGTCCTTGAATGTTTCGATCTGGCGGTCGGTGGAGGACACGAATTCGGACACATCGGGCGAATCGGCCACGGCGAGATGGCTCCACTGACCCACAATATGCAACACGCCCTCTTTGGCGAGCGGCACGAGTTTGGCGAGCGCGGCGTCGAATCCGGCCGGTGTGAAACCGTTGCGACCGAAGCCGGAATCGACCTTGACGTGTACGCGGGCGGGCTTGCCGAGCTTGCGTGCGGCGGCGGCCACCGCGTCGATGCCGGGCAGGGAGCCGACCGATACGTCGATGTCGGCGGCGATCAGCTCGTCGAACGGGACTTCGGTGCCGTTGTATACCCAAGTCAAAATATGGCAGCGGTCGGGGCCGATGCCGAGCTTGCGCAGCAGCAACGCTTCGTGCGACTGCGCGGTGCCGAGCCATGTGGCGCCGCCGGCGAGCGCGGCCAGGGCGGCGGGCAGCAGTCCGTGGCCGTAGGCGTCGGCCTTGACCACACCCATCACCGCCGTGCCGGAGTTCGGACCGCCGACCACGGAGACCAGGTGGGCCATGTTGTCGCGCATGGTTTTGAGGTCCACGATGGCCTGTGCGGGGTATTGGCGGCGGGCGGCCGCATAGTTGGCCTTGCCCTGCTCGGACGAGAATGCGATTTCAGGTGCTGCGTTCATGCTCATAGGCACCTATTGTTGCGCGAGAATGTGACGTGTAGTCGCAATCGTCTGTTTTCGCCCGGCAGTCGTACACTAATGACCGATATGCGGTTTCTCGGAAGCCGCCTTTGATTCCCGGCGTTGAGGCGTGCCGGGATCCCGGAAATCCGTCCGGTTCAGCCCCATAATCCTAGATTTCATGAGAGAAGAACATGGATCTGTTTCGTAAGAAAAGCGTGGATCAGCTTGTCGCCGAATCCACTCCCCTCAAGCGCACGATGCGCACCTTCGATCTGACGATGCTCGGCATCGGCGCGATCATCGGCACCGGTATCTTCGTGCTCACCGGCAAGGGCGCGCTGACCGCCGGCCCGGCCCTGTCCGTATCGTTCCTGCTGGCCGCCGTCTGCTGCGGTTTTGCCGGTCTGTGCTACGCCGAGTTCGCCGCCATGGCCCCGATGTCCGGCTCGGCCTACTCCTATGCCTATCTGGCGTTCGGCGAGCTCATCGCCTTCGTGATCGGCTGGGATCTGATTCTGGAGTACGCCCTGCAGGCGGCCACAGTGTCCGCCGGCTGGTCGGGCTACTTCAACAAACTGCTGGAAGGCTTCGGCCTGCACCTGCCGGTCGAGCTGACCGCCGCCTACGGCACCAACCCGGACGTCACCACCTACTTCAACCTGCCCGGTTTCGTCATCGTGCTCATCATCACGTGGGTGCTCTCCATCGGCATCAACCAGACCAAGCGCACCAATGACGTGATGGTGCTCATCAAGCTCGCCATCATCGTGCTGTTCATCGTGTGCGCCGTGTGGTATGTCAAGCCGTCCAACTGGCAGCCGTTCTCCCCGTACGGCATCTACACTTTCCAGCCCGGCTCCACCCAGCCGTACGGCATCGTGCCGGCCGCTTCCATCGTGTTCTTCAGCTTCATCGGCTTCGATGCCGTGTCCTCTTCCGCTGAGGAGACCATCAACCCGAACAAGACGCTGCCGCGCGGCATTCTGCTGTCCCTGGCCGTTTCCACCGTGCTCTACGTCATCATGACCCTGATCATGACCGGCGTGGTGCCCTACAAGGAGTTCGCCAAGTACATCGACGCCCCGGTGGCCGGCGTGATTCTGGAGACCGGCATGAACTGGCTCGCGGTGATCGTGAACCTGGGCGCCCTCATCGGCATGACCACGGTGATGCTCGTGCAGCTGTACGGCCAATCCCGTATCTGCTACGCCATGAGCCGTGACGGCCTGTTCCCGAAGTTCTTCGGCCACGTGCACGAGAAGTACCGTACCCCCGTTCAAGGGCACCTGGTTCTTCGGCTCTGCTGACCGCGTTCGCCGGCGGCTTCATCAACATCAACGTGCTGTTCGAGCTGGTGAACATCGGTACGCTGTCCGCGTTCATCATCGTGTCGGCCGGTATTCTATGGATGCGCAAGACCCAGCCGAATGCGCCCCGCGGCTTCCGCGCGCCGGGCGTGCCGGTCACCCCGATTCTGGCCATCGTATTCTGCTTCGTGCTCATCGCCGGTCTCAACTGGGAGACCTGGGTGCGTTTCGCCGTCTGGTTCGGTCTGGGCCTGATCGTGTACTTCGGCTACAGCCGCAAGCGCTCCAAGCTCGGCCTTGAGCAGAAGGCCGGGGCTGACGCCAAGGTCGCTGCGACTGAGGACTGAGGTCTATCGGCTGACCGATAGCCGATGGCTGCTTTCGTGAAAACCGTACGCTGAGTTACTTTCAGCGTACGGTTTTTGCGATATGCACGAGTTTGAACGGGCGGCCGACGGACCGTACGTGCGCGACGACGTGGACCTTACCTGACCAGCTCCACCGCGGAACCGAACACGCTGGCGACAGCCACACTCACCACTCGTGGCGCTGATAGGCGATTCTGGTGGTGTCGACCGGCCGGTCGAGCAGCTGGATCAGACCGCAACGGGCGAAGCCGGAGCTTTCGAGCACGTGCTGCATGGCCTTGTTATTGGGGTGGGTGTCGGCGCGCACGTTGCCGTAGTGCTTCAGGGCCCACCTGATACAGTCGCGGGCCGCGTGGCGCACCAGACCGGATGCGGCGATGCGGTGGATGGTCACATAGGCGTCGTTGTCCAGCCAGGCGCCGTCGATATGCGCGTAGGTGGGATCCTCGCCCGTGCACAGGGCGAACTGGGCCAGAATGCGTTCGTGGCCATTGCAGGTGTCGACCAGCAGCATCGTACGCTGGTTGGCGATGTCGTCCTCAATCACCGATTCACGCGGAATTCGTTGCCCCACTGGGTGGGGTTGCGTTGGCGGCCATCAACGCGCGTGCGCGTGCGTAGATTTTATGCATCTGCGGCAGATCGCGCATGGTGGCGTGGCGGAAACGGCGGCCTGTCGCCTTGTTTGCAGCGTTCGACTGAGTCACTTCTCACCTCTCCGACATGCCGGGTTGCCGGCACGGTGACCGGCGATTAACTGACGGCCAACCTACCATGCCGTAGGCACAAGAAATCCCCTCCGCGTTGCATGACGGACACTAATAAACAATGGCTTCCGTCCGCAGGAGCCGGACAGTCCAGCCGAGTTGAGGACAGCCACCCTCAGTCGGCTTCGCCCCCGGCTCCCGCCAGCGGGAGCCGAATCAGAATTGAATCGAATCAGACGAATCAGACGACCTTGCGCTCGAACGGGTCGGAACTGATGCCTTCCTCAAGGATCTGCTTGGCCCATTCCTTGGCGGCGAACAGGCTGTGGTCGCGATAGTTGCCGCAGCTCTTCTCGGTGGTGGCGGGCACGTCATCCCATGTGGCCTTGTATGCGATGAACTCCAACGATTCCTTCAACGCCTTGGCCACATCCTCGGTGGAGTGGGTGCCCCAGGTCAGCAGGTGGAAGCCGGTGCGGCAGCCGAACGGCGAGCAGTCGATGTAGCCGGGAATGCGTTCACGCAGCAGCACGGCGATGGTGTGTTCGATGGTGTGCAGGCCGCCGGTGGGGATGGCCTGCTCGTTCGGCTGGGTCAGGCGCAGATCGTAATTGGAGATCACGTCGCCGTGAGGGCCCGTTTCGGTGTCGATGTAACGCACGTACGGCGCCTTGACCTTGGTGTGATCAAGCTGGAATGATTCGACGACGGGCTTTTCGGCCTTGTCTTCTGCCATGCTGTTGCCTTTCTACTTGCTGAGTGTTCGGTCATGAAGTATCGAACAGTCATCGTAGTCGCGCCAGCCCAAGAACGCCCGCAAATACTCCGCGGTTCGCTATAGGAGATTGTTATGACGCACTCCCGGCATTGAACGAGGCGATGGCTTGCATGAAGCGCTGGCCGTAGAGGTCGAGCTTGTGTTGACCGACGCCGTTGACCGCCAAAAATTGCGCGTTGGTAACCGGCTTGATGCGGGCCATGTCGCGCAAGGTCTTGTCGGAGAACACGATGTACGGCGGCTTGCCGATTTCCTGGGCGATGGTGCGTCGCAGTTCGCGTAGCTTCTGGAACAGCGATTCCTCGTCATCGTCCGGGATATACGAGCCCAGCGCATCGCCGGGAACATTGGCGGAATCGGCAGTATCAGCCACTCCCCCGCTCCGACCGGAACCGGCCGCCGCCGACTTGCGTTCCACCCGTTTGATCTCATAGTGGAAGTCGGGAGCGGCGGTTTCGGCCGCCCGCGCACCGAACATGACGATTGGCATACGCCCTTCGGCGATTGACAGGTACCCGTCCGTGGCCATCTGGCTCAACACGTCGCGCACGCGAGCCTCGTTCACGTCCTTGAGCATGCCGAAGGTGGGCATCCGCTCCGGGTTCAGCCATGCCAGATCCTGTGCCCGCGAGCCGCGTAGAATCTTGACGATTTTGCCGGAACCGACGCGCTGCCCCACGTCATGCACGCACCGGCTGATCGCCTGCGCCACGCGGGTCACGTCGATGGTCTCGAACGTGCTTTCGCAGTTCGAGCAGGCACCGCATTTGCCGGACTGCGAAGAGTCCGCCGCAATGTCTTCACCCGCCGTGGAACCAGCATTCGGCGACAATTCCTGACCGAAATACCGGGTCATATACCGGTGCAGGCAGTCGGTGGTGCGGCAGTAGCCGACCATACCGTCCAGCAGCCGGCGCTGACTGGCGACGATTTCCTGCTCTTCGGGAGTCAATCGTTCGTTCTCATAATCGTTATCCAGCAACCGACGCCGGGTGACGATGTCTGACTCATTCCACAGCAGCGTGCATCGGCTGGGCTCGCCGTCACGGCCCGCGCGGCCGGCCTCCTGATAGTAGGCCTCAATGGATTCGGGCAGATTGTGGTGGATGACGTAACGCACGTTGGACTTATCGATGCCCATGCCGAACGCGTTGGTGGCCACGACCACCGGCACCTTGTCGGTGATGAAGTCGCGCTGGGCCGCCTCACGCGCGTCCGGCGACATGCCGCCATGGTAGGCAACGGCCGGATGCCCCATCTGGTTCAGCGTGTCGGTGAGCGCTTCGGTGGTCTTGCGGGTGGCGCAGTAGACGATGCCGGATTCGTCCGGATGGTCGGCCACATACCGCGCCACCCATGCGGCCTTGTATTTGGTTTCCAGTTTGACCACATCAAAATACAGGTTCGGCCGGTCGAATCCGGTAACGGTGACGGCCGGATTCCGCAATCCCAGCAGCCCCACGATGTCCCGGCGCACCCGTTCGGTGGCGGTGGCGGTGAACGCACCCACCGGTGGACGCTGCGGCAGCCCGGCGATGAAATCGCCGATACCTAAGTACGACGAGCGGAAGTCCTGACCCCACTGGGAGACGCAGTGGGCTTCGTCCACGGCGATCAGCGAGATCGGCGTACGGGCGGCAAAGTCGCGGAATCGCCCGGTTTCCAAGCGTTCCGGGGCCACGTACAGCAGTTTGATCTGCCCGGCGGCGGCTTGGGCGAACACCATCGCCTGCTCGTCGGGAGTTTGAGTGGTATTGATGAACGCGGCCGGCAGACCGAGGTCGTTCAGCGCATCGACCTGGTCGCGCATCAGGGAAATCAAGGGAGATATGACCAAAGTCATACCCGGGCTGAGCGCGGCGGGAATCTGGTAGCACACGGACTTGCCTGCGCCGGTGGGCATCACGCCCAAGACATCGCGTCCGGCAAGCAAAGCCTCGACAATTCCTTGCTGTCCGGGCCTAAACGAGTCATAGCCGAAGTATCGTGTGAGCGCCTCCAGCGCCGCCTGATGTGCTGTCATAAACGACCAGTGTAGGCCGACCGCGGCTGGATTTCAGCGTATAACGGAATACCTCGCAACGATGTACGTAGCCCTTCCGTATTATTATGCGTCAAGGAACGTTATTCCCGGCATATCGCACGATATGCCGCTTTGAGAGAACTAAGACGGGGCATTTTATGGCCAACGATACATTTTCCTTCTCCTCTCCTGACGATCAGGAGACGGCGGTGCTGCAGCCTGTGGCCACCGATGGGCTGTTCGCAGCCGCGGATTCAGGTACCGCCACACCACAGCAAAGTGACAATGGCACCAATAACCATGCCGATAATACAGCCTATGTGGGTGAACATGTTATGGCATCTACCACCGCTAAATCACATGGCAAGGCCGCACGGATTGCCATCATAACCATATTTGCAGTGTTGCTTGCCGCATTAATAGCCTATTTCTTCGTCGGACGTTGGTACTTCCAAGACAAGGCTGCGCCCGGTGTTCATTTGGGCAATGTCTCTGTCATGGGCCAGACCCGCGAAGAACTTGCGAATACTGTGAAGCAGCGGCTGAATAACACCACGGTGACGTTCACCGCCGAAGGCAACAGCGTCAAAGCCTCGCTGAAGGACCTTGGCGTCACCGTCGACACGGATAAAACCGTGGATGCGCTGTTGAACGCGAAGACCGGCGACGTGGCCAAGCTCAATATTTTCGATCAGCCGCATATCGCTCTGACCGCCACCACGGACAAAGAGACTGCCGAACAATTCGTCACCGCCGGCCTAGTCGATGAGGCCGACCGAGCGCAGATTGCCACCGTTGTCTACAACAAGAGCACCAAACAGTTCGACTACACCGCGGGTCAGGACGGCAAGGGCCCGGATACCAATGTTGTCAATGCTGCAGTCAAGGAGGCCGTCGCGACCCCGGGCGAAAATGCGACGGTGCCGGTCAAGCTACAGACTGCAAAGAATCCGATTGATGACGCGAGCGCACAGCAAACACAGTTTGACGCCAATGCCAAGCTTGGCCTCAAACTGACCGTGGACAACGGCGTGAACAAGAGCGTCACCATCCCGGCCGATACCATTGCCTCATTCCTCAAGCCCACGGTGAATAAGGCGGGTGGCACCATGAGTCTGGTAGTCGACCGCGATGCCATCACCAAGTACGTCACCAGTGACAGCGTAACCAAAGAACTGACTGTTCCCAAGGTGACACGCGAGGTCTACATCACGCCGAAAGACGAAGGCGGCGTGGAAATTGGTGCCGATAAGACACTCGGTGTGGATGGTATTGAAGTGACTGGTGCCGGGGACGCCCCCGAACGTCTGGCTACCGCCATCGAGCAGAACCAGTCCACTGATTCCACTGTGGCTGTGAAAGACAGCCCATATGATGTCAAGCAGGTCGAGGTGCCTCATAACTTCGATACGGCAGATGGCGATAAGTGGGTTCATGTTGATCTGACGAACCAGACTGCCACTGCATATCAGGGCACCACGGTGGTCAAGAAGTTCAACATCGCTTCTGGCAAGCCCACCGCCGATGGTTCCATGCTGTCCGATACCGGCACGTTCTACGTGTATCTCAAGTACGAATCGCAGACCATGGTTGGCGAAGGCTACAACCAGCCAGGCACGCCGTGGATTTCCTACTATAACGGCGGCGAGGCCCTGCACGGTGTTCCTGCATACATGTGGGGCGAGCACCCCATCTATGTGCAGCAGGGTATCCCAGGCTCGCACGGCTGCATCAACATGCAGGTGGCCGACGCCAAGTGGATGTACGACTTTGCCACCATCGGCACTCGTGTGGTCGTTGATGGCACCACACCGACTTCCGGTCAGGCGTTGCGCCCGGCTGGTGCGGATGCCACTGGATGGCAGGGCGGCAACGCCAGCTGATTCAATATGTTTAATCGATAACGGAAAATCCCCGACCATTGTGGGCCGGGGATTTTTGTAGGTACCAATCGATAGCGAGTCCGCCGATAAGCGTGGTGGCACCGTCAATACGGTGCCACCAGTACCGTCAGTACGGTCAGATACGATCCAACGCCTGCTTGAGATCGGCGATAAGGTCGTCGGCGTTCTCGATACCGACCGAAATACGCACCAGATTGGCGGGCACCTGCAGGGTGGTGCCGGCCACGGAGGCGTGGGTCATGGCGGCGGGCACCTCGATGAGGCTTTCCACACCGCCGAGCGATTCGGCCAGTGTGAAGATCTGCGTGTGGTCCACGAAGTGCTTGGCCGCCTCGGCGCCGGCCGCGAGCTGCACGGAGACGATGCCGCCGAAGCCGCCGTGCATCTGGCGGGCGGCGATTTCATGACCCGGGTGGGACTCGAGGCCCGGGTACCAGACGCGCTCAATCACATCAGAGGGCTGGGATTCGAGCCATTCGGCCACCTTCAGGGCGTTGGCACTGTGGCGCTTGACGCGCAGATCCAGGGTCTTCAGGCCGCGGATGTCCAGCCAGGAGTCGAACGGGGACGGCACCGCGCCGGCCGCGTTCTGCAGGAAGGCGACCTTCTCGCGGGTCTCCTCATCGTTGACCACCACGGCACCGCCGACCACGTCGGAGTGGCCGCCGATGTACTTGGTGGTGGAGTAGACCACCACATCGGCGCCATCGGCCAGCGGATGCTGAAGGGCGGGCGAGGCGAAGGTGTTGTCGACCGCGACCTTGGTGCCGTACTTGTGGGCGACTTCGGTGGTGACCGCGATGTCGGTGATGTTGAGCAGCGGGTTGGACGGGGTCTCGATCCACACATACTGGTAGTGCTTGGAGGCCAATGCGGTTTCCACGGCTTTCAGATCGGTGATGTCCACCACGTCGAGGCCCACACCCCACGGCACGAACACCTTGGACAGCAGACGGTAGGTGCCGCCGTACACGTCGTTGCCGAGCAGGATGTTGTCGCCGGGCTTGATGGTGGAGCGCAGCAGCACGTCGATGGCGGCCAAGCCCGAGGAGAAGCTCAGCGCGTACTTGCCGCCTTCCACGGCGGCGAGCTGCTCGTCGAAGCTGGTGCGAGTGGGGTTGATGGAGCGAGAGTAGTCGTGGCCTCCCCTGAGGCCCAACACGCCATCCTGCTTGAAAGTGGAGGTGGCGAAGATCGGCGTGACGACCGCACCGGTGGTCGGGTCGGGCTCCTGGCCGGCGTGGATGGCGCGAGTGGCGATGTCGGTGTTGGCGAACTTGGCGTTGTATTCAGCGGACATGATATTGGGTTCCTTTCGGGATCGTTCCGTATTCGAAGGTAGAACAGGTGCGGTTGGTTAGTGCGGATGTTGGTATTGATTCTTTGATAGCTAGTTATGGAGTCCGTCCCCAGCTCCCTCATCAGAGGGAGCTCCGTTAAGGTACTGCTCGGCGAGGGAGGGCTTGCTGGTGCGCTCCACGATGTCGCCGTAGCCGTTGGCACGCATCCAGTCGTCGTTGAAGATCTTCTCCAAGTAGCTGCGGCCGGAATCAGGGGCGAGCACCACCACGATCTGGTTCTCGTCCAAATCATTGGCAAGCGCGTACTTGATGGCGCTGGCCACGGCCATGCCGGACGAGCCGCCGACCAGCAGCGCCTCCTCGCCGGCCAGACGGCGGGTCATTTCAAAGGCTTCGGCGTCGGACACGCGCACGATGTCGTCGGTGATGTTCCGGTCGAAGGCCTTGGGATAGAAGTCCTCCCCTACGCCCTCGATATCGTACTGGTGGACTTCGTCGCGTGAGGAAGCGGAGTAGATGGAGCCTTCCGGGTCGGAGCCGATGACCTTGACCGCGCCGTTGGAGGCTTCCTTGAGGTACTTGCCGGTGCCGGAGATGGTGCCGCCGGTGCCGATGCCGGCCACGAAGTGCGTGACCTTGTGGTCCGTAGCCTCCCAGATCTCGGGGCCGGTGGTGTAGTAGTGGCTCAGCGGGCCGTTCGGGTTGTCGTACTGGTTCGGGCGGAAGCCGCCGGGAATCGTGTTGGCCAGTCGTTCGGCGACCTGGTAGTAGGAGCGCGGGTCGTCCGGGCCGGCGTCGGTCGGTGTGACGATGACTTCGGCACCGTAGGCGCGCAGCACCGCGCGCTTGGATTCGGAAACCTTGTCCGGCAGGGTGAAAATCGTGCGGTAGCCGCGCTGCTGGGCGACCAGGGCCAGGCCGACGCCGGTGTTGCCCGAGGTGGGCTCGACGATCACGCCGCCGGGCTTCAGCTGGCCGGACTGTTCGGCGGCGTCGATGATGCGCTCGGCGATGCGGTCCTTGGAGGAGCCGCCGGGGTTGAAGTATTCGACTTTGACGGCGATGGTGGCTTTGACGCCGGCCGCCTGCGGGATGTGGTTGAGCTTGACGAGCGGGGTGTTGCCGATGAGTTCTGCGAGGCTGTTGTGGATGGTCATGTGAAGTCCTTCGTTGCTGGGGTTGTGGGGTTTTGCTGCGTTGCGTTCGTGAACCGACGTTCCCAGACGAATGGACTGTGGCTTTGGTTTGAAAATCGAGTATTCCCGCTCACTGTACGGTGAATCCGAAAAGTGAATCAGTTTTTCATGTTAACCACGGCTCGCGCGTTACACGGTTACGCTCGTGCCATCGATTTCATGAAAATTCATGCGACAGATTTGCCGCGATTCGAATGCTCTATCTCAAGTTATGCGTCACTGACCGCTCGCCCAGGGGCGTCGGTTAGCGACAACAACATGAGATAATCTGCATGTCTCACACCATAGCACAACCCGCGACAAGCGCGTGTCGCCGGCGGCCTCGGCTCCCCTCCCTGAGGGGAGCTGGCCGCGAAGCGGACTGA
>ENA-OQDC01001550-OQDC01001550.1-human-gut-metagenome-genome-assembly--contig:-NODE-1550-length-11183-cov-4.898517_pt1 | contig 11183 bp, 11 predicted proteins | sample MGYA00242770_ERZ504601 | MGnify/ENA primary metagenome ERZ504601 (study PRJEB26092, sample SAMD00036305) | human gut metagenome | host: Homo sapiens | study: EMG produced TPA metagenomics assembly of...
ATGCACAAACATTACAATATAAACTTACAGAATATAATATTGATAATATAGCGTATACATCAAAATATTTTTATGGAACATTATATTTAGTTATAAAAGACTATCAAAATAATTATTTTATTAATATGCTTGTTTATGAGATACCCAAAGATGATATGACAAAGATAAACACTAGGATTTATTCTGAAATAGATCTACTGCATACATATAATAAACAAATTAATGTATTACCAGAGTTTGATGCAAATCAAATGAAAGAATATTATAGTTTGAAAAATAAAATCAAAGAAATTTTTAAACAATAAGATTTATGATATTGAAAAAATCTATGAATGGATTGATCATGTTCGGAAGCTAGGAAGTGAATGGAGTTTGAAGAAAATTAAGTAAATATGATAAAAGGTAAAGATAAAAAAGAATCTAATGAATATGGTAAATCAATAAAATAAAAAAAGTTCATTCCAAAATTGGTACTACAAGTTGCACAAAACATCCCCTCAATCAACGAAAGTTATTGAGGGGATTGCTGGTTATAATGGAACGGATACATTGGTCCTACCGTCATTTTCTGGAAAATAGCATTACACATTGAATGAATAGAAATAATCTGCTAAAATAAACATAACGAATACATAATACAAAATACAAGAAATGAAAGAGGAGAATACAATGATTCATCTGTTAGGAACTATCGCAATGATCTTAGTCTTAAGCTTAATGATCGCTGGGCTTTTAAAATTAAATTACAAAGATTTATGGGTATCAGAAGATAAAAAATGTTAATGAACCAGAAGTAAGAACACTAAGAAGTTGTTAATAAAGAATAAGTAATCTAAAGGAAAAGGAGTCAGAGAAATCTGGCTTCTTATTTTTATGCGGCAAATAAAACATTTCACACCAAATAAAGAACCATTCACGCCATATAAAGTTACTCTTTCAGAAAATATGTTAATGTAAAACCGATAATAGGGAAATCAAGGGACAATAGTTTAATAAAAAGGGATTATAACGTTTACATATTTATGAGAGGAGTGAGTATGATGAAAAGGGACAAGAACTGTTCAAAGCTGCTTTTAGGTTTCGCTGTATGTATGCTGTTTGTTTTCACAGCAGGATTTCATAACAGGATTTCATAACAGAGAAACCAGTGTAGGTGCAACAGGGGTAAGTGATAAATATGCAGATGCATCAGTATATGGACAGAAGTTTATGGAGCAATGTTGTCCGGGAATTGAACCAATTGGAGAGGTGTATATTACAGGCGGCATTATGGAACCGAAGTATACCCAGCGTGTTCCTGTATACTCTGTGGCGAAGGATACAGAGATTCAGGGACGTAAGATTCAGTCAAAGTATCTGCCACAGGGAAACATTCAGAATCTCAAGGAGATTTATGAGTCAATAACAGGATTCAGAGAGTTTGAATGGATCAATGGAGAATATCAGGCATCAGGGGGAGAGAAGGAATATGTTGTAGCATACGATAAGTACAATATTATTTTCTGGAGTAATGGATACAGGGCTTTTGGGGCTTCACCAGCAATGTGCCACCAGTCAGATATTATGATGTCACACCCACCAGGATTTTATTCAATTCCAAGGGGTAAGGCATGGATGAAGCTGTATAAATACAATGAACGTAATAAATATGATGCGAAAAAAGATAAAAATGGAAATATTATTGTTGAATATCGAGGCAAGGGAAGAGCAACGAGTCATTACATTGGAATTAGTTCACTTCCTGAATATGTAGATACAGGTAACGTATATTATGAAAAATCTAATACAGAGTTTATGATCGCAGATACAAGAAGAATGTCTACAAAGACGAATCCAAGTAAGGATGAGCTGTATTATAAGATTATTTACCGAGCAAAGAATGATGTATATTATTTATCTGATTTTGAATATTTCTACGTTCCAGCAAAATATATCAATTTATACAGGAATGGTGTGACAGTTCCATCGAATCTGACAGATGGAAAGATCGTAGATCCAGATAATTCAGCAAACGGTTATTATCGTGATATTCCAATATACGAAGAGGCGAAAACAAGTGCAGAAGTCTCAGGGTATGTTCAGAAAGACGCACTTGTACAATATTACGAAAAAGAAAGCAATCAAACATGGACCAAAGTTTATTTTAATAGTAAAGCAGCATACATTAAGACAAGATACATACAGAAAGTTGTAAAACCAGTCGTTGCCAAACCGAAACCAGCGCCAAAGAAAGTCAGTGTCAAGACGATCAAGAACAATGAGTATGTGATGACATGGAGCAAGGCTTCTGGATGTAAGGATTATAAGATCATTTTGACAAAGAATCCAACATCTCTTACAAAGAAGAATATCGTATATCAGAATAACCATTACAAAGGTACAACGTATACAGTAAAGAATTCTGTATTAAAGAAGAATACGAAGACAGGCTTATACTTATGTGTAGCAGCAAACTATTCTCATGGAACATCAGTAAATACAAGAAGTGATCTGATCTATATGGGAACAAAACCACCAGCTTTGAAGAAAAGCCAGTTAAAGATTTCAAAGAAAGAGATCAAGATCGTAAAATATAAGAGAGAAGTCATGCGGCTTCAGTACGCAACGAACAAATCATTTAAGAAAGCGAAAACAATTACTGCAAAGGACGGAATGATAACATCAATTAAGAAATTAAAATCAAAGAAGACATATTATATCCGTTATGCAGATCGTGATTACGCAGATACAGATTCTGGAGGAAAACTAGTTTATACTGACTGGTCGAATACATTGAAGTAAAACAAATAATTAGAAAAAAACAAGGTGTTTTACAGAGAAAATGCCTTGTTTTTTCTGATTCTTTTGTTATACTTCTATAGAATAGAAACCAAGAGATAAAGCAAAGAAAGAAGACGACGATGTTATTACACAAGATAAAATATCTTTCATTTTTTATAAAAGAGGATATGATGGAGCCATTAAGATATCTGATTGTCGCATGCAGTATCGGAATGGTATTTTTGATGCTGTTAAAGATGTTTGACATGATCTTTCCACAAGGGAAACATTTTCATAGAAAGAAATATGTCTGGACACTGATCCTGATCTATGCGATCGTATTTATTAATGTAGGATTTTTCTCAAGAGAACCAGGAACAAGAACGGATGTAAGTTTAAAATTATTTGAAACATGGGGAAATTCAATGATCGCTCATGCGTATTTTGTGGAAAATATCATCATGTTTATCCCATATGGTATATTACTTCCAATTGCATTTAAGAGGATTCGAAAAATCTGGATGTGTGTAGGAAGTGCATGCATGATCAGTTGTATGCTTGAAGTAATGCAACATATGACTGGCAGAGGATATGCACAGATCGATGATGTGATGACGAATACCATAGGAGCCGCAGTTGGATATGTGGTGTGGAAGATTTTTGACAAATTGCGTCTGGTTTTTTTTAAGAAACCATGATATACTAACTAAGTTACTGAGGCGTTTTCCGAGACTGCTGAAAAGCTTATTACAGCTAATAAGTGAATAAAATCACGAAGATTAGTAGGTTAGTAGTCGGTTTTTCAGTTGTTTCGGCGCCTTAAGACAAAAGAATATAAAGGAGACGAACTATGACAAAACAGTTTAGCATGGAACTTGCAGGACGTACACTGATGGTTGAAGTCGGACGTGTTGCAGCACAGGCAAATGGTGCAGCATTTATGCACTATGGCGATACTGTTGTATTATCTACAGCAACAGCATCTGAAAAACCTAGAGATGGAATTGATTTCTTTCCATTAAGTGTAGAATACGAAGAGAAATTATACGCAGTAGGTAAGATCCCAGGTGGATACTTAAAGAGAGAAGGAAAACCTTCTGAGAATGCAATTCTTACAGACCGTGTGATCGACCGTCCAATGAGACCACTGTTCCCTAAAGATTACAGAAATGACGTTGCATTAAACAATTTAGTTATGTCTGTAGACCCAGACTGCAGCCCAGAGCTTACAGCTATGCTTGGTTCTGCGATCGCAACAGCAATCTCTGACATTCCATTTGACGGACCTACAGCATCTACAATGGTAGGACTGATCGATGGAGAATTCGTGATCAACCCAACTTCTGCACAGAAAGAAGTTTCTGATCTTGCATTAACAGTTGCATCTACAAGAGAGAAAGTTATCATGATCGAAGCTGGTGCGAATGAAGTGCCTGAAGATGTGATGTTAGAAGCAATCTTCAAAGCTCACGAAGTAAACCAGGAGATCATCAAATTCATCGACACAATTGTTGCTGAATGTGGAAAAGAAAAACATGACTACGAACATCATATCGTAGATCCAGAGATGTATGATGATATGGTAGCTTTCATCACTCCAGAAGCAATGGAAGAAGCTGTATTTACAGATGACAAACAGACAAGAGAAGCAAATATTCGTGCAATCGAAGAGAAATTAGAAGAAAGATATGCTGAGAATGAAGAATGGTTAGCACAGATCGGTGAAGCTGTTTACGCATTCCAGAAGAAGACTGTTCGTAAGATGATCTTAAAAGATCACAAACGTCCAGATGGTCGTGAGATCAAACAGATCCGTCCACTTCATGCAGAAGTTGACTGCTTACCAAGAGTTCATGGATCTGCATTATTCCAGAGAGGACAGACTCAGGTTATGACAGTAACAACACTTGGATCATTATCTGAAGCACAGCGTCTTGACGGAATCGATGTAACAGAAACTACAAAACGTTATATGCATCACTATAACTTTCCTTCTTATTCTGTAGGAGAAACAAGACCAAGCAGAGGACCAGGACGTCGTGAGATCGGACATGGTGCATTAGCAGAGCGTGCGTTAGTTCCAGTATTACCAAGTGAAGAAGAATTCCCATATGCAATCCGTACAGTATCTGAGATCATGGAATCTAATGGATCTACATCTCAGGGAAGTATCTGTGCATCATCTCTGTCATTAATGTCAGCAGGTGTTCCGATCAAAGCTCCAGTAGCAGGTATTTCTGTAGGACTTGTCACAGGAGAAGGAGATGACGATTACATCATCTTAACAGATATTCAGGGATTAGAAGACTTCTTCGGAGATATGGACTTTAAAGTAGCTGGTACAGACAAAGGTATCACAGCGATCCAGATGGATATTAAGATTCATGGATTAACAGAACAGATCATCCGTGAAGCGATCGCAAGAACAAAAGAAGCAAGAACACATATCCTTCACGATGTAATGAACCCAGTGATCCCAGCTGCAAGAGACCACGTTGGAGAATATGCTCCAAAGATTTCCCAGTACAAGATTGATCCTGAAAAGATTTCAGAAGTTATTGGTAAACAGGGTAAAACAATCAATGGAATCATTGATGAAACTGGTGTTAAGATTGATATTGACGAAAGTGGACGTATCGATATCTTAAGTGAAGATCAGGCAATGATCGACAAAGCGATCAGCATCATCAAATCTATCGTAGAACCATTAAATGTTGGAGATATCTACGAAGGTGAAGTTGTAAGAATCATGAACTTCGGTGCATTTGTACAGCTTTCTCCAAACAAAGATGGAATGATCCATATTTCTAAACTTTCTAATGAAAGAGTAGAGAAAGTAGAAGATGTCGTTAATATCGGAGACAAAGTAGCTGTCAAGGTATTAGAGATCGACAAGATGGGGAAGAATCAATCTGAAATTAGAAGAGAAGATTGAAGACTAATTAAGAATCATCAAACAGCCTTTTGTATGCGAAAGTGTATGAAAAGCTGTTTTCTATATGGAGATAACGTTTCTATACAAGAAACAACAAAGGAGATATACAAGTTTGAAACATATTATATTAGCATCTGCATCACCAAGAAGAAAAGAAATCTTAGAACTTGCAGATTTAGACTTTGATATTATGCCGAGTGATGCCGAGGAGATTACGGCAAAAAACAGCACCACATGAAGTGGTTATGGAATTGGCATCTATTAAAGCAAGAGATATTTATGAACGATCAGATAAACAGAGTATGGTCATTGGGGCTGATACAGTTGTAGCTTATCATGGACAGGTTCTTGGAAAGCCGGCAGATGAAGCCGATGCTAAAAGAACATTAATGATGTTAAGCGGACAGACACATGAAGTGTATACAGGTGTTTGCCTGATCGAAGATGGGGAAGCAAAAACATTTTATGAAGAAACAAAGGTAACATTTTATGAGATCAGTGAAGATGAGATAGAGCGTTACATTGAGACGGGAGAGCCAATGGATAAAGCTGGATCATATGGGATTCAGGGAAAAGCAGCGGTCTTCATCAAAGGGATTGAAGGAGATTACTACAATGTTGTAGGATTTCCGATTGCAAGATTTCTGCAGGAAATTAGAAAATAGTCATGTATTTTTTGAAAATATAAGGCAAAAACCTTTGACGATACCTATAGACCTCTGTTATGATGTGAGGTAAAGGCAAAAAGCAGATAGACCGAAAAGTACGGTATTTATAAATGTTATTATGTATAAGTAGAAAGGGATTAGAAAAATGAGCAGGATTGCGATCGTAACAGATAGTAACAGCGGAATTACCCAGAAAGAAGGGAAAGAACTTGGAATCTCAGTGATTCCAATGCCATTTTATATTAATGATGAATTATATTTTGAAGATATCACATTAACACAGGAAGAATTTTATCAGAAGTTAGATGAGGATGCAGATATCAAGACATCTCAGCCAGCACCAGGAGATGTGTTGGATCTGTGGGAGAAATTATTAGAAGATCATGATGAGATCGTACACATTGCGATGTCCAGCGGATTAAGCAGTTCCTGTGCAACAGCAGCGATGTTAGCCGATGATTATGATGGAAAAGTACAGGTTGTGGATAATCAGAGAATTTCTGTAACACAAAGACAGTCTGTAGCAGATGCCATGAAATTGGCAGAAGAAGGAAAATCTGCAAAAGAGATCAAAGATATCTTAGAAGCAGATAAATTAGATTCAGGAATCTTCATTATGGTAGATACATTAAAATATCTTAAGAAGGGTGGACGTGTTACATCAGCTGGAGCAGCGATCGGTACAGTTCTTGGAATCAAGCCAGTACTGCAGATTCATGGTGAGAAGTTAGATGCATTTGCCAAGACAAGAGGTGTCAAACAGGCAAAGAAAAAGATGATCGCGGCAGTAAGAAAAGAATTAGAAGAACGTTTTCCAGATGGAGATTTTGCAAAACATGCTTATCTTCAGTCTGCATATACGAAAGATAAAGAAGCAGCGCTTAAGTGGAAAGAAGAATTGATGGCAGAATTCCCAGAAATGGAATTTCATCAGGATCCACTATCTTTAAGTGTTGCATGCCATATCGGTGCAGGAGCACTGGCAGTTGCATGGACACATAAGATTGATTAATTTAATATAGTAAAATAAAACTTTTTTTATATGTCATAATAGAATTTTAGATGAAATCCCTGTGTAATCATAGCACAGGGATTTCTTTTGTGTTACAATACAGTCAATTTTGGTAGACTAGATGGCAGGAGGTAATTCCTATGGAGATGAAAAAGGTTTTGAAATACGCAATGGAAATCGGAGAATGGATGCTAAAATCTGGTGCGGGTGTTTCAAGAGTGGAAGATACCATTTCAAGAATCTGTAAAGCATACGGGGCAAAAGAAGCTAATGTATTTTCTATCACATCGAGTATCGTAACGACGATCGAAGATGAAGAAGGAGAAATCATAACACAGACAAAACGTATCAGATATTATAAAACAGATTTTAAAAAATTAGATGAATTAAATCAGCTGTCAAGATATATGTGTAAATATCTTCCGGAAGAAGAGGAAGTTAGAGAAAGAGTTCTGAAAATAAAAAATGGAAATATGATCACATTTTTGGAAGAAGTGATCGTATCAGCCGTGATCGCAGCAGCCTGGACTTCATTTTATGGAGGGGGAATCACAGAAGATGTTATAGCGACACTAAGTGGAGCTTTAGTAACGATATTAGCCAGATACTTAAAGATACTTGCACCAAATGAAATGGTCCTAAATTTTTTTATTATCATTTTTTGTAGCATCGTTAGCATATGTTTGTGCAAGCGTTGGAATAACACAGGATTATGGAAAGATCATTATCGGTAATATCATGCTGCTTGTTCCGGGAGTGGCATTTGTCAATGCACTTAGAGATATGATCGGTGGGGATATGATGTCTGGAATCTTGCGTGTGTGTGAATCCGTGTTGTTAGCAGTCTTTCTTGCGGCAGGTTCTTTTATGGCACTGATATTTTGGGGAGGTGTGTTATAAATGAAAACAGAGATCATTCAGGTACTTGCAAGTTTTGTCGGAAGTTTTGGATTTGCAGTGCTTTATAATCTTCGAGGAAGAAAACTTTGTATGGCTGGAATTTCAGGAATGGTATCCTGGATCGCATATTTAGTTGCATGGAATGAGATGCCAAGTGTGTTTGCAGCGAATTTAGCAGCTGCGGCAGTCGCAACGGTTTATGCAGAGACGATGGCCAGAATTTTAAAGACACCAGTTACGGTATTCTTGATCACCGGGATCATTCCGCTTGTTCCAGGAGGAAATTTATATTACACAATGAATTATGTTCTTGCCAAGCAATGGCATTTATCTTCTTTATATGGACAAAAGACAATCTTGATCGCAATCGCAGTTGCTGCGGGGATCATGATAGCATCATCGATTTATGGGATTTGTGCATTGGTGTGGAAGTATTGTAAGCAAGAAGTGAAATAGGAATGAACGCAAAGAAACAGGCATAAAATAAGACCATACCAATAGAAAGTGAAAGGATCTTATGGAACAAGATGAGAAATTTGATAACCAGTTCAATCTGGCACTGGATCTTACGAAAGAAGAACGGGAAAGGTCAGAAGATTTAAATGCTGGATATGATCAGACATTTGATCGATGGGAGATTATCTTTCGTTATGCAGGTGATCTAAAGACATTAAAAAAATCATCAACAACCAATATTGAACCATTGAGCATGGGATATGCGATCGCATATATGAAAGAAAATGATTTAGAAGCATTTTCAAGAAATGAACAAGTGATCTTTATAGAAAAACCAAAAAATTTATTATTAAACCGACAGGTATCAATTTCAGCTTCCTGTATGTTGTCGGTAAAGAATACACCTCTTTCATTGACTGGAAGGGGTGTTTTTGTTGCAGTGATCGATACAGGAATCGATATATTTCATCCGGATTTTATCAATGAAAATGGAGATACGAAAATTTATGAGTTATGGGATCAGACGATTTCGGGAATCCCACCACAGCCATTTATAAATGGAACTTTGTATACAAGAAAAGAAATCAATGCAGCAATTCATTCAGAAAATGGACGGCAAATGTTTCAAAGTCGTGATGATCTTGGTCATGGAACGCATGTAGCATCCATCTGTGCAGGAAGAAATGGTGTGGCACCAGAGGCAGAACTGATCGTTGTGAAATTAGGAGATATAAGCAAACAAGGATTTCCAAGGACGACACAGTTGATGACAGCACTGCAGTATGTGATCGATACAGCGATAAGGGAAAACAGACCAGTGGCAGTGAATATCAGTTATGGGCATAATTACGGGGATCACAGAGGAAATTCGTTGTTGGAGACATTTGTTTCACAGATCGCAGGGCAGTGGAAAAGCTCTATTTGCATAGGAACTGGGAATGAGGGAAATAGTGGGCGTCATAAACAAGGAAAGATCACGACAAAAACGGAGCTGATTTTATTTGATGTGGCACCATTTGAGCAGAACTTGAATCTACAGATCTGGAAAGATTTTGTGGATGAATTCAAGATCAGACTTGAGTCTCCATCGGGAATCACATATACGATCGTGGACCAGCAAGGAAAATCGCAATACACATATAAGGATACAACGGTTTACGTGTACAATGGGTACTCAACACCATATAATGTTAGGCAGGAACTATATTTTAGTTTTATACCGATGGCAGGAAATTATATAGAAAGCGGTCAGTGGAAGATAGAAATTTCACCAGTGAATATAAAAAATGGTGAATATCAGATGTGGCTTCCGGTATCTGCAGGAAGCAATCCAGAAACCAGATTTTTAGAACCAGATAAAGTATTTACTTTAACAATTCCTTCAACTGCAAGAAATGTGATTTCCGTAGGTGCTTATGATGTTAGATATCAGGCTTATGCAGATTTTTCAGGAAGAGGAGATCAGAAATTTTGTGTAGATAAGCCGGATCTTGTAGCACCAGGTGTTGGAATTTTGGCAGCAGCAGTTGGAGGAGGCGAGAGTGTAAGATCAGGAACATCGATGGCAACACCATTTGTTACAGGATCAGCAGCTCTTTTGATGGAATGGGGAATTGTAAGAGAAAACGATCCATATCTTTATGGAGAACGAATGAAGGGGTATCTTCATAGGGGAGCGAGACGATTACAGGGATATGATAGATATCCGAATGATGAAATTGGATATGGACGGTTATGTGTGTCTGAAAGTTTGTATCAATAACGATATTTTATGAAAAAATACAACTAATATCCGCAATTTTTGTATCATATTTCCAGTTTATATGCTAAAATTAATAATATACTGGGAATACGAAAGGGGAAGAGACAATCATGAAAACAGAAAGATTTGACAAGAAACTGTTCAAACAGGAAGTCATCAATAATCTTAAGACTCAGTTCAGAGTAGAGCTTGATAATGCCACCCAGCAGCAGATTTATCAGGCAGTCGCTTATGCTCTGAAAGAGTGGATCATTGAAGACTGGATGGATACTCAGAAGACTTATGAAGAAAAAGACCCGAAGATTTTATATTATATGTCCATGGAATTCCTGATGGGAAGAGCACTTGGAAACAACCTCATTAATATGAGTATGTATGGAGAAGTGAAAGAAGCATTAGAAGAATTAGGTGTAGACCTTAACATGGTAGAAGACCAGGAACCAGATCCAGCCCTTGGTAATGGTGGACTTGGACGTTTAGCAGCATGTTTCTTAGATTCACTTGCAACACTTGGATATGCAGCATATGGATGTGGAATCCGTTATCAGTATGGAATGTTCAAGCAGAAGATCAAAGACGGATATCAGATAGAAGTACCAGATGAATGGTTAAAGAATGGAAATCCATTTGAATTAAAACGTCCTGAATATGCGAAGGAAGTACGTTTTGGAGGAAATATCCGTACAGAAT
>ENA-OQDC01001553-OQDC01001553.1-human-gut-metagenome-genome-assembly--contig:-NODE-1553-length-11163-cov-2.719645_pt1 | contig 11163 bp, 13 predicted proteins | sample MGYA00242770_ERZ504601 | MGnify/ENA primary metagenome ERZ504601 (study PRJEB26092, sample SAMD00036305) | human gut metagenome | host: Homo sapiens | study: EMG produced TPA metagenomics assembly of...
TTCTTCGTTTACCAGCAGGTATATGATGAGAATGGCAAACCTATCGAGGTCTGTACGTAGATCTGCAATGCCGATGGTCAGATTAACGACGCTGACCGTTACTATTACAAGAACCCAGCTGCAGATGTCAATCATGGGTCTCACCACTAAGTTCCTCTATAAGAATTGGGACTTCAGTATGGCATTCCGTGCATCTTTGGGCAACTACGTATATTATGACTTCCTGGCAAACAGAGCATCCATCTCTCCATCAGGTCTTTACTCTAACAGTTCATTCAGCAACACCACTCCAGAGGCCGTTAAGCTCGGTTTCACAGGTTTGACAGTTGCCCAGAACTACTTGAGTGATTACTTTGTACGTAATGCTTCTTACTTGAAGTGTACCAATATTACATTGGGTTACAGCTTCCCTGCATTGATCAAGAATTCTTGCAGCGGACGTATCTACTTCACAGCACAGAACCCATTCATCATTACAAAATATAAGGGTATCGACCCAGAGGTAACCAGTGGTATCGACAGCAATCCATATCCACGTCCAATGAGTTTCCAGATTGGTTTGAACCTCAACTTCTAATATATAAAGGATTATAATTATGAGAAATATATTAATAAAGACTGCAGTTGCCGGTTTCCTCTGCTTGGGATTGGCTTCTTGCGCAGACGATTTGAATATCAGCTCAATTGATCCTCAGTCATCACCTAGTTATGATGCCGACGGTCTTTTAGCTAAACAATATGCCACACTTGGTCTGACAGGTCAGGCAGGTCCTGCAGGAAAGGGAGATATGAGCCAGGATGAGGGTGAAAGCGGTTTCTACCGTGTCATCTTCAATCTTCAGGAACTTTGTACAGATGAAGTTATCTGGGCTTGGCAGACTGATACCGAAATCCCTGCCATCACCAATATTGCATGGAACTCAAGTTCAGTACGTGCCAACTGGGCATACCAGCGCCTGGCATACGACATCACCCTTCACAACCAGTTTATCAGTGAGCAAACTGGCAAGATGAGCGATGACGTCATTGCAGAGGTTCGTTTCCTCCGCTGCTTGAACTACTATTATTTCCTTGATCTCTTCCACAAGGCACCTTTCAAGGATACATTTGATAGCGAACTGCCTGTTGAGAAAACCGGTAAGGATCTCTACGACTGGATTGACAAGGAGTTGACCGCCATTGAGCCACAGCTCAAGGAAGTTGGTGCTTACAATGACGAAAAAGGCTTTGGCCGTGCAGACCGTGGTGCAGCTTATGCCCTCCATGCTCGTCTGGCTCTGAACTCTGCAGTTTACACAGATGGCCAGGTAAAGGATTTCGCCAAGGCAAAGGACTACTGTGACAAGATTCTCAATAGTGGAGCTTACGCATTGTCAACCGAGACAAAGAATGGATTCTCAGGCTATGAGCAGGTATTCATGGGCGACAACGACCAGAACACCCAGGCTATGAAGGAGATTATCTTCCCTATCCGCCAGGATGGCAAGAAGACTCAGGAATACTCAGGTTCTACATACCTCGTAGCATCTATGCGAACTTCAGGAATGCCAAATTCATTCACCAGCAACTATTGGAGCTGCAACTTCGCCCGCAAGGACTTGGTTGAGAAATTCTTCCCTAATGACAATATCCCTATGGCAGGTGAAAGCGATGCGCTGAAGGATGCCACCGAGGAGCAGGTTATCGCAAAGGATGAAGAATTGCACGTAACCACAAAGGATGTCATCAACAAAGCTGGTGATGACCGTGCCATGTTCTACATGGGTGTAGGTGGCGGCATCCGCACACTCAGCCCTGGCAAGCAGATTACAGGTTTCACAAATGGTGCTTCTATCGTAAAATGGCAGAATCGCCATGCAGACGGTTCCGACATCCACGATGGTACATTCATGGATACAGATATCCCATTGTTCCGCCTGGCAGAGATTTACCTGACACGTGCTGAGGCCAACTATCGTTTGGGAAATACCACTGATGCTCTCGCAGACATCCAGACTATCCAGAAGCGTGCTAATCGCAAGGAGATTTCTGGAGCTGTCGATGAACAGACTTTGATTGATGAGTGGTGCCGTGAGTTCTATGTAGAAGGCCGTCGTCGTTCTGATTTGATCCGCTTTGGTCTCTTCTCTGGTTCCAAGTATCTTTGGGACTTCAAGGGAGGTGTAGCAGGAGGTATCGGTATCGAGTCTAAGTTCAACGTATATCCTATCCCTGTTACCGACATTGCAGGTAATCCTAACATGACTCAGAACCCTAATTACTAATCTTAGTAAATCGGGGATTCTTCGGAATAAAGAACTATAATTGATTAAAGAATACAATTATGAAAAAGATATTTTTAAAATTGATGCTGTTGCCTGCAATGGTTTTGCCTTTGCTCTTCACTTCATGCTCTGACGACAATGACAGCAATCCTACATTGGATTTAAATCATGCTGCAGACGGATTTGTATTGAATACACCAGCATACGCAGAAAACAATACATACGACTTGGCAAGTGCCAACAACTTGACCTTGTCTTGTTCACAGCCAAACTATGGCGGTATTCCATACGTGGTTCGCTATTATGTACAGGTAGCTTTGGATCAGAAGTTCCTGACAGATACAACAACCACACATAAAGAGTTATCAACCTCATACACCACAGCTAAGATGGCTGTGGATGCAGCAGAGTTGAACTCTACACTCGTTGATATGTTCCAGGCAGCCAACCCAGACACAAGCGTGCCAGAAACAATGCCTGTATATGTAAGATTGCGTGCTGTCATAGATGGCACAGCCGACCCTTATCTTGGTCAGAGTTATTCCAACATCATAACCCTGCCTTCAGTGAAGGCTACTTACAAGGCTCCAGATGCTAAGTATCCAGAGAACCTGTTCGTAGTTGGTTCTTCTATCCAAGAGGCTTGGAGCAGCTGGAAGCCAGTGGCTCCTGTATATGGTATGGCAGGCAACTATTATACCATGGTTTATGTTCCTGATGGCGGTTCATTCAAGTGGGGTACATACGAGAATGACTGGCGTGGCTTTAGCCGTCTGGCTGCTGTCAACGATAATGCTGGTGCTGAATTCTCAGAGGATGGCGACGGAAACCTGAAGGTTGCTCATGGCGGCTGGTTCGTTCTCCACTTCGTTGGTGAAATGTCAGCAGACAAGAAGAACATCAACTACTCACTGAATGTTTATCCTGGTGCTGCTTACATCATCGGTGCTGCTGCTGGTGGCAATTGGGACGACGCTTCTGCCGCTTGGGCTATGACAGCTCCTGCAGACCAGACTGGCGAATGGGTATCTCCAGCCTTCGGTGGTGATGGCGAGCTCCGCACATATATCAAGATTCCAGGAATCGACTGGTGGCGTACAGAGTACACTATCTTCAAGGGCAACTGCTTCTGGAGAAACATGAACATTGTTAATTCTTGGTCTGAGGCTGGTGAAGGTTACTCTGTAACTTGCACAGCAGGACAGAAGCTCTATGTCAACTTCGACAAGAACACAGCAGAAGTTAAATAATTAAAAACATGAACACAATGAAAAAGACATTATTATATAGCTTAGCAACAATGGCAAGTCTCGCACTTGCCAGCTGCGCTGGCGACTACGACGACTGGGCTAACCCACAGGCCAACGAGCAGGAAGCATCTGCTGCCAAGTATGGGGTAACCTTTGCCAATGGTTCTGAGGCAGAAGGCAGCATGGCTGATGAAGATGGTATCATCAATCTCGTAACAGTCAATTCTACAGATGCCAATGTCTCTGGTTTCACCCTCCAAGATTTCAAGGTGAACGGAGTAGCTGTCAATGGAACAATGGTTGGCAACAGCGTTCAAGTAAGTGCTTCTGAATTGGAGAAACTCGTTTGCGAGCAGAATAAGTCTCGTGCTTCTGTTGCTCGCGACCTGAAAGTGGAGACACAAGTTTCTATCAATCTCGCTTCTGGTGATGCGGTAAGCATTACTACCAAGGGCGAGACTACAGGTAAGTTTACTCCAACAGCAACACCTCAACTCGATGAGAAGGGCTACTACATGCTCGGTCAGGTAAACGGAAATGAGTGGGATGCAAAATCTCCTGTCTGGATGAACAAGATTAGCGATGGAGTTTATCAGTTGAAGGTTACAACTACTGCAGACAAAAACTGGTTTAAGTTCTATGCTGGAAGCAACTTCGTAAGTGAAGACTGGGATTCCATCAACAAGGGAGCCTTGGGCTGCAAGGAGAACGGTTCAGAAGACACATTCGGATACATTCTCTATGATGGCGATTCATGGGGTGAACTTCAGACTCCAGTAATCCCAGGCGCAGGTACATGGATTGTTACTCTTGATATGAACAACCTTACTTACACTGTAGGCAAGCCAGTACTCTATATGGCAGGTGATGCTAATGGATGGGCAACAAATGACTACCTCGCAGGTGAGGATGGTGTACACTTTACTGGTTTCATGTACTTGAACCAGAATGGTTTCAAGTTCTGTACTCAGCCAGAGTGGAAGGGCACCAACTATGGCGCAGACTTCAATACAGCTGCTGATGCAGCCAATATCACTATGACAGAAGAAGCCGGTTACTACAAAGTAGATGTTGATTTGGAAAGCAAGAGCTATGTTCTGACTCCTATCACAACTATTGGTATCATTGGTAGCGCATCCCCTAATGGTTGGGATTCAGACGTAGATATGACATACGTTCCTTACAATGCAGAAACAAAAGCACTTGGCTACTGGGAGGCAAAGGACATCACATTGGCTTCTGGTGAAATCAAGTTCCGTGCCAACGACGACTGGGCTATCAACTGGGGTGGCGATGTAAATGCTCTTACCCAAGGCGGTGGCAACATCTCTGTAGATGCTGGTACTTACGACATCAAGCTCTATGCATGGGCTAATGGCTATGCAAAGTGTGTAATGACAAAGAAGTAAGCATTTGCTTCATCAAATAAACTAAATATCAATAGGCGGCTCTCAATTCCGGGAGCCGCCTAATTTTTTTTTCTTTCTCCTCATCCTTTTCAAGTATTTTTTCCCTAAAACCTTGGAAGTTACGAGGAAAAGTCGTATCTTTGCACCGAATAAGTACAACATTTATATTTTTATGATTATGAGAACAGGCGACAAAGTATTAATATCTCCAGACTTGACACATGCCAAAGACTGGACACAGGGCGAAGTGATTGAAGTTGAGAACAATCCTTTCGTAGGAATTGTCATCTCCGCAAAAACCGCAGATGGGAACATATTCTTTGGATATAAGGACTTATTTGAACCAGCAAAGGAGGCAGTATGTACGCACTAGCATTTGATATGGTTATTTCCGATTTACAAAAATACTATGGCGAACCTTACAACAAGGCTTACTACGAAATAAAAGAGCTTCTAAAGAAGAATGGTTTCGAGTGGGTGCAAGGCAGTACATACATGACGATGAATGATGATTTGACTGCACTTGTAAAAACTGTTATGGAGCTTTCTAAAATAGAGTGGTTTAAGAAATCCGTCAGAGATCTAAGAGGATTCAAAGTTGAAAGTTGGTCGAACTTTACTGATTTAGTTAAAAAATCATAGAATAGGCGACTCTCCTCCAATCCGGGAGCCGCCTATTTTCTTTTTTTGCGCTAACCCACAACATTTCCCCATAAACATTTGGTGGTTACGAGGAAAAGTCGTATCTTTGCGGCAGCATTAAAAATAACATTTAAAAGTAAAGCAATATGGATGTAGCTATAAATAATATAACAACAACTATAACTGTTCCGCAAGTTGACTTCAACTTATTAAAGGAACTGGCAAAGAAGTTTGGCTGGGTTATTCAAACCGAAAAGAAAAGTGGCATTGAAGAAGCCCTAGAAGATGTTAAAGCTGGAAGAGTATATCATGCAAAAGATGCTCACGACTTAATCAAACAGTGCTTAGAATGAAATACTCTATTGACTTTACAAACAAATTTAAAAAGTCTCTGCGAAAAGGAGTGAAACGTGGTCTAGATCCAACCCTCATTGAAAAAGCCGTAGAGAAACTAGCCAAAGAGGGGAAACTGCCACCATCATATAAATCGCATAAACTTCATGGAAACCTAGAAGGTATCTGGGAGTGTCACATAACCCCAGATTGGTTGATGCTGTGGGAACAAAACGATGAAAAACTAACCTTGCTGTTTCTCAACAATGGAACCCATAGCGATTTGTTTTAATAAAATAGCTTTACAAGTTAAATATGATGAAAATATCTCTTAAAGGAAAAAATAAATATCCTTAAGGGAAAATTTTCAATCTCTTCTTTCCCCATTTTCCGGAAGTTTCTCCTTGACTGTCTCTTTCTGGAATATTATTTACATACCGTAATCTATATGCCAGCAGAATTATGACTGGACTATAATGTGATTCCCCCTCTCACCAGCCATTTCGCAAAGAAGCGGTCGCTTACTAAATAGCCGTTTGGGGGCTTGCTTACCAGCAGCTTATCCACCAATGCCTTTAATGCCGTCTTCACGCTGCTCGTGGCAGGAAGATGGTGGGTGCTGATAAACTGCTGGCTCAATGGCGAAGATACCAGGCTCTCACTAGCTATAGCCAGCAACAGCTTCTGCTGGTTCTCCGTAAGCCAGGCACAATAATTCTGATAAACCATCGTTCAATGTTGCCATATTATTGCTTTTATCTTATTGTTTTCGTTATACTTACAGCTATTGCGCTTTTTACGCAACGCAAATTACGCAATAAAAAACGAAATAGCCAAATGTTTACTAGGTTTTTTTATAATAATTATCTCCTAAAGCCGCCTCAAATGCACAGACAACGGAATAAGCAAAAATACTTCACACTACACTACAGCGGAAAGGTTAAGGCAGAAGCTGCTAACCCTGGGCATAAAAAATCTGTGTAAATCTGTGGGACGTGAAAATATCCCATCTGCGCGATTGTTATTTTGCCTTATTGATTCGCTTAATCACAGAATAAGCATCATACAAGCCCAGTTCTCCAGCCTTCGACAATGTCCTGGATACCAGCCTGCTTGTTTCCACTTTTGATACGAGCCAGGCCACGGTTGTAATATGCCTCAGCCAGACGCGAATCTATCCTGATGGCAATGCTGTAATCATCGATGGCCTTAGACAACTCGTTTCTGCCAGCATGCACATTACCCCTATTATAATAGATGTAGGCATTATTGCTGCTCAGACGGATAGCATCGCTGAAATCAGCCTCGGCAGAATGGATATTCGTAATACCCTTGCCCTCAGCACGGTTAAACTCATCCATCTCAGCCTGACAGACAGCACGTTGCCAGTAAGCCAAGGAACTCTTTTCATCCAGAGAGATATAATAGGTGAAATCGCTGATGGCTGCCTCGAAATCACGGAGAACACTGTGAGCGATGGCCCTGCGCATCAGCAGACTCTTCTTCTGCTCGATATCCTTAGCCACACTCAGCTCAGCCGACAGCTTATCAATCAAAGAGAAGATCATCAACGAGCTGTTCTCATCCAGCTGCTCCTTGGTACATACGATATAAACCTTATTGGTAGAAGCCTTAGACTGAGCAGCATTCTGCTTGCCGGAAGCACCGCCACTCTGCTTAGCCTGAGCCAGGTGCATATTAAGCTGTTCCACTTCCTTGTCAAATGCCTGAACACCGTTCAGATTCTGCACATTAGGGAAGTAAGAGAGCTGATACATAGGCAGATAGGAAGTCTCCACCTGACGATTCTGGATGCGTCCACGATACTCGCTTTTGTAATTGTGCTCATACTTAGGTTCATCCTCAACCACGATAGAAGCAAACTTATCCGGATCTACCTCAGAACGCTTGCGCACCTCCTTCCTGGTCTTCGCGCTCCATCTAGGCTGAATGCCCAGGTGCTTGTTCATCTGCGCCTTGAAGATACGGAATTCATCCATCTCGGCCTTTGCAGTCATACCCAACCTTCGGTAACAGCTGGCACGATAGGAAAGACCCGTCCAGAAGTTAGGAAACTGGTCGATGACCGTAGAATAATCACGGATAGCCGCCTTCAGATTACCCGTCTTGTCATGCAGAAGCGCACGGTTGAAAATAGCCATGAAGTTTTTTGGTTCCATCTTGATGACGAAGTCGAAGTCGAGGATGGCACGGTTGTCATCACCCAACTGCACACGCATCAGACCTCGGTTGTAATGAGCCAGGAAGTTGTTAGGATCCAAATCGAGCGCATTATCGTAATCGCTCATAGCTCCACGTAAATTGTTGATGTTGATACGAGCCAGGGCACGGTTGATATAACTGTTCACATTGTTAGGCTTGAAATGCAGCGACTTGGTCAAAGCCTCATCCGCTACCTTCCACTCCTTTCTAGCAAGCGCCATATAGGCACGTGTGGTCCAGGCATCACCGTCATAAGGATTGATTTCCAGGCTCTTGTCTATCCATTTCTCTGCCTGTAGGGTATCCTTCTGCTTCAGATACACCTCAGCCTTGAGGGTATAGGCATTCGCAAAATCCTTCCATTTGGCAATCACCGAATCCAATTCCGACTGCGCCACATCATAATTCTTGCTCTCCATCTGGCAGAGCGCCCTGTTGAACCAGTAATTACGGTTACGAGGTTCTATGTGGATGGCAGAATTGTAATCACTGATGGCATCCAGGAAACGGTTCTGACGGATACGGCAGATGGCACGCAAGTCGTAGATATCGTTGATGTAAGGATTCAGATTCAACGCCTCAGAAGCATCACTCTCAGCACCTACATAATCATCGAGATTAAACTTGGCCACACTGCGGTAATACCAAGGCTCATAGAGATAAGGCTTGGCACCGATAGCAAGATTAAAATACTTAATGGAAAGAACGAAGTCCTCATAATAGAGAGCACTTCTGCCCGCCGTAATCAGGCGGTCAACTCTATATTGCGCTGATGCCGACAAAGCCGTTAGCACCAGCACAAAAGTGAAAATAAACTTTTTCATCGACGAATCTTAGTACGATAGCTGCAGCGGAACTTGCCCTTGATGATATTCTTGAGCTTGCCAGCTATCATGTTCTTACGAGAGGAGAAACACGATCCACGAACATGGTGCCCTCCAGATGGTCGAACTCATGCTGCATCACGCGAGCCAGATATCCCTCAACCCACTCATCGTGCTCCTGGAAATTCTCATCCTGATACTTCACGTGGATGCGGGTAGGACGAACCACCTTCTCATTGATGCCAGGAATGGAAAGACATCCTTCATCAGAAGATTCCTTCTCAGCCTCCTCATCATACTCCAAGATATGAGGATTAATAAAAACATGACGGAATCCCTTATATTCAGGAAGATCTTCGCTCAATACATCGAGGTCGATGACCACCAGACGGATAGCCAGACCAATCTGAGGTGCAGCCAGTCCGATACCATTGCTGGAATCAAGCGTCTCATACATATTGTTAATCAGTTCCTTCAATTCAGGATAATCGGGAGTAATATCTTCAGCCACTTTTCTCAAAACGGGCTGACCATATATATAAATAGGTAAAATCATCTTCTTGACTCTAAATAATCTTGTAAAATAATGGTGGCGCTGATCTCGTCCACCAATCCTTTGTTTTCTCTTCTGGTTTTCTTCTTCACCCCACCTCTATCATGGCACGATGAGCCAGTACCGATGTAAACGCTCATCATAATATTCGATAGGAACCTCAGGATGAGCCTTGCGCCAGCGATTGAAGAAGTTCTCCACTCGCGCCAGGTTCTCGCTAGGCTGCCCGTTGGGCTGGGTTGGCTTTCCGATGATAATACGCTCCACCTGCTCCTTTTGGGATATACTGTTCCACAAAGGCGAAGAGTTCGGGTGTAGCAACAGTGATCAACCCATTGGCAATAATCTGCAATGGGTCGGTCACAGCGATACCGGTACGTTTCTTACCGTAGTCTATAGATAAAATTCGCATGAATCTACGAAAAATCCTAGTCTTTATCTTTAATATCAGAAGCTGGGATTACTTCTTGAGAAGCAACCAAGCATCAGGATACTTGCCAGCACGGAGCTGATTACGGCTCTTTACAGCACCAGACTTATCTGCGAATGTAGAAGCTACAACACGATACATGTTACGTGCGCTGTTGAATACAATCTGAGCCTCATAACCTGCGCTCTTCAATGTATTAGCCAAACCCTCTGCGTTAGCCTTGAGAGAGAAAGAGCCTACTACTACGCTGTAGTTAGAGAGACCTGAACCCATAATGAGGTCAACATTCTCCTGACGAACAGTAGCGTTATCAACCTCTGTATTTGTTGACTCAGAAGGAGTAGTTGTCTCCAAAGGAGTAACAACTGGTTCCTGAGCAACTGGAACCTGCTCCTGCTGCTGAGCCTTCTCGAAAGCCTTCTTATAGGCACTTTCCTTAGAAGTACCACAACTAGCCAATGCTAAAACTGCGCACATACCTGCGCACAAAACTGATAATTTCTTCATAATTTTGAAAATGTTTTTATTGATAAATTCCTTATTAATTGCTTATTCTTATGACGCAATACGCCCCATCTTGTAATCGATTCCAACGCAATTGCACTGCGAAAATACAAAATATTTGGCAAATATGAGCATGAAAACCGCATAAGTTTGTTAATACAGCATATTTAAATAAAAATTAAGACAAATTCACGCGGTTTTTGGAGAAAAATTAGTATATTTGCATTTGTAAAGCAGCAAAAGAGAATGGAAAGTTTACTTTCCTATCCATCATTTGCTTCGACTTTATAGGTATAAAATCGTATAACGTTTAAAACTTAAGAATTATGAAGGCATTAGGTTACATTGGTGCATTCCTTGGCGGTGCAATCGCCGGTACAGCACTCGGTTTGATTTTTGCTCCAGAAAAGGGAGAAGATACACGCAGCAAGATTGCTGGCGCAGTAGATGATTTTTTGCAAGAAGCACGACATCAAGTTGAGCCGCAAAGACGTAGACGACCTGGTAGACGATATCAAGGAAGCTGCTCCTGAGGTATAATTAAAGAGGTATAAAATAAATATCTCAAGTGTTCTCTAACGATAAAAACGTAGAAACCATCGGGCAGCTCGTAGAGGTGCTCAAACATTACATCGGGCTTCAGTCAGAGTACATGAAGCTCGATGTTGTGGGATAAAGTGGTAAGGCTGCTCACTGCCATCACCATGACAGTGGTGCTCCTGGGGGCTCTT